>Ga0075421_100007452_pt1 | contig 13404 bp, 6 predicted proteins | sample SoiMetdeltSBSDD5_FD_75292 | JGI IMG/M metagenome (GOLD analysis project Ga0075421, IMG submission 75292) | Bulk soil microbial communities from a Populus tree surrounding site in Tennessee, USA - Soil MetaG P. deltoides SBSDD5 | ecosystem: Environmental > Terrestrial > Soil > Tree plantation... | reverse complement strand
TCCACGGAGAGCCGTCGCTCGATCAGGTATATGCGATGCGACCGGTGCTCGGTTGGGCCCAATACCGAACGCCAATCGAGCACCTCTACATGTGCGGCGCGGGAACCCATCCTGGCGGCGGCGTGACCGCCGCGCCTGGACGCAACGCGGCACGCGAGATCGTCCACGCGCTCAAATGAAGCTCCTCATCTGCCCCACGGTGGCGATCGTCGCGGCCACACTGTTCGCGGCCGCGTGCCGGCAGCCCGCGGCGGCGCCGTTCGGTTTCGCGCCGGCGCGCACGTCGAGTCATGCCGGGTGGGAGCGTGAGTTTCGCCGCCGTCCCACACCGGCGCGCATTCGCGACGTCCACCGGTTCCTCACCAGCGAACCGCATGTCGCCGGTTCGGAACGCGACCGAGTGCTCGCCACTTTCGTCGGCGATCGCTTTCGCGAATGTGGGCTCGAGGACGTGGTCACGACAACCCACGAGGTGATGCTGCCGCGGCCCTTGGAAACCGCCGTGGAAATCGTCGCGCCGTTCCAGTGGCGTGCGTCGCTGCGTGAAGCACCCCTCGACGCAAGCTCGGACGCGCCAGGCCCGTCGGCGGCGATCGGTCCCGCGTTTCACGCCTACTCCGCGTCTGGTGAGATCACCGCACCGATCGTCTTCGCCGGACACGGCGATCCGGACGACTACGATTGGCTGACCTCACGCAACATCGACGTGCGGGACAAGGTGGTCCTTGTACGGCACTCGACGCCATACAGCTATCGCGGCGCGAAAGTGTTGACCGCCCAACGACGAGGGGCTGCCGCTCTCCTGGTCTACTCCGATCCCGCGGACGACGGGTACGGGCGCGGCCGTGTGTATCCCGCGGGCCCATGGGGACCGGAGACGCGAATTCAGCGCGGCGGAATCGCGTTCGACTTCTTGGTACCCGGCGATCCGCTGACGCCCGGATGGGCGTCGACGTCCGGTGCGAAACGGATTCGTCCTGCCGATGCGCGCACGCTGCCGACCATCGTCAGCGCGCCTCTCTCATCAGCCGATGCGCGCGTCATTCTCGAAGCGCTGGGGGGGCCCGAAGTGCCCGACGCGTGGCGCGGCGCGCTGCCCATTCCCTATCGCGCCGGATCGGACTCGATCGTTCTTCGCGTCCGTGCCCGATCCGACGACAGCATCAGGCCGGTATGGACCGTCACCGGCATGATCCGGGGCGGGGACCGCGCCGATCAAGTGGTGATTGTTGGGAATCATCGCGATGCGTGGACCTACGGGGGTGTCGACCCCTCGAGTGGCACGGCGGCACTCCTCGAGCTCGCGTGCAATCTCGGCGACCTGACGCGCGCGGGTTGGCGCCCGCATCGTTCGGTGCTCTTCGCCAACTGGGACGCTGAGGAGTTCGGCTTGACGTCATCGACCGAATGGGGCGAAGAGCACGAGCGCTGGCTGCGGAAGAGCGCGGTCGCCTACGTCAATGTCGACAGTGCCGTCGCGGGAACCGAGCTCGATCTGACCGCCGTGCCGGCGTTGAACCCGCTGCTGGAGGAAGTCGCGCGAGCCGTACGCGATCCGGCGACAGGCCTGACGCTTGCCGCGCGTGCCCGCGACCGTCGCGGCAATCAAGGAACCATCGTCGGCAACCGAATCGGCGGCGGATCCGACTACACCGTGTTCCTGAACTACCTGGGCATTCCCGTTGCCGATCTGTCGTTCGACGGTCCGTACGGCGTGTATCACTCGATCTACGACACGCATGACTGGGTCGCGCGCATTGGAGATCCGGAATTCCGCTACCATGGCGCGCTCGTCGAGTTGTGGGGCTTGACGACGATGCGGCTGGCGGACGCCGATGTCCTTCCGCTCGACTACGCTCCGTACGCCGCTCGGGTGGGCGAGTTCGCGGCCGAGGTGGAACGCTCGTGGATGGTGATGCGGGGCGGAGCGCCGACCGGCCTGACACGCGACATCACGAGTGCCGTGCAGGAACTGCGTCACGCCGCCGATCGATTCAACGCGCGGCGAAAACTCGCCCTCACGACCGGCGCGCCCGCAGACCGGCAGCGGCTCGACGAGGATCTCCTGTCCGCCGAACGGGCGTTGCTCGACGACCAGGGACTTCCCGGCCGGACGTGGTTTCGTCACACCATCTTCGCCCCGAAATTCACTTATGCGCCGGAAGTCCTGCCGGGTGTGGCGGAAGCGGTCGCCGATGGAGACGCGGCCCGGGCGGAACGTCAAGCTCGACGTCTCGTTGCCGCCCTCCGGCGTGCCGCGGCGGCCCTGTCCGGAACGGCCGATTGATTCGCAATTCGTAAGTTGCGGAAAGCTTCGTAAATCGTCCCACGCCAACGAAAACGCCATCGCTTGCGTTCACACGTTTTCCCATACAATAGGGCACCTTTACCGCGGGGGAGACCATGGATGCCAGCCTCGGTGCTCTCAGCTTCAGCCGGCGTAGCAGCGTACGGATCGATTGATCCATGCGTTCGAGGGCGCTGGTTCTCGCCGTCCTCCTCGTCTCCTACGGCGCTGTCAGCGCGCGGCAGCCCGCGGTGCGCGTCCTCGCGCCGCTGCCGGTACCCGCGGCGGCGATCGCCGACGTCCTCGAGTTCGGCAACTCCGATCGCAGTCAGCTGGTGCTCAATGTCATCCGCACGATCTACGCGATCGGCGCTCCGGCCGGCGAGAGTGGCGCCAAAACCCAGCTCCGACAATTGATCGAAGCGCCGGATCTGCCGCGTGGCGAATTGGTGCCGCTGCCGCTCGATCCTTCGATCTGGCGCGAGAGCATCTTCCAGCGTCAGGTTCCCGACGATTCGCTGGTGGCGACGATCGTCATGGAACGCGGCCCGGCCCTCCTCTATCACGGGCTCGCCGGTCTCGACGACGACACGCTGGCGTGGCTCGGTCCTGAGCGCGACACCTTGCAGCATCTGCTCCGCCACGCCGGCGCCTTCGCGATCTTTGGACCGAGCGTGCGCATCCGCGGCGGCAAGGTGGCGGTTCCAGGTGGCGAGGATCTCGAACCGGCGTGGCAAAGCCTCGTCGGCGCGGAGGTCGCACGCCCGGCGCAGTTCGTCAAGCGGCTCTTCGGCGACGAGAACGGGCAACTCATCTGGTTCTACGACTCGCTCGCGCAGCTCGACGAGGCACACCTCACATTCGCGGTCGGCGCAGCGCCTGCGGCGCGAGGCGATCGTCTGCGAGCGCTCTTCGACGTGTTCCGCGACACCGTCGCCGATCGGCGGCTCGAGTTGCAGCCCTTCACACGGCGGACCTTCGACCCCGCGCTCACGCTTGGCGTGATCCGCGTCACCGCCGACGGCACGCCGGTTGGACCCATCTCACGCGCCCTGTGGGAACGGCTGTTCGAAGACCTCGACAAGAATTTCGATGCGGCGGCTGCGGCGATCGGCACCAGCGGCAAGGGGGTGATCGACGCCGCGTGGCTGCTGTCTCGACTGCATCGAGTTCCGGTCGACGTCGGGCGGCGGCGGTTGGAGAGTTTCCTGTTCGCGCAGCGCATGTTCGCCGATGGGCAAGCGTCGGATGATTTGGTCGTCCTCGGCGTGCGCGCGTTTCACGCGTTTCCGGCGTTGATGCTCACGCTCGAGCGCACCGGCGTTCGATCGCCCGCCGTGCTGAACGCGGCGGCGGCGCGGGCGGATGCCCTCGGCCGGATCGGAGACGAGCGCCGGCAGCATGCGGCTCTGCGGCAGTTTCAGGCGGCGATTGGTATCCTCGACCGCATGGGCCGATCGGGTGGCCTGCCCGAGGGTCGCGTCGAGTCATTGATCGCGAGCCTGTCGGCGCTCGACGCGTCGGGCCGCGGCTACGAGGGGCGCCTGGCCGGATGGATCGAGCGCCATCTGTTGCCGGCGATCACGGTTGCGCCGGGCGACGAACTCGACCGCAAGGAGACCACGATACTCGCCGCGATGGCGGGCGTCACCGGCGACGAGGTGCGCGTGGTCGACTGGGAAGGCCGCGCGTATCGCGTGAGTGCCGCACGAGCGGAGATGGGGCGGCTGCTGCGCACGCGAGAACGGCAAGGCGGCGCGCGGTTGTCACGAGTGCTCGCGCTGTTCGAACCCGGCGCCGCGAAGGTGACCGGCGATCGCGAAACGCAGCTTGCCGACGCCCTGACGTCGATTCTGTATGCCGCCTACCTCGGCGATCCCGACGGCCCCGTACTCAACGCCGGCGACGTCGCCCTCCGTCACGATCTGAGCACCGGCACGATGGCGGGCGTGCGCGGCGCGTGGCGGTTGCCAATCGAAGGGCACGGCCACCGCGGCTGGCGAGTGTCGGGATCGCTGCTCGGCCTCGACGTCGCGCTCGCGCGGATGGCGCTGCGCCGGCTCGACTTCAATGCCATGCCGCTCGAGCCCAAGCTGGTGTCGGCCGAGCGGCAAACCGCGGCGTTGTCGGTGGTGCTCATGCGCGCCACCTCGCTCGACGACGCGGAGCGCGATCAGATCGCCGCGGCGTTGAGCCGCGGCCGGGCGCGGCTCGCGGCGCTCACCGCCGTCGCCGGCGACCGTGGCGACGTCGAGCGCGCCGCCCGCGACGCCGGCCTGAGCGCGTGGCGGCGCGAAGCGCTGGCGTGGACCGTCGTCAATGATCGCGACCGGCTGCCGTCGTTGCTATCGCCGCTCGAAGTGATGTGGCTCGGCAAACCCGCCGCGGCTGGCCACGCGCTCGATCAATGGGGCGCAGCGTCGTTGCCACTCGATGGCTGCCTGTGTCTCGTGATGCCGACAGCGCAGCCGTGGGAGCCTCTTTCGGGTCGGCCGTCGCTCGGCCTCCTCGCCACCCGCGGCGCGGACGTTGCCATCCTCGTCGCCGACACGTTGGCGGCGGCCAAGCTGCCGGCGGAGTTGGCGCCTGGCGTGGTCGCCTACGCGATGCAGGAGGTCGTCGATCAGGCCCGCCCGTCCTACATGGACGACTGGACAGAGTTCACGCGCGCGGCGCTGGCGATCTCGCGTGAGATGTTCGCCGACTTCATTGCCGCGCAGGCGGCGGGCGGCGGCTTGCTCCCTTCGAAGAACACGGAAGATCGTCGCCCCTAGATCAATGGTGATGCTGCCCCGCTTTCGCATCCGCCTCGCGTCGGCCGCCCTGGCTGCCGCCACGGCCGGCCTCACGATCGCCGCCGAGCCACAGACGCAGAGCGACGGCGGCGTGACGATTCGCATCACCTCGCCGGTCGAGGACGCGTATCTCAGCGGCGGATTGCGGCTGGTGGCGGTGATCGAACCGCCGGCGATGGTGCGGCAAGTCAAGCAGGTGGTGTTCTTCGCCGATGGCCGCCGGGTGTGCGCGATTCAGAAGCAGCCGTTCCAATGCGAGTGGGACGCGGGCGATCGGATCGTCGAGCACACCATCCGCGCCACCGCGGAGCTCGCGCAGGGCGGGCGCGCCGTCGCGACCGTACAGACGCGCGGCGTCAAGTTCGCCGAAGCCGTCGACGTCGACGTCGTCCAGCTCACGGCGGTGGTCACCGATGGCAGCGGCCGCTTCGTCAGCGGCCTGAAGCCTCAGGACTTCAAGGTCTACGACAACGATCGGCCGCAGGCCATCACCAGCTTCCAATCGGAAAACATCGAGCTCGAGCTGATTGCCGCCATCGACGTGAGCTCGAGCATGCGCGAAGCGCTGCCGCGCGTGAAGGAATCGGCCAAGCGGTTCCTGACTGGCCTGCGCACCGGCGACCGGGTCACGCTGCTGGCCTTCAACGACATCGTGTACACGCTGGCGCAGCGGACCAAGGAACAGAACGCGCGCGTCGCGGCAATCGATCGGATGCGCGCATGGGGCGGCACGGCGCTCTACGACGTCGTGGTCGATGCGCTGCGGCGCCTCGAGCGGTTGACCGGCCGGCGATCGCTGGTGGTGTTCAGCGACGGCGACGACCAGTCGAGCCACGCGACGTTCCAGGCTGCCGTGGCCCACGCGGAGTCGAGCGATGCGACGATCTACGCGATCGGCCAGGGCCGCGCCGTCCGAACGCGCGACCTGCAGACGGTGCTCAACCGCTTCGCGACCATCAGCGGTGGGCGCGCGTTCTTCACCGAGGACGTCTCGCGGCTCGACAAGTTCTTCGAGGAGATTCTCGAGGACCTGAGCAATCAGTACCTGATTTCCTACAACTACCCCGACGCCGAGCGCGACGGCCAGTGGCACAAGGTCAGGCTCGAAGTCGGCAAAGGGGACTACGAGGTGCGCGTCAGGCCGGGATACCGGCTGGTGCGCAATTAGGCGAACGGTCATGCAACGTCGATGGATACCGCCCGCCGTAGTTGGCGCGACGATCGCCCTGGCGATCGCGCCGGCGACGGGCCAGCAGCAGCCGTCCCCGGCGTTCAAATCGGCTGTCGATCTCGTGCCGGTCGACGTCAGTGTCATCGCCGGTGACGGCCAGCCGGTTGCCGGCCTGACCGGCGGTGACTTCATGCTGACCGTCGACGGCCGCCCGCGACGGATCGCGTCGGCCGAGTTCCTCAGCTCGGTGCGCGACTCCAAGCCCGAGCCGAAGTCGGGCGCGGTCACCTACAGCACCAACGCCGACGCCGGCGGCCGTCTGATCATGTTCCTCGTCGACCAGGCGAGCATCGGACCGGGGCGCGGCCGGCCGGCGATGGAATCGGCGATGCGGTTCATCTCGCAGCTCTCGCCTGCCGACAAGGTTGCCCTGCTGACCGTGCCCGGAACCACGCAGATCGATTTCACGCGCAACCATTCGCTGATCACGACGGCGCTGCCGCGTCTCGCCGGCCACGCCGATACGCACCCGACGACATATCGGATTGGGATATCGGAAGCGGTGGCGAGCCAGCAAGGCGATCCGAACCCGCTCAGAACCGCCATCGAGCGCGAATGCGGGTCGCTCCGCCAGCCGGAGGAGATTGATTTTTGCCGTTCGCGGGTCGCCGCCGACATCAGCGCCATCGCATCACTGGTGCACGAACGGACGCAGCAGACGCTCACCGCGCTGCGAACGCTGCTCGATCGACTGGCCCAAACCCCGGCGCCGAAAACCATCGTCCTGGTTTCGGAGGGTCTGGTGCTCGAGCGGCCGACGGACGTGTCGTGGATTGCATTGGCGGCCGGCCGCGCCCAGACGACCATTCAGGTGCTACAGCTCGAATCGCCGACCGCCGACGCCTCGGCTACTCGGGAATCGGTGTCACCCGGCCGCGACCGCGCCCTGGCGCGCGACGGGCTCGAGCTCGTCGCCGGCGCCACGCGCGGCAACGTCTTCCAGGTCGCGTCGTCTGCCGATAACGCCTTCGCGCGGATGGCGCAGGAGCTCTCGGGCTATTACCTTCTCAGCTTCGAACCGGAAACGATCGACCGCGACGGCAAGACGCACAAGATCAAGGTCTCGCTACCCGGCCGGTCGGGTGTCGACATCCGCTCGCGCAGCGAATTCAGCCTCAATTACGCGCGCGCCAAGACCGATGAGGAGATGCTCACCGACGCGCTCCGCTCCCCGCTCGTCGCGACCGACATCGGCCTCAAGGTCAACGCCTACACGCTGAAGGATCTCGAAACCGCCAAGTGGCGGGTGCTCGTGATTGCCGAAATCGATCGCGGCGCCAATCCCGACGGTCACGTCGCGGTCGCATATGCGCTGACCGATTCGCGCGGCAAAGTGATTGCCAGCCAGCTCGATCGGGATCTCAAGGCCCCGATTCAGGCGGACAAGACGCAAACCTACACGACGTTCATCGTCAGCGACAGCGCCGGGCCACACACCCTCAAGCTCGCGGTGCTCGACGACGCCGGACGGCGGGGCAGCGTGGAACACGAGTTCACGCCGGCGCTCAAGAGTCTCGGCGAGCTCAGGGTTGCCGACCTGCTGCTCGCGGAGGAGGTCGACAATGGCAGCGAGTCGACACCGTCGATCGGCGGGGAGTTCACCAGCGGCATGGTCAACACCTACATCGAGCTCTACTCCGACGTCGTCGAGACGCTCAAGAGTGCCAGCGTCATGTTCGAAGTTGCGGAGAGCGAGAACGGCCGGGCGATGGATGGCGCGGTCGGACGCGTGCGAGCGTCAACGACCGACAGTCCCAACCGCCGGGCGCTCGAAGCTCGCTTCAAGACCACGGTCCTGCCGCCGGGAAACTACGTCGTCCGCGCGGTGGTGACCGCCGATGGTCAGCGTCTCGGCCATGTCACGCGTCCGCTGCGCATCGGCAAGCCGACCATGACCGTTCGCGTGGCGCCCGGCCTGGGTCTGAAAGCGACCGCCCGTCCGGTGAACGTGCCGTTCGTGTCGCGGACGGAGCGGTTCGATCGCACCGCGGTGCTGACGCCGCAGGTCGTCGGGTTCTTCATGGAGAGGATGAATCTGTCGGCCAACGGCGAAGCGTCGACCGTCGTCGAGCATGCGCGGGCCGGCCGGTTCGACGACGCGCTGACCGCGCTGCGGGCCCGGACCGGCACGGTGCCGGCTGCATTTCTGAACGGCCTCGCGCTCTACGCCAAGGGCGACCTCGAACCTGCGGCCGCAAAGTTTCGCGACGCGCTGCGGATCGACTCGGAGTTCTTCCCGGCCGCCTTCTATCTGGGGTCGTGTTACGCCGCTGGCGGCCGCGACGATCAGGCGGTTGGCGCGTGGCAACTGTCGCTCGTCACGCAGAGCGATGCGGCATTCATCTTCACGTTGCTCGGCGACGCGCTGCTGCGGTTGCGCGAGGCTGAGCAGGCGATCGAAGTTCTGACCGAGGCCGCCGGGCAATGGCCCGACGACGAAGAGGTGCAGGTCCGCTTGGGCATCGCCTACGCGATGTCAGCCAAGCGGCCCGAGGCGCTCGCCAAGCTCGAGCCGTTTCTGGCCGCGCACCCACAGGATCATGAGCGGCACTTGATCGCCCTGCGGGTGCTGTACGAAGCACACGTCGCCAAGACCCCCGTGCGCTCGGCGGACGACGATCGCGCACTTTTTGCCAAGTGGCTCGCCGCCTACACCGCCGCCAAAGGCCCCCAGCAGCCGCTGGTCGAGCAGTGGCAGCGCGCAATGTCCCGCTGATCGGGGGTCAGACCCCACTCAAAGTCCGGCCGCTCGCCCCGATCAACTGGGGTCTGACCCCCGATCACCGACGTTGGGTGCCCCAGACGCGGCCAGAGCCATCCATCTGGGGTCAGACCCCGGTCGCGCGGCGCGAGTTCTCCGCCTTTGAGCGGGGTCTGACCCCATTCAACCTCGCCTGCGATGGGCCGGTCTAACCGTCAGAACGACGTTGCAGAAACTGCGATCGGGTTGGCGGCGTGAGTGTGCAGGTTTCGACAGCGCGCCCCAGGAGAGTGTTGCGATGCGGACGTTGAGAGTGACGGTTCTTGCAGTGGCCGCGTTGCTCGCGGCGACGTCGACCGCTGGCCGCGGCGAAGGGACGAACTCCGCCGTTCCCACCAATCCCGACGATCGCACCATCGTGCACGTGCTCAACCGTCTCGGGTTCGGCCCAACCCTAGGCGACATCGAGCGCGTCCGTCGCATCGGGCTGCCCGCGTACATCGATCGACAACTGCATCCTGAACGCATCGACGACACGGCGCTCCGCGACCGGCTCGCGACCTTCGAGACGCTGTCGCAGAGCACGCAGCAGCTGGCCGAACGCTACTTCCTGCCGGCGCAGATGGCTCGACGCGAACGGCAGCGCTCACCAGCGGCGCAAGATCCCTCGATGACCACGGAATCGAGCGCGGCCAGGCGTCGCGAGGCATTGACGCCGGCGCAGACCGAGGTCGTCCGCATGGAGCGCGAAGCGCTCAGCGAGCTGATGCAGGCCAAACTTGTCCGCGCCGTCTACAGCGAGCGCCAGCTCGAAGAAATGATGGTGGACTTCTGGTTCAATCACTTCAACGTCTTCGTCGGCAAAGGCATCGTGCGTTTGTATCTGAACGAATACGAGCGCGACGTCATCCGGCCCCATGCGCTCGGAAAGTTTCACGACCTGCTCAGAGCGACCGCCGAAAGCCCGGCGATGCTCTTCTATCTCGATAACTGGCAGAGCGCCGCACCTGAAGGGGCGACGCTCGCCGATGACAACCCGGCGCGTCGGCGCGCTGGCGCAATTCGACCGCGTACCGGTTTCGGCCGGCCCGGTCAGGTCCGCCGTCCAACCACGCTCGCAAACCCGACCGCCTCGACCCAGAACCGCCGACGTGGACTGAACGAAAACTACGCCCGCGAGCTGATGGAGCTTCACACGCTCGGCGTCGACGGCGGCTACACCCAGAAAGACGTCCAGGAAGTCGCGCGTGCGTTCACCGGTTGGACCATCAACGCGCCGCGTCAGGGTGGATCGTTCCGCTTCGACCCCCGCATGCACGACGATGGTGAGAAGGTCGTGCTGAAGCACAAGATCAAGGCGGGCGGAGGCAAGAAGGACGGTGACGACGTCCTCGCGCTGCTCGTCGCCCATCCCTCGACGGCACGATTCATCGCCCTCAAGCTGGCGCGCCGCTTCGTCGCCGACGAACCACCGGCGGCGCTCGTCGATCGCGCCGCGCGCCGGTTCCGTGAGACCGGCGGAGACATCCGTGAAGTGGTGCGAACCATTGTCACGTCATCGGAATTCTTCGCGGCCAACGCGTATCGCGCCAAGGTCAAAACTCCACTCGAGTTCGTCGTCAGCGCCGTTCGCGCGACCGGCACGCCGATGGCCAACGTCCTGCCGCTCGTCCAGGCGGTCCGCAATCTCGGCATGCCGCTCTACGGTTGTCAGCCGCCGACCGGCTATGCCGACAAAGCCGAAGCGTGGGTGAACTCGGGTGCGCTGTTGAACCGCATGAATTTCGCCGTCACGCTCACCTCTGGGCGATCCGGACGAGGCCCTGGATTGCGCCCCGCTCTTGGCGAGCGGGCCACGCCGGAGCCAGCGATTGGCAGCGCCGAGTTGGTGAAATCCGCACTGGCAGGTGAAATCTCGGAGGCGACCGCATCGACGATCGCGAAGGCAACGACCTCGCCGCAGGCCTTGGCTTTGGTGCTCGGCTCGCCGGAATTCCAGAGAAGGTAGGGAAGCGATGATTTCGAGACGAGTCTTCTTGAAGGACGGCGGGCTGGCGCTGGTCAGCCTGGGATTCGCGCCGCAGTTTCTGGCCCGCGCCGTTGCTGCCGCGGCGCCCCGGCGCAAGGTGCTGGTCACCATCTTTCAGCGCGGTGCGGTCGACGGCTTGAACATGATCGTCCCGTTTGGCGAACGCGACTACTACGCGTCGCGCCCCAGCATTGCGATCGCGAAGCCCGGCGGATCGGCGGAGGCAGCCATCGATCTCGACGGCTTTTTCGGGCTCCATCCGCGCATGGCGCCGCTCAAGCCGCTCTACGACGCCCAACAGCTCGCGATCGTGCATGCCTGTGGATCACCGGACGGCACGCGATCACACTTCGACGCCCAGGACTACATGGAAACCGCCACACCGGGTGTGAAGAGCACCCAGGACGGGTGGCTCAATCGTTATCTGCACGCGCGCGAGCACGAGCACGCGACGCCGTTTCGCGCCGTCGCGATGGCGTCCCAGTTGCCGCGCTCGTTACAGGGCCTGGCGCCGGCGCTTGCGATCGGGCAAATCGGGCAGTTCGGGATCCGCGCCGGCCAGGCCACCGACATGGTGCAGGCATCATTCGAAGCCGAGTACGCCGCGGCGGCGAGCGGCGTGCTCAACCGCACCGGGCGCGATGCCTTCAACGCGGTAAAGATGCTCAAGGATGCCGACCCCGCGCGCTATTCGCCTGAGAACGGAGCCGAGTATCCTCGATCGCCTTACGGCGATGCGCTCCGTCAGATTGCGCAGTTGATCAAAGCGGACGTCGGACTCGAAGTCGCATTCGCGGAAACCGGGCAGTGGGATCACCACGCACAGGAAGGCGCCGCGGTTGGTCAACTGGCCACGCGGCTGGCCGACTTCTCGAACGGCATCGCCGCGCTGGTCCGCGACCTCGGCGATCGCATGGCCGACGTGATGATTCTCACCATGTCGGAGTTCGGCCGGACGGTGGCCGAGAACGGCAACCGCGGCACCGATCACGGCCATGGCAACGCGATGATGGTCATCGGCGGCGGTGTTCGCGGCGGCAAGGTGTACGGCAAATGGCCCGGGCTGGCGCGCGAGCAACGCTACGAGGGGCGCGACCTTGCCGTCACCACCGACTTCAGGACGGTGTTCGCCGAAGTCGCGGGAGCGCACCTGGGCCTGACGAATACCCCCCACGTGTTTCCGGGGTTCAAAGGACCACTGGCGGTCGGCGTCGTCGGCGCGTAGTCGATCGCGGCGCTGGTTCCAAAGTTCGCTGGTTCGTTCACGGGATAGACTGGCAGCGTGGACCTGACGTCGCTGCGAACTCCCTGCGTTCTCGTCGATCTCGACCGCGTCGAGCGCAACCTCGAGCGGATGCAGTCGGCCGCGACCGCGCGCCGACTGCGGCTTCGGCCGCACGCCAAAACGCACAAATCGATTGCGCTCGCGCGGGAACAGATCGCCCGCGGAGCGGTTGGCATCTGCTGCGCGAAGCTCGGGGAAGCGGAAGTGTTCGCCGCGGCGGGCATCGATGACATCCGCGTGCCGTATCCGCTCCATCCCGCCAACGCGGATCGTGTGATCGAGCTTGCCCTCCGGACGCGACTCTCGTTCATCGTTGACGATCTCCAGGTGGCGCGCGAGTGGTCACAAGTGCTGGAGCCGCTCGGGGTGAACGGCGGCATCGACGTCTTGGTCAAGGTCGACGTCGGATTCCACCGCTGCGGGATCGATCCCGATCGTGCTGATGCCGTGGAGATGATCGCGCGGATCGCGGAGCTGCCGCGTCTGCGTCTCCGGGGACTGCTGAGCCATGCCGGCCATGCCTATGGCGCGGCATCGGAGTCGGAGATCAGCGCGATTGCCGCGGCTGAAGCGCGACTGTTGCTCGATCTCGCCGCGCGCGCCAGTACGCGTGGCGTCGGGGTGGAGGAGATCAGCGTCGGCGCGACGCCGTCGGCGCGCTTCAGCCTGCAGCAGGAAGGGCTCACCGAGATCCGTCCGGGCAACTACATCTATTACGACCGCACGCAGGTTGGGCTCGGCGCCGCTGACTGGACCGACTGCGCGCTCACCGTGCTCACGCGCGTCGTCAGCACGCCTGCCAGCGACCGGATCATTCTCGATAGCGGGAGCAAGACGCTCACCAACGATCTCGCGCGCGGATTCGCCGCCGCGCCTGGCTACGGCGTCGTGTTCGCGGGTCTCGACGCGCAGGCGCCAGATGCCGCGCTGATCGTCGAGCGGCTGTCCGAGGAACACGCCAACGTCCGGGTGGTCGATGGCCCACCGCGGCTGCGCACCGGCGATCTCGCGCGTATCGTGCCAAATCATTCGTGTGTCGTGTCGAATCTGGTCGGCCGGGCGTGGGCGGTTCGCGG
>Ga0075421_100007450_pt1 | contig 13405 bp, 10 predicted proteins | sample SoiMetdeltSBSDD5_FD_75292 | JGI IMG/M metagenome (GOLD analysis project Ga0075421, IMG submission 75292) | Bulk soil microbial communities from a Populus tree surrounding site in Tennessee, USA - Soil MetaG P. deltoides SBSDD5 | ecosystem: Environmental > Terrestrial > Soil > Tree plantation... | reverse complement strand
TCTGCGCGTTGCGGAAATGTTCGCGAACCGCTTTCATCGCGGGAATCGCCAGAACCGAGTCGCCCACCCAATTTGGTCCGCGAATAAGAATGTTGTCTATCTGCATGGTTTTCTGGACGCTGGTTGAGCGAGCCGGCCAGTCCCCTCCTTGCGAAGGAGGGGTGGCTGCGCCATAAAGAAAAATGGCCCCGTTCCTTAGCTGGCGCAGACGGGGTAGAAGCCACCGATTATCGAAACCGTTCGGATTGAATAAGCGGTAGCTTGGAACAACTACCCCGTCCGCTCCTGTTCAAAGGATGCTCCGCAGCATTTTCTTTAGGTCGCGTCCACCCCTCCTTCGCAAGGAGGGGATTGCGGGCTTGCCCAACAAGTTCACCAACAATCAGGTCATTGGCTGATTCGTTTCAGAATCAGAGTCTTCAAAGCTTCAAGCTCGGCAATGTTAGCAGACACGCGGAGCGTGAAGAAATCGCCGCGGCCTTCGAGGCGGACGTTATCCTTTTCTGTTGTGATGGGTACGTCGCCCTGCAAACCGCGCAGATCAGCGTCGGTAAAACTATGGTGGTCCCGGAAGGAAACGCGCTGATCGATATGTAAGCCCAAGCCTTCGAGTGTCTTGAAGAACCGTTCCGGTTTTGCGATGCCCGCGAACGCGGCGATCGATTTGCCGTGCAAATCCTCGACAGGAACCCTCTCGCCGCGAAAGTACACGCCGCTCACCACGTTCGTTACCTTGAATTGTGGGATCGGCAGATCCAAGGGCGGCATGGCGGGAACATCCTGGACACAAGCCGCGTGGGCTCGCGTGATCGCGCTCCTCGGCTCGCGCCAGCGGCCCAGCGGCAGCAGCGTCTCGGCGCCGAGCCACTCGGTGGGATCGACCGTCACGATGTCCACATCTCGATGGAGTTGCCGATGTTGGAATCCGTCGTCGAGCAGAAACAGGTTCCCAAGGTTCTCCCGCTGCGCCACAAGGCCCGCCGCATGACGGCTCTCTCCAACAACTACGGCTGCCGTGCCTGACAGCCGGAGTGCCATCAGATAAGGCTCATCGCCGGCCTCCTTCCACGAAACGAGCGGCCCTTCCCCGCGGCTCACAACCACGGTTCCCTTGCTCTGACGACGATACCCTCGCGACAGAATGACCGGCTTGTAGCCCTCTGCGTGGAACGTTTCCGCCAGCAGGATCGTAAGCGGCGTTTTTCCGGTGCCTCCTACCGTCAGGTTGCCGATGCTGATGACAGGATGATCGAGCCGGCGTGCCCGCAAAATCCCGGAGCGATAAAGCCGGTCGCGGATCTGAACGGCGAGTCTGAAAGGAGCAGTCACGAGATGTTCCGCGTGGCGTCCCTATTCATTGAACACCCGATCGCGGATGAAGGTGATCACACGGTCGGTCGCACCTGCATTCCGCGTGACCACTTGTCGCGCTTCGCGGCCCAGGGAATTAGCCAGCGACGGGTTTCCCAACACACGGGCGACGGCGGGAGCCAGTTCCGACGCTTTTTCGATCTGAATCGCCGCTTGAGCTTCGAGAAACAGCTTCGAAATCTCGCGGAAGTTTTCCATATGCGGGCCAAACACGACAGGTTTCGAATGACTCGCCGGTTCGAGCACATTGTGTCCGCCGCGTTGGACAAGGGATCCACCAACAAAGACGATGGACGCAAATTCGAAGCAGGACGCAAGCTCGCCCACAGTATCCAGCACCAGCACATCGCCGTCATGCCCAAGTGTCGACCGCTGCAGGCCAGTGAGTTTGCGGGCTTTGATCAACGCCAGAATGTCTCCGGCACGATCGGGATGCCGCGGAGCAATCATCAGCTTCAATTCCGGTCGGGATTGCCTCAGCGCAATGTACGAATCGAGCACGAGCTCGTCTTCACCCGGCATGGTGCTGGCCGCGATCCAGAGTTCTCGCCAGTTTTTCAGGAATCCGACCAGCTTCGCATCGAGCGGTCTTGCCGGCGGCGTGATGTCGTATTTCAGGTTTCCGAAGACCGCAACGCGTTCCGCTTTGGCGCCGATCGATTCAATACGGTCGCGATCCTGTTCGGACTGCATGCCGAGAACGAGATAATTGTCCAGGACGGGACGGAGCCAGCGTCGCAATCTGGCGTAGCCCGGTAGCGACTTGTCGGAAATTCGTCCATTGATCATCATGACCGGCACATTGCGTTGCCGGCAGATGCGCAAAAAGTTGGGCCAGATTTCAGTCTCCGCGATAATCACCAGCTGCGGTCGCACCCGATCGAGCGTTCTGCTGATAGCGCCCGGCAGGTCCAGTGGAAAATAAAAACTGTGATCGATGAGATCGCGACGGTCGCGGGCGAGTTGCTGGCCGGTTGGCGTTGTTGTGGATACCACCAGAGGGCGTCCGGGGAACTGTTCGCGGATTCGCGAAATGAGTTTTTCGACGGCTTTAACTTCACCAACGGAGACGGCGTGGATCCAGATCGTGCCGTCGAGTTGCGGTAGCTTCAAACGTCCCAAACGATCCGACAGGGTGGGCCAGTACCTACGCGAGGCGAGCAGATAGTAGGGGCTAATAACAGTTAGGCCCAATCGAAGAGCCCAGGTGTATATACGATACATCGCCGGTTGCAGAGTATACTTTTGATTTTGGAAATCCGAAATTCCGAGAGGAGGCACATGGCAATCAAGGTAGGCATCAACGGCTTTGGCCGCATTGGCCGGAACATCTATCGCGCTGCAATGGGAGATAAGGATATCGAGATCGTCGCCGTAAACGACATCACGGATCCACTCACGTTGGCGCATCTTCTGAAGTACGACTCCGTTTTGGGCAATCTGAAAGCAAGCGTGTCGCACACAGAAGACAGCATAAAAGTAGACGGCCACACGATTCGCGTATTCAAGGAAAAGGACCCGGCGAAGATTGATTGGCCAAGCCTCGGAGTTGAGGTCGTGGTCGAATCCACCGGCCTGTTTACGAATGCCGAAGATGCCAAAAAACACCTTCACGGTTCGGTTAAGAAAGTCATCATCTCCGCTCCGGCAAAAGGCGAAGACATCACGATCTGCATCGGCGTCAACGACAAGAACTACGACAAATCAAAACACCATGTGCTGTCCAACGCTTCGTGCACGACGAACTGTCTCGCGCCGATCGCCAAAGTTCTGAACGATAATTTCGGAATCGAAAGCGGCTTGATGACAACCGTCCATTCCTACACGAACGACCAGAAACTGCTCGACCTTCCCCATAAAGACTTGCGAAGGGCACGCGCTGCGGCACTGTCGATGATTCCGACGTCCACCGGCGCGGCAAAGGCGATCGGATTGGTTCTTCCTGAGCTCAAAGGAAAGCTCGACGGAATCGCGATTAGAGTGCCGACACCCGATGTTTCATTGGTCGATCTCACGGTTCGGACAGCGAAACCGGTCACTGTCGAGGCCGCCAACCAGGCATTCAAGGCGGCAGCCGAGGGACCGATGAAGGGTGTCCTCCAGTACTGCGATGAAGAATTGGTTTCCATCGACTTTCTGCACAACTCCCATTCATCAGCCCTGGACGCACAGCTGACGAAGACGCTTGGCGACCGGATGATCAAAGTCTTCTCGTGGTACGACAATGAATGGGGATTCAGCTGCCGGATGGTCGATCTCATTAAACTCGTTGTGAAATGAACAAGCTCTCTATTTCGGACCTCGATCTGACCGGTAAATGTGTGTTCATGCGCGTCGATTTCAATGTGCCGATTTCCGACGGCAAGATTACCGATGACACGCGGATCAAGGCGTCGCTTCCATCGATCAAGTACGTGATTGAGAACGGCGGCATGCTCATCCTCGCTTCGCACCTCGGAAGGCCGAAGGGAAAACCGGAACCGAAATACACCTTGAAGCCTGTGGCGGCGAGACTGTCGGAACTATTAGGCAAGACAGTGCAGTTCGCGAACGATTGCATAGGTCCGGAGGTTCAAAAATCGGCATCGTCGTTGAAGAACGGCGATGTGCTCCTGCTGGAGAATCTCCGGTTTCACGCGGAAGAGGAAAAGAACGATCCAGCGTTCGCAAAAGAGCTCGCTTCGCTTTGCGATATCTATGTGAACGATGCGTTTGGAACCGCTCACCGAGCGCACGCATCGACCGCCGGCATCGCGAAGTATGTGAAGCTGGCGGCGGCCGGATTCCTGATGCAGAAGGAAATCGAATCTCTAAGCCACGCGTTAACCAAGGCGGAGAAACCGTATGTATCCATTGTTGGGGGTGCAAAGATCTCCGACAAGATCGAGTTGATTGATAACTTCATGAACATCGCAAACACCATCCTCATTGGCGGCGCGATGGCATACACGTTTTTCAGGGCGAAAGGTGTGCCCACGGGAAAATCTCTGGTTGAGGAAGACAAGATCGACCTCGCTCGTGAATTGATGAACAAAGCGGCGCAAAAAAAAGTGGACCTCGAACTTCCTGTGGATCATGTTGTCGGCCGAAGTCTGGACAGCACGGAATTCCAGACCGTTCCCATTTCAGCAACACCGGCGGATATGATGGGCCTCGACATCGGGCCTGAAACGGTTAAACGCTATTCGGCGTTGATCCGGTCGGCCAAAACCATCGTGTGGAATGGACCGATGGGCGTTTTTGAAAACCCAAAACTCGCTGTCGGAACTTTCGCCATTGCCAAAGCGGTGGCAGAATCGAGTGCGTTTTCGATCATTGGGGGCGGTGACTCCGCGGCTGCCGTTATACAGGCGGGCGTCGAATCTCGAATCACTCACATCTCGACCGGCGGTGGTGCGTCGCTCGAGTTTCTGTCCGGACAACAGTTACCGGGCGTTGAAGTCTTAACTGACAAGGGAAAAGCATAAACTAATGCGAAGACCGATCATCGCCGGCAATTGGAAAATGTATAAAACGGTCGGGGAAACCCGCGCCTTCTTTCAGAAGTTTCTGCCGGAAGTCCGCGATGTCGATCACTGCGACATTGTTGTCGCTCCGGCCTTTACGTCGCTGCCCGCCGCTGTTGAGGAAGTGAAGGGAAAGCGCGTCGCCATTTCCGCCCAGAATTTGTACTGGAAGGAAGAGGGTGCGTTCACCGGTGAAGTGTCGCCCAGGATGATTTTTGATGTCGGATGCACGTATTCGATCATCGGACACTCGGAGCGCCGCCAGTTCTTTGGCGAGACCGATGAAACGGTTGAGAAGAAAACCCGAGCCGCGCTCGCAATAGGACTGAAAGCCATTGTTTGCGTTGGAGAAACGCTGAGCGAACGCGATGGAGGCCGGGCGTCGGAGGTTGTCCGCCGACAGGTATCCGGCGGGATCGGCCAATTGACCTCCTCGGACCTATCCCGTATCATTGTCGCTTACGAACCCGTGTGGGCGATCGGCACCGGGCGTACGGCCACTCCGGAAGTTGCGGCCGAAATGCACGCCGAAATCCGAAAAATCCTCGCTGACATTTATGGCGCGGCAGCAGCGGACGGCATCCGCATTTTGTACGGCGGAAGCGTCAAGCCCGACAATATTTCGGCGTTAATGAAGAAAGAGGACATTGATGGCGCGCTGGTCGGAGGCGCAAGTCTCGACCCCGCATCGTTTGCCGCCATCATCAAATATTTATGATTACGATCCTGACGATTTTTCACGTCATTGTTTGCATTTTTTTGATTCTGGTGGTTCTTCTCCAGCAGGGCAACGCCGCTGACTGGTCGGGCGCATTCGGAGGCGGCGGCAGCCAGACTGTTTTCGGAGCCAGAGGCGCATCGACACTGCTCAGCAAGGCAACAACGGCGGCAGCGATCATTTTCATGATCACTTCGCTCGCGCTAACCCTTCTGGTTTCGGCGCCGGGCGGATCATCGGTTATCCGCGAGGGCGCAAAGCAGCAAGAGCAGCAACAACAAGCGCCGGCGCCCGGACAACAGGCACCAGCTCAACAACAGCAACAGACGCCTGCTCCGGCCCCGACAACGCCGGAAAAGAAGTAACGCAGCCGCGGGCTTGCCCGGGTCAGATCAGAGAACATCTCGCCGAAGTGGTGGAATTGGCAGACACACCATCTTGAGGGGGTGGCGCCGCGAGGCGTGCGGGTTCGAGTCCCGCCTTCGGCATAGCAAAGTACGGGAATCGAAGCCGCGGCTCTTCTTCGGAAGGTGCAAGGGAGCCGAAGAGCCGACGCTCCAAGAATCGATCGAAAATTTTTCCCGGACTCTCGTGCCCGCAACCTTTCGAAGCTTCGCTACGGATCCTGATATTTTCCTGCGACAAATTCCGCCTTCACCCATGGCGACGCAATCAGCCGGAAGGCCGAGAACGCGGGCGCCCTTAGCGCCAGTCATGCTTTGTGCGGTGAGCGTTGACGACCGCCGTGTTCCGTTTCCGCAAGCAGTTACCACATATGGTATATTGCAGCCATATGGAGAAAACCACAATCTATCTCCCCGATGAGATGCAGCATTCTCTTGCAATACTCGCCAAGCGGCAGCAACGGCCTCAGGCCTCGATTATCCGTGAGGCGATTGCCGCCTACCTGGAAAAGCAGCGCCCGCCAAAGTTGCGGTCGATCGGGGCCGGTAGCGACGACGAAGTCACGGGCGCCAGTTCCGAAGACTGGCTTCGTAAACAATGGCGGCGGCGAATGAAAACGGAGAAATGATCACTCTGGACACATCCGCTGTCTTCGCGCTGCTGAATCGCAAAGATCCGGACCACCGGCGCATGCGAGCGTGTGTGGATTCCGATGGTGGACCGTACTTGATTCCCGCTGCAATTCTGGGTGAACTGTCGTACCTCGTTGAGGAGCGTTTGGGATCAAAGGTGATGGATGCCTTTCTGAGCGACCTGATCTCCGGCGGATTCGTTCTCGAGTGCGGGGAAAATGAACTGCCGCGCGCAAAGATCCTGGCGATGAAATATGTGGATCTACCATTGGGATTCTCTGACGCGGCGGTTGCCGCATGTGCCGAAGTGAACGGCGGGCGAATTGCGACCTTGGACGTTCGCGACTTCTCCGTTCTCTCCAGGGAACTTCGACTCGATATCCTGCCGAAGTAGACACGTTCGGCAGGATCCTCACTCTCGGCGAACGCTGCCAGGGCCCCTCTACTGCTGTCACGCAAATCCTGGTGGCCTCTATCACGTCGTTGTCGCGCTGCTCGCATGATTCGCCCTCGGCTACGGTTAATTTCCAAACCTTTACTGCCTGTACGCGATTGAATTTCTGTATGCTGTGAAGTGCTCTCTAGCTGAGCACTACCCGCATAGTGCGAATCCAGTTAAGGTGTGACTTCGCCATGACCGCGTCGCGACGTGTCTTTCTTCTCCTCGTCACGGTGATTTGTTTCAACTCGCCTGGTGCGATTGCACAGTTTGAGGTATCTCATTTGGCCGGCGGACCGGGAGGCCCTGGATATCTCGACGGTATTGGGTCGAATGCCCGTTTCAGCCTGCCTACTGGAATTTGGGGCAACGGGGATTTCCTCTATGTTGCCGATTCGGGCGAACGGACAGTTCGCAGAGTCGTGAAGTCGAGCGGACAGGTAACGACAATCGCGACGCTCGACCAACTCCCTTGCACATCGACAAGTCTTGATACGACGAACCGGCAGCTCACGCTCTGGGCCGATTCCGTCAACGCTTATATCGGCGACGCTTGTCTTCACGTTGTCTACAAAGTCGTCATCGCTTCCGGCGAGGTCAACGTCTTGGCCGGACAACTCGGAAAGATCGGATCGGCGATCGGGCCAGGGGCAGAAGCCTTATTCGGATATCCAAACATTCTGTGGGGCGATGCATCTTTCCTTTACCTGAGGAATAACATCGGCGTTCGTAAGGTCGATAAGGTGACCGGTGAGGTCACCTTGGACTTCACGAGCATGAGCGGGATCATCGGGCTGGACGACACTTTCGTATTCCGAATCGTGGGTATCAGCCAACTCACTCTCCAGTCGATCGAGATTGCGACGGGCGCCGTGAAGGACATCGGCGTGTTCCCGGCTTCTCAGATTGTTCAAGCCACTCTCTTGAGAAGGACGGAAGGATCCGAAGACTACATTTACTTTTTCGGCGACAACGCGATTAAGCGAATCCGGGCCAGCACCGGTGAGATGACCCCGTTTGCCGGCGGCATCGGTACACAACAAATAGCCCTTAGCGGGTGGACAGACGGGCCTGGCGCAACGGCCCAGTTTGCCGGCATTGGATCGCTGTGGTTGGACAGCGAGTATATCTATCTGGCGGACAGGTCAAATAACGCGATTCGGAAGATCCGTCTTTCGAACGCGGAAGTAGCGACGCTTGCAGGCGCGCCTGCAATCACGGCCACGGTCGATGGGCCTGGCGGGAGTGCCCGTTTCCAGATGCCGCAGCTTGTGTGGGGCGATGGCAACTACTTGTATCTGACTGGACTATTGGGTTCGATACGGCGAGTCCGAATTTCCGATGGAGAGACTTCCACCATCGCGGGCAAGGACGGTCTTCCTTCCTCCCAGGATCCTTCCTCAGACGGTGTCGGTGCTACTGCTCGCTTTCGGACTCCCGCGGGCATCTGGGGTGATGGAGCAAACCTCTATATCGTGGACCGTGGCTTCGAGGTGAATCGAGTCGACGGATTCACGATTCGAAAAATTGTTATAGCTACGGCTGAAGTGACAACGCTCGCAGGTTTAGCCGGCTCTTCTGGATCCCTGGACGGAGTTGGCAACCAGGCGCGATTCAAGTCGCCATGGGGTGTTTGGGGCAACGGGACCGATCTATACATCACCGACGAGGCGACCGTTCGCACATTGAACCTCGGGACTGGAGAGGTGCGTACATTGGCCGGTACTGCAGGTGCATTCGGAACGATTGATGGATTCGGAACATCAGCGAGGTTTGACCGAACGTCGGGAATCTGGGGGGACCAGTCGAACCTTTATGTGATCGAGAACTCGGGAACGATACGAAAAATTGCGCTCTCAACAAACGAGGTAACGACTCTGGCAGGGAAGCCGCGTCAACGAGGTACGGTCGACGGTATTGGCCCAGCCGCCACATTCAACGTGCCTTTGGGCATTTGGGGAGATGCCACGTTTCTGTACGTTACCGAAAGTGTGGGCAACACGGTTCGCCGAGTCGACAAGTCGACCGGAGAAACCGTCACGATCGCCGGAATGCCTGGTAAGCAGGGCTCGGATGACACTAGCGGCCTGGCTGCACGCTTTAGCAACCTCAACGGCATTTGGGGAGACGGAATCGATCTGTATGTTGTCGATTCCAACAATTATGCTGTCCGCCGATTGTCTCCACTGAAAACTGGCGCCAAACCTGACGTAACCTCGGTCTCGCCGTCACGCGTCATGCCCGGAATGACAGAAACTTTCACGATCAACGGGACCAACTTTCGTGCCGGCGCGACGGCGAACCTGGCAAACGGACTAGGTGTGCGCGTGATCGCAAGCGAAGTCCGCAGCGCGACGACGATCGCATTGACGGTTCAAGCTGATTCGAATGCGCCGGCCGGCTCTCGTGTGCTCAGGATCGTCCAGGACAACAGCAGTAGCAATCCCGTTGCTTTCGATGTTGGTCCGTTTGTCGATCGATCCACAAAGACAGTTACCCTCAACGCACGAGGATCCTTCTCGACAATCACTATTCAACAGCCAGGCGTTCCGTCTGTTGGCTATGCTCGCCTCACCGCCCAAGCCGGGGAACAGGCGCCGGCCGGCTTTGCGATATTTGGCTATCGGAAGGCCGGTGTGCTTGTCAGCGAGACATCTGTTCCGGCAGCAGATTTGATTCAAAAAGGAAGGATCAGCTTCGATTCGACAGGACCCGCGAACACCGGTATCGCCGTCGTGAATCCCAACGCGTCACCAGTGCGGCTGTCATTTACGATAACGCCGTCTGATCGCTCACAAGTTCTGCAAGTGACGACCTATCTGGCCGCAGGTGAGCAGATGTCGAGGTTCGTGAACGAGTTTTTTGGCGGTGCGTTCCTACCGCCTGGAACGCTTTCGTTCGAGGCGTCTGCTCCTGTTTCAGTGATCGCGCTGCGGGGTCTCGTCAACGAACGAGGCGAATTTCTGATGAGCACTCTTCCGGTAGTGGACCTCGCGGCGCCAGCGAACCGTCCTCTCGTTATCCCCCACGTCGCAGATGGCGGTGGCTGGACAAGCCGGATCGAGTTAGTGAATCCCACCGACCAGCCTTTGACCGGCCGGCTGGAATTCGTTTCGGCGGCGGGCGGGGCGCTTCAGATCACGTTCGGAAGGCAGACCGGCTCCGCATTCGATTATGCGATCCCGTCAAAAGGTTCCGTAGCGTTTACCAGTTCCGGTACGGCCCCCGACATTCGAACGGGTTGGATACGCATAGTTCCATCTGCCGGGACATTCCCTTCCGGTGATGTTATTTTTTCCTTCCGGCAGAACGGAATTGTCGTGACGGAAGCTGCTGTACCGGCGACCCGTCTCGCTTCAGTATTTCGGCAATATGTCGGTTCGGTTCGTACCGGATTTGCGATAGCGAATCCTGCGTCGAGCGCGATACAGCTGAGTTTCGATTTAACCGACGTTAACGGAAATCTCGTCGGTTCCACGGTTACCCGAACGATTGGGGCTAGCGCTCAAATGTCGTTATTCATCGATGAGCTTTCCGGTTTCCAACTGCCTTCTGGTTTTACGGGCGTCCTGCGCGTCTCAACCATTGCAGCATCCGGTTTCGCTATGATCGGCTTGCGCGGGCAATACAACACTCGCGGAGACTTTCTAATCAGCACGGCTCAATCAATCGATGACACAGCCAGCGCCTCTGTGTCCGAGAAGTTCTTCCCGCATTTCGTTCAATCCGGTGGCTACACAACGGAGTTTGTATTGTTTCCGACGACCGGGCGTCCTGCTTCGGTTGCACTGCGCTTCTATTCGCAGAGCGGTCAATTCTTCGATTTGCCGGTCTACTGATGGTGTCTAATTCGTTCGAGGAGGCGTTCGAATCGAGAATCGGAGCGCAGACTGTCAAAGCGTGCGTCAATTAGCGGATCGATATCGATGAGGCGATCAAGACAGGTTGCACGACCTCGCTGATACGCACGGTCAAGCCACTCGAAAGCGCGATCGTGTTCTCCCAGCGCCGTGTAGATTGCCGCAAGATAGTACGGCGGCATTCTCCTGTTTTGAGGGACGCGCCGATCTCCGCGCAGAATTTCCTCAGCCTCTTTCCGATGCCCCGCAAGAGCGTATGCGATGGCGAGATCCGCCAACATTTCAATATCGCCGTGCGATACCTCGAAAGCCTTCCGCGCCGTCGACAGCGCTTCCTTGAACATATGGTTTTTTCTGTAGATCCAGGTGAGCACACCATACGTGGGATAGAAATCCGGGTCGAGGTCGATAGCTTTGTTGCACTGTCTCACGGCGTCATCCATCCGTCCCGCGTGCAGATAAACGCGCGCAACTGCCGCACTGATGATCAGTGATAGCGGGTCAAGCTCATGTGCTCGCCGGATTTCCTGAATGGCTTCCTGGAAGCGTAAGGCATGTTCGAGGTAGAGAGCATACCAATGGTGGGCAGTCGGATATAACGGGTCCAGTTCCAGGGCACGTTTGAAAGCTTGTTCGGATCCGGCCCAGTCGCGATCGTAGAACATTCGGATGAAGCCGATAGACGTGTGTGCTGCGGCCAGCGTATCGTCGAGCTCAATGGCCTTCAGCGCCGATGACTTTGCCCGGCGATAGTTTCCGAAGGCTGCATTGGCATCCGCCAGTCCTGCGTAAGCCAACGCATACTTGGGATCTCGAACAATTGCGGCTCTGAAGCAGTGCACGCTTTTTTTCAGGTGCACTTGAATTCGTTCGTCAAGGTGATACCTCCCTTGAAGGTAACAAGCATAGGCCTCGATGTTTTCCGTGTAGCGACGAACCAATGGCAGAACAGCGATCGCTTCCGGCGCCCGCCCCTCCTCAAGTCGCATCAAATCATTTTGCAGCTCAACAGCACTCTGGTATCGGTGTTCGGGCTTCAACTCGAGCATTCTGCGAACGATCCGGTCTAGCCGAGTGGCCGTGGCCGGATCATCAATCAGACTGAGTACTTCACGTAAAACGACGCCCAGGGAGTAAATATCCGACCGCTGATCCCACCCTTGACGTTTCAGGATCTCAGGCGCAGCGTACGGGAGGGACGCTCCGTAGATCGCATCAGTATCGAAAGATGTGCGATCTTCCGTCGGCAATTGTTTGGCGATCCCAAAATCGCATACTTTGATTTCGCCATTGCGGGTTATCAGGATGTTTTCCGGCTTTATATCCAGGTGGACAATGTTTTTGTCGTGTGCGGCCTGAAGAGCGCGGCAGCATTGAGTAGCGATGTCCAAGAACTCGCGGGCTGTGAATCGGCCCTGATGGAGGCGAGCACGAAGGCTCTCACCGTCCACGTAATCCATCACAATCAGGATGTCTTCGCCATGGTCGAACACATCGGAGACGTGCACGACGTTAGCGTGTTTCAAGGCAAACAGATACTGCGCCTCTTTTACGAAACGTCTGCGGAACTCTTGATCTGCTCGAAATGCCGGTGCCAGCCTCTTTATGGCAACCGGCTGCTGCAAAAGAACGTGCTCTGCACGGTAGACTTCGCCCATTCCGCCGCGCCCAAGCCGTTCTTGAATGTCCCAGCGTTCTATCGTACGTCCCGTTAAGGACGGGCAATCACAGTCTGTGGTCTCATCAATGGATGCTGGGATCGTTGAAGCGTCAGACAGACCCACATCTCGAATTCCCCTCAAACGCACCGGCAGGAAATGGGCAGCCTCCTCACGCGCACTCAATAGAGACCCCAACTCATGCGCCAAGGGTTCGTCCTCTACACTAAGCCGCGCAAGCAGCTCCCCTCGCTCTGCCGAGGAGCGCTCAAGGGCTGAATGGTAGAGTTCCTCAAGTCGCTGAAATTGCTGGGGTGTCATGCTGTTTACGTTCGGGGGGACCGGTTCGGGGGGACCGATGCTGTCGCGGTGCTGAATTCGAGCCGTCCACGCCTAACGCCTTCTATATTCAATGCGTAAAACGCTTGAAGAATTTCCACTAAATTTCGTTTAAGCCGCCGCACGTGAGGAACTCCTCACCTTAGGAAGGGATTTTGCAGCTGGTCTTTGTATGGCATTCGACATCCAACGAGTTCAAAAATCCGCCCGCAAAGTTGTGAAGTTTCTGAAGAAAAACGACAAGAGACCCAGTTCAGGTGCCATTCACAGTCTGCGGACCAGTAGTAGAAGCCTTGAAACCGCTTTCATAACCCTTAGCCTGGATTCGAAGCGAAAAATCAGCCGATTGCTGCGTGAGATGAGTAGCGTGCGAAAACGTGCGGGCAAAGTCAGGGACATGGACGTGCTAACGGCGGATGCGCTGACGCTAAAGCACGATGGAGAACAGGATTGTCTCGTCCAATTGATTGAATACCT
>Ga0075421_100007449_pt1 | contig 13407 bp, 10 predicted proteins | sample SoiMetdeltSBSDD5_FD_75292 | JGI IMG/M metagenome (GOLD analysis project Ga0075421, IMG submission 75292) | Bulk soil microbial communities from a Populus tree surrounding site in Tennessee, USA - Soil MetaG P. deltoides SBSDD5 | ecosystem: Environmental > Terrestrial > Soil > Tree plantation... | reverse complement strand
TGCCGGAGAGCCGGGCGGCGACGCTCGACGCCGACGGTCTGCATGCGCTCATCGGATTGGGAGGCCCGGGTGGCTACATGGCCCTGGTCGGCCGGGTGGCTGCCCTCTGGCGCGAGATCGCCGAGCTGAATCCAGGTGTGGCATTGGTCGCCATCAACCCGGAGCCCGAGGTGCCCGATGCTCCCGAGATCAGCGTGATCCGCTCGGCCAGGATTCCCCTCAAGGCGCGTTCAATGCGAAGCGTGGTTCTGGGAAGGGGCTATGCGGAGGATCCCTTCTGGATCGAGGAAGCGGCGCGGGTGGTGTTGCCTGGTCTTCGGGTGGTAGGGGAGGGGAGCGATCCCGCCGAGCATACTATTGATCTGATGGCTAGCGCCGGAGGAGTCTGGGTGGGGACGGCGGGTAGGAAAAGAGTGAGCAGTGAGCGGTAAGAAGCAGTGAGAGGTGAGCAGTGAGCGGTGAGCGGTATGTCCAAAGCAGTCATTGCGAGGTGTAGAGCACCGAAGCAATCTCGATGCTATGTTGGAGCGGACAATAGGGGGCTGAATGGGTCTCGAGGTTGTAGGCGGCGTGGTGCTGGGGCTACTCGCAGCAGTGTACCTGATAGTGAGGTTCAGTAAGAGGAACCGCTGATTTTGCGGTGCCCGCTTACCGCTTACCGCTCACCTCTGACCGCTTACCGCTCACTTTTCAACGTACAACGCCTCGATCGCCGGCCGGTGACGTTGCTCGACCACCCGCCGCTTGACCTTGAGCGTCGGCGTCAGCTCGCCCGATTCCACCGTAAAGTCGCGGGGCAGCAGCAGCAGCTTCTTGGGCACCTCGAAGCTGGCCAGATCGCGCAGCGTAGTCCGGACCTCGCGGTCCATCTTGCTCTGTACCTCGGGCCGCGCCAGCAGCTCCTCCGTCGTCGGCGCCGAGATTCCCTGGCTCTGGGCCCACGCCCCCAGTGTGTCCAGGTTGGGCACCACCAGCATGATGGGGAATCGCCGCCGGTCGCCCAGCATCACCGCGTTGCTGACGAACTTGCTGGTCTTCACCAGGCCCTCGATCGGCTGGGGCGCGATGTTCTTGCCCCCCGCGGTCACGATCAGGTCCTTCTTCCGGTCGGTGATCTTGAGGAAGCCGTCGCCGTCGAGCATGCCGATGTCGCCGGTGTGGAACCAACCGTCCTGGTCCATCGCCTCCGCGGTCGCCTCCGGCTTCCGATAGTAGCCGATCATCACGTTGGGGCCTCGGGTCAGGATCTCACCGTCGGGCGCGATCTTCACCTCGACCCCCGGGATCGGCCGTCCCACCGTCCCCAGCCGCAGGTGCTGGAAGGTGTTCACCGCCATCACCGGTGAGGTCTCGGTCAGCCCGTAGCCTTCCAGGATCGGTACGCCCGCCGCATGAAAGAAGCGGGCGATGTCCGCCGAGAGCGGCGCGCCCCCGGAGATGAAGAAGCGGATCCTTCCCCCGGTGCGGGCCCGCAGCTTGGCAAACACCAGGTGGTCGGCCACCCAGCGCTGGGCCGCGAGCCCCGCTGGCACCGGCAGGCCGTTCAGCCGCAGGTCCACCCAGCGCTCACCCACCTCCTTGCCCCAGTGGAACAGCCGCCGCCGGAGCGCCGAGCTGCTGCGCACCTTCTCCAGTACCCGGGCGTAGATCTTCTCATAGAGTCGCGGTACCGATGCCATGAGTGTCGGCCGCCACCGTTCCATGTCCGCCGCCACCGTATCCACGTTCTCGGCGTAGTTGATGATCACGCCGGCGTGGAACATCGAGTAGTGACCGAACATCCGCTCGAAGATGTGGCACAGCGGCAGGAAGGAGAGACACTCGTCGCCCTCGAGGAAGCTGAACAGCCGGCAGCAGGTGGTGACGTTGGAGGTGATGTTGCCGTGGGTGAGCATCACGCCCTTGGCGTCGCCGGTGGTGCCCGAGGTGTAGATCAGCGTCGCCACGTCGTCTTCCCCGGCCTCGAGCGCCAGCTTCTTCCAGTCCGGGTAGCGAGACCGCGCTGTCCGTCCCCGGGCGCACACTTGCTCCAGCGTCAGCACTCCGGCCTGAGTGATGCTCTCGTCGAAGCTGATGACGTGCTTGAGTCCCGCCACCCGGGGGCGGATGCTGTTCACCTTCTCCAGCTGGGCGCGGGTGGAGACGAATATGGCGGTCGCACCCGAGTCGCAGAGCGTGTACTCGACCTGCTTGGCGGGGAGCGAGGGATAGATCGGCACGTCGGTGCAGCGGGCGGCGAGACAGGCGTAGTCGGCCATGGCCCACTCGGGCCGGTTCTCCGACAGGATGGCCACCCGGTCGCCGGCCGCGATCCCCAGCTCCAGCATGCCCAGGCTCAGGTCCTGGACCCGGTCGGCCAGCTGCTGATAGCTCAGCGCATACCATTCCCCATTCCGCTTGGCCCGCACCGCCACGGGACGGCTGCCGAAGCGCTCCAGCGCCCCGAAGTACAATTCGGTGAGGGTTCGCGCCATTGGCGCTGCCGGGTTACTGGAAGGTGACGGTGAAGCGCTGGCCCGAACCGGGGACGGGCGCTCCCCCAGTTCGTACGGCGCTGATTTCGACAATGGCGGTAACGGGTTGAGCAAGGTTGACTCGGGTGAGGGTCACGGTGGAAACAGCACCATCCGTGCCAGTGTTCACCGTAGCAGTTAGCCCACCGCCGGGCAGCGTGACCGTGGCATCCAGCGGCGATATCAGGGTGTACACCACAGGATGGTTGGCGACGGGTCCGGGTGGTGAGAGGCTTTGCACCTGGGAGACGAGCGGAGGGGAGGCCGCGACACCCGGCGCCACGGTAAGGATCGAGTCAGTCACGATCAGCGTGTCGGCTCCGGCTACGACCGTGAATTCCACCATCGCCGAGGAGAGGCTTCCGGTAAACGCCTGCACCCGGCCGGGTCCCGGGGAAACTCCGGTGATCACCCCCGTCGCCTGATCCACCGTGAGGGTGGGGTCGGGCGCCCGCCACTCGATCGGGGCGGCGACCTCGTTTCCGTTCTTGTCCAGTGCCCGCGCCGTGAGCTGCAAGGTCTGGCCCACCTGGAGAGTGGAGACCTCAGGGGTGCGGATCTCCAGCCCGACGACGCCTCCGCCCCCCTCGGTCAGGTCGCTGCAGCCCAACACCAGCACGACGGATGTGAGGACGGCCCAACGGCTCACAGCGTCTCCGACTTCGGGCCATCATTCGCGATCTTCTGGAGCTCGGCTTCGGCGTACTTGATCCAGCGCTCCGCGTCGGGTCCTTTGGCAGGCCGAGCCAGGAAAGCGCGCAGGTGCTTGGCGGCCTCCTGCACATCGCCCCGTTTCTTGAGCAGGAATGCCACGCCGTAGTGTGCTCCACCCAGGCTGTCATCCAGCTCCAGGGCCCGCTTGTAGTGGCGGATGGCTTCATCTTCCTGGCCGGTCTTGGTAAACGCGATGGCCATATTGAGGAGGATGCGTGAGTCGGAGGGATTGTCCCGAAAGGCCAGCCGGTAGCTGGTGAGCGCCGCCTCGAAGTCGCCCTGGCGCTCTAGAGCGAGACCCTCGTTCAGGTAGTCCAGTCGCTGAGGGGCCACGGTTTCCCGGGATCCCTTACCGAACATGCGTTTCCAAATGCTCATGCCGAGGCGGGGTCTCCGAGCAAGTCGAGCGGGCGCAAGATGTTGGGGAGTTAAGATAGGGTTAAAGGAGGCTAGGGTCTAGGGTCGAGAGTCGGGACGTTGTGGCTTCCGCCCTAGACGTTTGACTTCTGAAGTACCACCTTAGCACATGACCATTCCTCGTCGTCCTCAGCCTGGCAGCGCCCGCGGCACCCTCGAGGTCGACTGGCCCTTCTTCGGTGAGCTCTGCCGTGCGCTCGCACTTCGGGTCGCCCGGGAGTATCAGCCGGAGATCGTGCTCGGCATTGCCAAGGCGGGGGTGATCCCAGGAGTGGTCGTCGCCTCGATCCTGCAGTGCGAGTTCGCCTCCATGGCGGTCACCCGCAACGACCCCGAGGCCCAGCCGGTGCTGGTCTCCGGCCCGCCCGCGACCATCCGCGGACGCCGGATCCTCCTGGTGGACGAGACCTGCGACACCGGGAGCACCATGAAGCTCGCGCTCAGTGAGGTACGGGCCAAGAAGCCGGCCGAGGTGCTCACCGCGGTCTCCTTCAAGACCGGCGAGTACACCCCGGACTTCCACGCCTTCGAGACCGACAACTTCATTATCCTGCCCTGGGACCGGGAGATCATCCAGGGCGGCGAGCTGATCGTGCGCCCCGACTACGCAGCTCGTCTGTAGTCCCTCCCTCCTCACTGGCGGGCCTCTGAGGCTTTCCGTATTGTAGGGAACGCCTCAACCAGGAGCGGCGGGCAGTGGACTTGCTCGATCGTCTACGCACCGCTTTGGCCGATCGGTACGAAGTTCGCTGCGAGATCGGCCGAGGCGGTATGGCTATCGTATTTCTCGCTCGAGATCTCAGGCATACTCGGGACGTCGCGGTCAAGGTCCTGAAGCCCGAGTTCGCGACGGCTATATCCGCCGATCGCTTTGTCCGCGAGATCAGTCTCGAAGCCCGCCTGAGCCATCCCTACATACTGCCCCTGTTTGATTCGGGTGACGTCGATGGAATGCCGTATTACGTCATGCCGTATGTCCAGGGAGAGTCGCTGCAGTCCCTGCTCAATCGCGAAACTCAGCTGTCACTCGACACCGCCATCCGGATCGCGAGCGACGTCGCCGAGGCGCTTACGTACGCCGATGAGCAGGGCGTCGTGCATCGTGACGTGAAGCCGGGGAACATCCTGCTGGATGAGAGTCATGCGTTCCTGGCGGATTTCGGCATTGCCCGGGCCGTGTCGGAGCTGGCCGGTGAACGCTTGTCCGAAAGCGGGATCGTGGTAGGAACACCGGAGTATATGAGTCCGGAGCAGTGCACCGAGCACGGAAACGTCGACGGACGAAGCGATGTGTACGCACTCGGGTGCGTGGTGTACGAGATGCTGGCGGGTGAGCCGCCCTTCACCGGGCCGACCGCTCAGGCGATCGTGGCGCGCCACCTGGCCGACCAGCCGCGATCACTCCGGGTAGTCCGCTCCTCCATACCCGAGCACGTCGAAGAAGCGATTCAGGTTGCGCTGGCCAAGGTCCCGGCCGACCGCTTTGCCACCGCCGTCCAGTTCGTGCGCGCGCTACGGTATGAGGGTGAGTTTCCGCGATCTACCCGCCGGAGGACAGCCCGCCGCAGAGTGGCCAGGGTAACCAGCGGAGTCGTTGGCGGGCTCGCGCTCATTGGGCTTGGTCTGTGGGGATCTTCTGCCCGCCACGCCGCCCCCTTTGCCCGGGCCGACGACGGTCCCCGGTCGGCGCCGCTGTCCAGCATTGCGGTGATGTACCTCGAAGACCGGAGCGAAGCCGGAACGCTGGGTCATCTCTCCGCCGGCCTCACCGAGGATCTCATCGACCGGCTCGCCGCCGTGAAATCACTCCAGGTGATCTCGCCCGACGGCGTGCGGCCCTATCGCGGAAAGAATCTGCCGCTGGATAGCGTGGTGCGCGCCTTTCACGTTGGCACCGTGGTCACCGGAACCCTGACCGGATCCCGGGACCGGCTCCGTGCCTCCATCCGGCTCATCGATGCGGTCAATGGTGTCCAGCTGTTCGGCGGCACGTTCGAGAAGCCGTACGGCAATGTCCTGGAGCTGCGCGACCAGCTGGCCGAGGAGGTGGCCCGGCAGCTCCGGATTAGGCTGGGCGAAGCGGTGCAGCTGCGGCAGCGCCGGGCCGATGCCTCGAATGCGGTCGCCTGGGAGCTGGTCCGCCGGGCCGAGCAGCTCCGGAATCAGGCGCTGGATCTGGCAGGGGACGACGCCGAGGGCAGCCAGCTCGCATCACGGCAAGCCGACTCGCTCCTTGTCCGGGCGGAGAAGCTGGACCCTGCGTGGACCGAGCCTCCCATTCTCCGCGGTTGGCTGGCAATGGACCGGGCCGATCTCGCCGCGGGGTCTACCGACACAGCCGGAGCTCCCGGGCGCGCACTGGCGGCTGCCTGGATCCGGCGGGGCATTCACCAGGCCGATGGCGTCTTGAGGCGCGATCCGAACGAGCCGGAGGCGCTCGAGCTCAAGGGCACGCTGCGCTATCAAGGTTGGAAGATGACCGGCTTCTCAGGACCGTCCGATCCGATCATGGGGCTGGATTTGGCGGAGCGGGATCTGCGCGCGGCGTCTGCTGTGCCCGGTCGGCACCAGGGCAGGGCGCTGAGCACTCTGAGCGCCGTGCTCCAGTTCGCGGGAAAGCTGGACGAGTCGCATCTCCAGGCCCGGCGCGCGTACGAGGCCGATGCCTACCTTCGGGACGCGAGCGCCATTCTGTTCCGGCTGTTTCACACGTCACTGGAGTTGAAGCGCTATCCGGAGGCCCAGGACTGGTGCGAGCAGGGGCGACGAGCTTTTCCCCGAGACTGGCTGTTTCTCTTCTGCCAGCTCCGGTTACTGGCCTGGTCACCGGCGGTGACGCCCGACGTCAGCCGGGCGTGGAACGTCCTGGCGCAGTTGGATACGATTGTGAAGGGGGAATTGCTCGGCTGGCTGCGACCGCAGATGACCATGATGGTGGCGGCGGTGCTGGCCCGACGTGGCTTGGCAGATAGTGCTGAGCGGGTCATCGCGCAGGCCAAGGCATCCGCCTCGCCTGATCCCGAGCTGCGCTACTACGAAGCCCTGGCTCGGGTGCGGCTGAGGCAGGACACGGTCGCCGCGCGTCTGCTCGCCGAGCTACTCCGGCAGGGCCCCAACTTTCGTCCGATCCTCCGAAGCCATACCGAGTTCGCGTCCCTCTGGACCGATCCGCAGCTCCGGGCCTGGCGTTGAGCCGCCTTCAACGCGGAGGCTTACTCGGTTCGAGTGGAAGAATGGGACCGCCGCCAATCCGGAGACTGTCACCAACCGACAACCGATGGCCCACAACCGTTGATTTGATGGTCACGGAAACGTCATCCCGGAGCCGTTGGGCGTAGTCCGGCCCATAGATCCTGGCGTAGTAGGGAACCATGAACTTGTCGACCGCGGACATGGACATGAACAGCGCATCGACCTGCTTCGGATCGACATCCTTGGTCCGAATGGCGCCCTTGGCGGTCTTGAAGGTCAGGTGCACGTTCGTCAGCTTCAGGGCATCGGAGGGCACTGAGTCCGCCGGAGTGACGAAGGGACCGAAGACGCCGTAGTAGGACGCCCCGGAGTCGCTCTGCATTTCCAGGGCTTTCGGGCGGCTCTCGAAGTGGCCGATCACGTGGTGAGGGAAGCGGCGATCCGCCACCAGGAACACCGGCCGCCCCGTGCGATGCACATCGGCCGCTTCTGCCAGTACCCGGAGTAGAGAGGCCGGCACCGCGGTGGTGTCCTGGCCGTAGAGTCCCGACTGGGCGGCGCTCGCGAGGAACAGCGCCAGAAGCGTCGACCGCACGGTGTCCTCCTTGGGGGGGTGCCTTAGGGTGAGCCCAGGAACTCCAGCTGTCAAGCAGACATGGTGAGGAGAAGGCGGCGGACAGCCGCGGCAGCTCTCGGATTACGCCGCCCCCTCTACGCCCGAAACGCCGCTCAGCGACAACAGCCTATTTTGACGCAGTTGCCCCAGGTAGCCATGACCCACATCTGCATGTCCAGGCTCGAGTGGCCGCCTGGGGTTTCAACGTCCCCGTAGCCCGCAGTGTCGAAGACCCAGCGCGCCAGCGAGATGCCAAGTGGCTTCTGGTCCGGATGCTTCTCGATGACGAGCGGGCGACGGGCCACCACGGCCGGACCCCGGCCCTCCCGCAGTGCCCGGGCCGAGATGTAGAGGGAACGGCCCCGGGAGAGTCTCTCGCCCGTGGAGTGCACCGAGTCAACCGCCCAATACAGCGTGTCGCCGGCGCGGAGATTCAGCGGGGCGTAGTCCGTGGAATCCTTATTGATGATCGTCGCTACGATACGCCCCGGGCCGGTGGCGAGGTTCTTTTCGCTGTTCCCGTGACTCCTGCGCTCCGGGTAGACAGCCACCCGCGGGCCGGATCGACATGCATCGGGACAGCCGAGCAGGAGGATCTGATCGTCACCCACACCGTCCCGGTGGTCGAACTCCAGCTTCCCCAGATAGTCCTGAATCTCTCGGGGGCTGGCCTTGTCGAACGGGGTCACGAAATCGGGCTTGGGCACGCCGCCGGCGCAGCCGATCGCGGCGCAGCCGAGCACCAGCAGGCGGACATACGTCCTTGCCATACCATCCTCCGGGGGTTGAGGGTGCTAAATGTGGTGCTGAATCAGGACTAGCCTGCGATTGCCCGCATCTTCGCCAGCGTTGGCTCCAGCCCCGGATCGGCATGGGACCAGAGAACCAGGACTTTCCTCGACCATTCCCGCGCGGTGTCCGACTCTCCGCGGCGGGCCCCCAGCTCGGCCCGAAGCGCCATTCCGCGCACCAGGGTGGCTACTTGAGGTAGTTGATCGAGCAGGTAAGTGCCCAGTGTGGGAAGTGCGTTGAGCGAGAGATCGAGCCGCCGCACGGCTCCAGTCGTGTCACCCAGTTGCAGCAGCAGGATGGCTTCGTGGTAGGTGGCGTCGAAGGCAACCTCCCCCGGCCGGGTAGTGCGCCGCAGCGAGTCCAGCTCGCTGAAGCTTCTTCGTAGCGCCGCGCTGTCGCCCTGCGCGAGCAGCCACTGCATCTCCAGCAGGTAGTTGCCTCCAGCCTTGGGACGATGCACCGGCCGGGAGCCCCTCTCAGGAAATGAGAGCACGGCGGGGTTGTCCAGCAGCGCCTCCCGGGTCACCCGGCGGAGTCTCGACTCCACGTAGCTTGGAATCAGCCGCTCGATCCGCCGCTCCAGCTCGATCAGACTGTCCTTCGGCGTACCGAACGAGGCATAAGCAAACAGGCCCAGCGCGGCGTCGGTGAGTGGCAGCGGGACGGTGACCTCTTCCCACTCCGAGGTGAGGAAGGTGAAGTCGGGCGCCGCCCGCCGCTGTAGCTGTGCCGCCTGGTGCACGTGGCCGGTCAGCGCCGCCAGGCCTCGCAGCTGCCGGGCATCATCCATGGTGGGATTGGGATTGGCCGCCAGCATCGAATCGGCCAGCGCCCGCGCCGCTGCCAGCTGGTCCGACTTGAGCCGGAACCGAACCTCCATATTGGCCAGATGCAGCGCCGCATGGGGATCGGCCGCGGTGGCCCGGGCCCGGCGGATCTCGCTCAGCGCCGAGAGATTCTTCTTTCGGCCCAGGGTCAGCTCACCCATCGTCTCCAGCACCAGCGCCATGGTCTCGTGGGCCTCGGCCCGCTGGGGAAAGGCTGCAACCCAGGTGGTCGCGATCTCCCGCATCAGCTCCCGGTTGCGAGCCACCGCCGCGTTGAGGCTGGCCGGAATGGCGCCCGGCACTGCAGCCACGACGTCGGCAATCGGCCGGGGAATGAATTGCAGCGTATCCTGCTCCGTCGCCGGAAAGGCGCCGAAGCGCACGGTGTCCGGCGTCAGGGCATAACCCTGCCGGATCTGATTGGATTCGGTGTAGAGCAGCGCCGGCAGCCGGCCGAAGGCCTCGCCCCGGAACGCGAGATGCACCGAGGGCACGATCTCGAGCGCCCGGCGATAGGCCGACGCCGCGCCGTGGTAGCTGCCCCGGAACTTCCAGCCGGAGGGACTCGCGGCATCGCGCACCACCAGCGGATCCTTCCCCTGGCAGTCCCCCAGCCCGAACCAGGCGGTGAAGTCGAGTGAGTCCCGCGCGATCAGCTTGCGGAAGTCCTCGCATGCTTCGGGATAGTGTCCCTCGGAAAGCGCAAGCAGTCCCTCGGCCATGCCGCGGTCGCGCGGGGCCAGGCTGTCTTCCGAAGCGAGCGCGCCGGCGGCGAGCTGCCGCCACGACCTCGCCTCCTCACCGGTCCAGGCCATGACCTGGGCCAGCCACAGCTGGGCCATCCCGTAGGTGGGATCGATCGCGAGCGCGCGCTGCAACCGCGTCCTGGCCGAATCCAGCTGCCAGCGCTGCAGCGCGAGGTAGCCATCCTGGAACGCACGCCAGGCAGGGAGCGACAGCCGGCCGCCGCCGCGAGGCGGAGCCCCCGCCGCCGCGGCGCCGCCCACCAGCAGCGAGTCAGCCAGCTCCCGGAAGCGGGCCTCGACGTCGCTCAGGTCCGGCGCGATGCGGATGGCATGCTCCCGAATCAGGCGCGATGAGCCCGAGGGATCGTACAGCAATCCCCGCACGTAGACCGTGTCCTTGAACTCCCACACCTCTCCCACCACCACGCGCCCCGCCCGGCGCTCCCGCGCGATGGCCAGGCCGTCGCTGATGTTGGTGGTGCGGCCGCGACGCTCGCGAGCATCGGCCACCCAGAGCGGGTCCACCATCTGCACTCCCCGCCAGCGGGCCAGGGCGTCGTGCAGCAGCGACTCGCACTGGTCTCCGTTGAGCAGCCGTGGGACCGACTCGGCCCGGTGCCGGAACGGCAACACCATATAGAGCGACTGATCCATCACCGGCGCACCGTGGCGGTGGAACGCCGTGGCAGTGAAGGCGGCCGCCAGGGTGAGCGCGCCGGCAGCGGCCCAGCCGATACGAGACAGCCTCTGCCGGCGCCGGAGGACCGGAACCGGAAGCGTGGTGGCCTCCGACTCCGTCGGCGTGGTATGCCGGGGAAGCGCCGCCTCGAATTCTGCCGCGGTGGCGAACCGGTCGGCCGGCGATTTCTGGAGCGCCTTTACCACGACCTGCTCCAGCCGGGCCGGGACCTCCGGTCGCTTGGACCTGACGAGGGGCGCGGAGTCGAGGGCGTGCTGCGATGCCACCGACTGTGGGCTCGGCCCCCGGAACGGCGGCTCGCCAGTGAGCATCTCGTAGAGCACGCATCCCAGGCTGTAGAGATCGGATCGGCCGTCGATCCGATGGTCTCCCGCTACCTGCTCGGGGCTCATGTACAGCGGGGTCCCCAGAATGAATCCGGTGCCGGTCAGCGCCTCGTGTTCCGCCGTCACCGCGGCGCTGATCGCCAGGGCAATTCCGAAATCAGCCACCCTCGCATGGCCTTCCGCGAGCAGGATGTTCTCCGGTTTGATATCGCGGTGCACGATGCCCCGCCCGTGGGCGTAAGCCAGAGCGTTGGCAACTTCGCAGGCGATCTCCATCGCATTGTCGATCGGGAGCCGGCCTTCCTGGCTCAGGCGCCGCCGGAGGGACACGTCTCCCACGTACGGCATCACGTAGTAGAGGAAACCCTGCGCCTCTCCAGAATCGTAGACCGGGACTATGTGGGGATGGTCAAACCCGGCGGCCGTCTGGATCTCGCGGAGGAACCGCTCGGGACCCAGTGCGGCGGTCAGCTCCGGTCGCAGCACCTTCAGGGCGACCCGGCGGTGGTGCTTCAGATCCTGAGCCAGGTAGACCGTAGCCATCCCCCCATGGCCGAGCTCGCGCTCGATGGCATATTGGGAGGAGAAGGCGGCGGAGAGCCGCGGCAGTATGTCGATCAAGTGGCCTGCCTGGGGGAGCCGGCGTCACTGGCCGGAGCCTCTACTATATGGCCTCGCCAGGGAGGCGCCAGCCCGGGACGCTGCAACCTTCCGGGCCTACGATCCGTCTAAAGCGCCAGTTTCCTCATTGCGGAGTGATCTCCATGCCGGTTCCCGTGACCCGACCAACCCGCTGGATCCCCACATTCATCCTCGTTCTCGCCCTCTCCGGACGCCTGGCCGCCCAGCAGGCCGAGCGCTATACGGTCCTGGGTGACGATATCGCCATCTACAACCTGGCCGGCGAGGTCAAGGTCGAGGCCGGCGGCGGCCCCGGCATCGCCGCCGAGGTGACCCGGGGAGGGGCCGAGGGGGCCAAGATCAAGGTGGTCCGGAGCGAGCTCGACGGGCGGCAGACCCTCCGGTTCATCTATCCCTCCGACCGGATCCAGTACTCCCGGCTCTCCAGCGGCTCGTCCACCCAGCTCCGGGTGCGGGAAGACGGCACCTTCGGGGACGACCACGACGACGATGATCGCCGGGAGGAAGGGCGGCACGTGGACATCCGGGGCCGAGGGGGCGTCGACGCCTTTGCCGATCTCCGGATCACCGTTCCCAGCGGCAAGCAGCTCTCGGTCTATCTCGCGGTAGGCAAGGTGTCGGTTACCAACGTGGAAGGTGATCTCACGGTGAGTGCCGCCTCGGCGCCGGTCACCACCTCAAACACCCGGGGCGAGCTCCGGATCGACGTGGGCTCGGGCGAGGTCCGGGTCACCCAGTCGCGGGGCGACCTGTCGGTGGATACCGGCTCGGGCGCCGTGGCCGTCTCCGATGTGAGGGGCGAAGACGTCTCGATCAAGACCGGCTCGGGCCAGGTTTCGGCCAGCGATCTCCGAAGCAATCAGGTCTCGGTCGAGACCGGCTCAGGCGACATCCAGGCGGGGGGGATGAGCGCGGGACAGGTGCAGCTGGAGACGGGCAGCGGAGCGGTGACGGCGGACCTGACCGGTGAGCTCTGGAATCTGAGCGTGGAGACCGGATCGGGCGACATCACCCTCAAGGTCCCGCCGACCCTGGGCGCCGAGGTAGACATCGAGACCTCGAGCGGCGATATCGAGACTGACTTCGAGGTCGCGGTCACTCGGCACGCGCGGGATCACCTCACCGGCCGCATCGGAGATGGGAGAGGGAAGATCGACATCGAGACGGGGTCGGGGGGGATAAGGCTGGTGAAACGGACGACCTAGCGGTCGGAGAGGCGGAGAGGCTACGTCCCGCCCCTCCGACTCTCCGCCTGTCCGCCGCCCGTCAACGCCTCCAGATACCCCGCCCCTAACGCCATCCGATCGTACAGGATTCCCAGCGTCTCCGGCGCGCCCGCCAGAAACCGGCAGCGAGCGTCGCCGCGGGAGCGGCACTCCACCTCCATCACCGCCACCGATCCCTGCGACAGCCGGCCCAGAAAATCGGCCAGCAGCCCGCAGCTCAGGTGACAGGACGGAAAATCCACCTGGGCATGGTCCAGCGCCTCGGCCCAATTCTCTGAGTCGAGCGCCATCACCGCCTCGCCCAGCGGCATCGAAGAGAGCTTTCCCCAGCCTTCCTGCTCGAAGAACTCCGAGAGCGTCTCGCCCAGGAACTGCACGTCGAGATCGGCCGGCGGATCCACCTTCTTCTCTTCGGCCAGCCAGGCGGCGAATTCGTGGTAGAGCTCCTCGCCCCCGGCAAAGCCGGCTTCCTGGAGATGGGTGGCGGCCTGGATCCCGGCGTCGCGCTCCAGCGAGGCCCGGAGCTGGTGAATCATCCGTCTTCCCAGCCTAAGTCCCTTCATAGCCTCAATAGTAAGCGGTGAGCGGTAAGGGGTAAGCGGGAATAGTAAGGAGGTCAGTTGTGGGCGGTAAGCGGTGCAGGATGTGGAGACGGGGCTGCCCGCTCACCGCTCACCTCTCACCGCTCACTCTCTC
>Ga0075421_100007447_pt1 | contig 13409 bp, 10 predicted proteins | sample SoiMetdeltSBSDD5_FD_75292 | JGI IMG/M metagenome (GOLD analysis project Ga0075421, IMG submission 75292) | Bulk soil microbial communities from a Populus tree surrounding site in Tennessee, USA - Soil MetaG P. deltoides SBSDD5 | ecosystem: Environmental > Terrestrial > Soil > Tree plantation... | reverse complement strand
TGATTCCCATGGATTTCGAGATCACGGGGGCGCCGGCGAGCGGCGGCACCATCAACCTGGCCATCACGGGCGGCAACCCCAACGGGCTGGGCCTGATCATGGTGGCGTTGGGTCCGGGTGCGAGCATCCTCAAGGGGGTGCCCTTCATGCTCGACCCGGGTGCCCTGGTCGTCACGAACGTGTTCGTACCGCTGGACGGCGCGGGGGCCATTTCCTTCCCGTCGCTCCTGCCGGACCTCGGCGCCACGTTCGACGTGTACATGCAGGCCTTCGCCACCTCGGGCGGACCCATCAAATCCAGCAACGGCGTCCGCCTGCCGCTGGTCGACCTGGCCTTCTGAACCTGGGGCCCTCGGCCCCCCTGGCCGGACGGCGGCCGGCTCCCGCGCGGGAGCCGGCCGCCGTCATTTCCGCCAGGCGTCGAGTCGGTGGCGACGGCCGCACGGAATCTCTCGCCGCGCCAAGACCACGCTTGAATCGGGGTTTGGCGCAGGCAGGATCGTGGACAACTTGCGCGGCGGGCGCATGGGGTGGGCCGGCGGTTCCCACGACGCTCCGCCGCGACGCGCGCACTTCGCGCGCTGCGAGATCGCACGCCGGCCGAGTCTTCCCCATGAATACCAGCCGTTTCCTGATCGTCCCCGTCCTGCTCCTGCTCGCGGAAGTGGCCGCCGCGGCGCCCGACGTGCAGAGCACGCGCCTCTTCCTCACGCGCCCGGACGCGGGCGCGCCCGACCTCGACGCCACCGGCATCGTATGGGTGCGCAGCTACGACGGCGGCGACCGCGAGCGCTTCGACATCCGTGTCCACCACGTCACCCTGCAGTCGGCCCACGAGCTGTGGATCGACGACGGCACCGGCCTGATGGTCTTCGTGGCCGACCTCAGCGGCGGCAAGAGCAAGAAGCTCAGCCTGGACACCGCCAAGGGCGAGAGCCTGCCGCTCGACCTCACGCTGGCCGATCTGGTCGGCCGCCGCGTGGAGATTCAGGTGAACGGCGAGATCCTGCTCGAGAGCGCCGTGCCGGCGTTCGTGAACGACAACGACCACAAGTTCGCCAAGGAGTACCTCGACGTGGCCGCTGATTCCCCCAACCAGGGCGCGCAGGGCGAGATCCGCGTCAAGGGCAACGACCAGCGCGGCCTGCAGTACCTGCGGCTCAAGGCCAAGGACCTCGGCTTCCAGAGCTTCAACTACTCGGTCTGGGTGGAGGACGAGGTGGGCACCATGGTCGAGGTGGCGCCGCTCGAGCAGTACGCCTTGCGCAAGGGCCGCCTGCTGCGCAGCACGCGCGCCGGCCTCGCGCTGCCGCTGGGCGCGCTGTACCTGTCCGAGATCGTCGGCCGCAAGATCGAGGTCCGCGACCAGAACGGCACGGTCTATCTCGAGGAAGTCATCCCGCCGCTGCAGTGAGTGCCGGGCCTCCCGGATGCGGGAGGCGCGAGGTGTCCGCGGGGCCGGTGCCCGAAGGGAGCGCCGGCCCCGCCTGTTTCCGGCCGAGTCGGCAGCGAGCCTGCAATTCGGCCGCCGCGTTCGCCGCGCGCCCCGCGACAGCGCGCGCTGACGCGCGTGTCGCGCCTCGGCCGACGTCGGTGTGGCTCTCCCACCAGCGCGGCAATCTCCGTACAACCGATGGCGACCTCGTCGCCCATCGCGGGTTTGCAGCCCCGCTGCATCACGACGATGCGAAACCCATTCCCGGAGGCAAGAACGTGAAGAGCCATTCCATCCGCCTGATCGCGCTGCTGCTGGCGCTCGCGCCGTTCGCGGCGAGTCAGACCGGCACGACGCCGGCCAAGCCCGAGAGCAAGCCGCAGACCACGCCCGCCACTCCCGCCAAGCCCGCCACCACGCCCGCGGCCACGGCCGAGTCGACGCCCAGCGTGCCGGTGACCGGCCTGACCGCGGAGAACTCGGCCAAGGTCGAGAGCGCCCTGAAAGCGCACACCAGCACCATCTACAAGTGCGAGTCCTGCTCAAAGGTCGCGCTCGAGTCCGGCATGTGCTGCGAGAAGCCCACCAAGGCCGTGACCGGGCCGGCGCTGAAGTCGGTGAAGGTCGATGCCGCCACCTCGACGGTGAGCTTCACCCTGGCGCCGGGCTACGCCGTGCGCCTCACCGAGATCGAGAAGGCCATCAAGCCCGAGGGCGTCACGGTGCAGCATGATCGCCTCAAGCTGACCAACGACACCTCGATCACGGTGGTGGGCGTCGCCGACCAGGCGGCCGCCGACGAGCTGCGCAAGGCGATCAACGACGCCAAGCTGTTCGAGCAGATCGACATCAAGACGCCCGCCGGCAAGCGCGAGGCGAGCATCGTGATCAAGCGCGCGGGCACGGGCGCCACGACCGAGGCCAAGGTGAAGGAGACCTTGGCCAAGGCCAACCCGGGCTTCGTCGTGTCCGACGTCGTCTGGATGTCGCCCGCGCAGAGCTGAGCGGCTCCTCCCGACCGTCCTCGGCCGAACGGCGCGGAGGCGACCAGCATCCGGTCGCCTCCGCGCCCTTCTTTCGCGCACCCGCCTGGAGCCCGGACATGAACCGCGCCGCCCTCGCCGCGTGCCTCGCGCTGCTGCTGTCGGACTGGGCGTCGAGCCAGCAGGGTGGCGGCGGACCGGCGCCGCCTGCGCCTCCCGCTCCGGCTCCGCCCACGCCAGCGCCACCCACACCGGCACCACCGACACCGGCACCCCCGACTCCGGCGCCGCCCACGCCGGCACCGCCACCGCCCACGCCCAGCACACCGCCCTCGCGCCCGGGCTCCCCGCCGCGCGAAGCGCCCGGCGCGGTGAATGCGACCGGGCCGATCTCCCTGCCGCACATGGCACCCATGCTGCCGGTCGCGAACCTCACGTCCGAGAACGCCGAGCAGGTGGCCGACGCGCTGGAGGCCTTCACCGACACGCAGTACGTGTGCCCCGAGTGCCACGAAGCGGACTTCGAGCCGGGCACCTGCTGCGGCCAGGAGCGCGCGGCCAGCCAGGCACCGCCCATCGCCAGCGCGGCCGCCAACCCCGCCGCCGAGTCCATCTCCTTCATCATTGCGCCCGGGCGCCGCATGCGGCTCTCGGACTTCGAGAAGCTGCTCGCGCCGCTGCACGTGGACGTGCAGCGCGACAAGCTCAAGATCACGGCCGACGTGCGGCTGCTCGTGGAGGGCCTGCCCGAGGATCCCGAAGGCACCGCCGCGCTGCGCGCGGCCCTGACCGCGCCGGACCTGCTCGAGGAGTTCGACGTGGAGCGCTGCGGCACGGACCGCGCGGCGCTCGTCGTGCGACACGTCGCGGCCACGCCGCCCACGCTGACGCACCTCACCGAAGCCCTGGCCGCCGCCCGTCCTCCGCTGCATCTCGCGGACGTGGTGTTTTCCTCGCGCGAGGGGCCGCCTCCGCAGCCCGCCGCCAAGTCGCCCTGAGCACGCGCTGCCGGGCAGGCTCTCAGACCAGCAGCTTCTTCGTGCGGAAGGCCGCGCCCCCCTCGACGAAGGCGATGCTGGCGATGACCTCGCCCTCGCACCAGGCGAAGCAGGGGTCGGCGGACGGGAAGCCCGGCGGCGTGCGCAGGGTCTGGCCGCGCACGAGCCGGCTGCGCTGCTGCAGCGGCACGTTGATGCGCGGGAACTCCCGGAGCGCCGGCTCGATGCCCATCACGTGGCGCGGCTCCGCCTGGTCGGGGGGCACGGCGCCGGAGAGGTCGAGCGAGCCGACGCGCGTGCGGACGAGCCGCGACATGTAGCCGCCGGTACCCAGCGCCTCGCCGAGGTCGCGGGCGATGCCGCGCGCGTACGTGCCGCTGCTGCAGCGCAGGTGCAGGTCGAGCTCGGGCCACTCGTAGCGGTCGAGGCGCAGCTCGTGCACCGTCACCGGGCGCGGCGGCGCCTCGACGGGGTTGCCCTTGCGCGCCTCGCGGTGCATGCGGCGGCCCTCGACCTTGACGGCGCTGTAGGTGGGCGGCACCTGCTGGATCTCGCCGCGGAAGGGAGCGAGCGCCGCCTCGAGGGCCGCGCGCTCCGGAGCCGCGCAGCCCTCCACCGGCACGATGACGCCCTCGGCGTCGTCGGTGTCGCTGCGCGCGCCTAGCCGGACGGTCATGTCGTAGACCTTCTCGCCGCGCACGATGAGGTCCTGCACCTTGCGCGCCTTGCCCACCACGAGCACGAGCACGCCGGTGGCCAGCGGATCGAGGCTGCCGCAGTGCCCGAGCGGCCCCAGCCCCAGGCGCTGCTCCACGATGTTCAGCGCGCGCCGCGAGGTGATGCCCTGCGGCTTGTCGAGCACGATCAGGCCGCGCGGCTCCTCGACGGGCAGGCTGGTCCCGCCCGCGGCGGGCTGCTCGAAGGGCTTCGACATGGCGGGTCTCCTCTCGGATCGGGGTGGGACCGATCGCGGGGCGTCGGCGAAACCGGCGAGGATAACCGGGCGTCGGGTCGGCGCGCGAGGGGTCGGCCTGGCGGCCTCAGAGGCTTCCCCCGACCACCAGGCTGCCGGCCTTCTCCGTGCGCAGCGTGACGCTGAACGGGCCGCTGCCGCGCACGATCCAGCGCAGGCGCACGCTGCCGTGGCCCGGCACGCCGCGCTCGAGCAAGAGGCGCGCCGGCTCGTGCTCCACGGGCTCGAAGTCCGCGAGGTCGTAGCGGTCGGCGCCCGCGCCGCCGGCCAGAACCTGCACGTCGTCGCCCTCCAGCGTCACGATGTCCGGCGTGCCGATGTGCTGCGCGACCGCGACGGCGGTGCGCGTGGGGATCCAGCGCTCGTTGTGGATCTCGAGCGTCAGGTAGCGCGCGCCGCCTTCTGCCTCGGCCAGCTCCGGCGCGTCCGCCCGCAGGAGCGGCATCTGCGACGCATGGAACACGCAGAAGGCCGCGTTGCGGTGCAGCATCTCCTCGATCATGAAGGGCGGCGGCACGCGGCCGGTCATCTTGCGGAAGCCGCCCACCTCCACCGTGCCGTACGTGACGTGCGGGACCGCGTGCCAGTCCACGAAGGTCTCGCCGAAGAGCAGCCTATCGTCGAACAGCAGGCGCTTCTCGTTGCCCTCGCCGAACTCCGACTCGCCGTCGCCGCGCTCCGCGAAGTACTGGTCGCCGTTCCACATCTCGTTGGTGAACGAGATGATCCCGAGACCCTCGGCGCACCAGTTCACGAAGCCGCCATGCACCTCGTAGAGGTCCTTCCAGATGACCATGGACTTGTAGAAGGGCAGGATGGCCTCGCCCTCCTTGGCGATGGCGTCGTAGGCCTCGCGGTCCTCGCGCGGGTAGAGGTCCTCGCGGCTCTTCGTGCCCGGGCCGCGCAGGATCATGCCGCCGTTGTTGTGGAAGGACTGCGCCGCCGCGACGTTTCCGTGCGCCAGCAGGAAGCGCGCGATGTTCGCGGACTCCGGGTGGCTGAGCGGGTGGCTGCCGGCGCCGTACTGGATCCACTCCGGCTGCCAGCCCGAGGGCCAGTTGCGATTGAGGTCGTAGGCGCCCGGGCCGTCCTCGTTGATCTCGCCGTCGCCGTCGTCGTCCACGCCCTCGAGCCCGACGAGCTGCAGATCCGCGCCGAGCTCGCGGCGCTTGTCGCGCGGCACGGACTCCATGCGCCGGGGGTCCTCGGGCGACACGCGCCAGCTGCCCTCGCCCGGCGGCACGCGCACGCGCATCGACAGGAGCTCGCCGTCGCCGTCCAGGTCGTTCGGCGGGTCCTCGTCGAACAGGCCGTCGCGGTCGTCGTCCAGCGGGGCGCGCCCGCTGCGGCTGCTGCTGGACGTGTTCGCCTCCGCGAACCACGCCTGCCGCCCGTCGGGGTTCACCATGGGGCAGATGTAGAACACTCGGCCATCCGCCAGCCCCGTGATCTCCGGCAGCTCGCCGTGCCGCTCGAGCAGCAGCCACGCCAGGTACACGCAGGCCTCGGCGCCCTGCACCTCGTTGCCGTGCACGTTGCCGTCCACCCACATGGCCGACTTGCCCGCCTCGTCGCCGGTGGCGGCGTTGGCGATCACCAGCAGCGGCATCGGCCGGCCCTCGAAGGACTCGCCCAGCCATTCCAGCCGGCACAGCCCGGGAGCAGAGTCGGCGAGGCGCCGGCACAGCTCGACGATGCCGTCGTAGTCGTAGAAGCGGTCCCACGCGATGGCCACGCGCGGCGTGCGCGTGGCCTGGGTCGCGGCGGGCGCAGCCAGGGGGACCGCGAGCAGCAGGGCGACGAGCAGCGAGCGGGCGCGCGAGCTCATGGCAGGCTGACCTCCGTCGTCACCGGCGGCAGCGCGTCGGCGTCGGCCGTGAGGCGCACGACGTCGCCCGGGCCCGCCGCAACGACCCACCGGAACTCCTGGCGACCCCCGCCGCCAGTGAGCCGGCCCGTGCGCATGGCCAGCGGACCGGCGAGGCGCGCACCGCCCTCCGGCAGGCCCAGGCGCACCACCACCGGCCGCGTCGTCTGCGCGCTCGCCGCCAGCGCCGTGAGCGCCGGCAGGGCGCCGACGTCGACCAGCGCCGCCTGGAGCGTGTACAGGCCGTCCGCACCGCGCTCGGCGCGCACGTCCTCGAAGCGCAGCTGCGGGCGCGCGTCCAGCACGGCCAGCACGAGGCCCGACAGCAGCGGCACCTTGGCGGCCACGACCTCCGGCGGTGTCACGTGCAGGGTGCCCGGCAGAAGGCCGCCGATCTCCACCTCGCCCAGCTCGGGATGCGTGAAGGCCGTCCAGGCCCGGAAGCCCGCGGGGTGCTCCTTGTCCAGCCAGGCGAGCACGGCCGCCGGCACGGGACTGCTCGCATCACTGCCGGGCTCGTCGTCCTTGTCCGCGTCGTCGCCCTTGTCCCTGGGCTTCTCCGCGGGCGCGCCGGCTCCGGGCGCCGTGGGTGCGGAAGGCGCCGCGCCTTCGCCCTCGCCCGCCGGTGCGCCCTGCTCGGCGTCGGCTTCGGGCTTGGGCAGCTCGGCAGGCGGCTCCCAGAGGCGTAGCGCGAGCGGCAGCCGGCCGGCCTGATGGTAGGTCCACGCCAGGAAGCTGCCTCCCGTGAGTCCCTCTCCCTTGACCTTGTGGTCCTTGCCGCCGGGCAGCGCGCGGAGGCGCCGCTGCACCTCCTTGAGCGCCGCGAGGTCGTCGTCGATGAGCGAAGGCAGCGGCGCCTCCCAGTTGTCGGGAACCTTGGCCTCGGCCTTGGGCAGCTCGACCAGCGTGTCCTGGGCGCCGATGACCAGCACCGCGAAGATTCGCGGACGCGCCAGCACGAAATCGCACAGCGCCAGCGACTCGGGCTCGGAGAGCGGCGCCTGGCCGCCGGCCGGATCGTGCTCCTTCCAGCCGTGCATGAAGTTCCGGTCGGGCTGGACGCCGTCGCGGCCGTCCTCGGAATCGGAGCCGTCGCGGTCGTCGTCGCGCCCCTCGGGCAGCAGCCGATGCGTGCCGCGCTCGCCGCGCTCGCGCCGCGCCTTGCGCAACGCGCGCGGATCGTGGTCGTCGACGACCCACTCGCCCTCGGGATCGGGCACGCGCAGCCAGGTGATCAGGCCGTCGCCGTCCAGGTCGTCGGGCCCGTCCTCGTCCACGCGGCCGTCGCGGTCGGCATCTTCCGGCCGGCCGTTCCCCGCCTGCTCGCGACCGGGTCCGTCCTGCCCCAGCAGCGCCGCGGCGCCGTCTGGGTTGGCGAGCGGCACCAGGGTCAGCGAGGCCTCGGCGAACGTCGCGGCCGCGGCAGGCTCGGCCTCCGAGAGCAGCCGCTCGGCCAGCAGCAGCAGCGCCTGGCTGTCGCCCAGGCGCCGGCCGTCGAGGCCGCCGACGACGAGCAGGGCCGGCGGCTCGCCCTCCGCCGGCCCGAGGCGCAGCGCGAGGATCTCCCGCCCGGCCAGCGAGCGCCCCACCTGCTCGAGGCGCGCCCGCCCGGGATGCTCGGCGGCCAGCGCGCGCAGCCGCCCGGGGACGTCCTCCACCATCCGCAGCGGCGCGGGCTGGGCGACGTCCTGCGCCGACACGGGGAAAAGGCCGGAGGCGAGCAGCACGGCCAGCGCCGACGCGACGGACGGGAACTGCACTCGGAACTCCGCGCGCCTTGAAAGGATGCGGGAACAGCAGGCTGGATGCCGATGGAGACGGCGGGCATCCTACCCGGCCTCCTCATGAAGCACCTCATCCGGACGCTTCCGCCCGAGCACCTGGAAGTTCCCGAGCCGCTGCACCGGCTGGTCGAGCTGGCCTACAACCTGTGGTGGACGTGGCACGCCGACGCGCGGGCGCTGTTCGAGCGCATCGACCCCGACCTGTGGTCGCGCTACAGGAACCCGGTGCGGCTGCTCATCCAGGCGCGGCGCGCGCGGCTGGCCGAGCTGGCGCACGACGAGGCGTTCCTCGTCGACCTCTCGCGCCTCACCGAGCGCTTCGATCACGAGCTGGGCGAACCGCGCCCGGTCGAGCCGCCCGTGGCCTACGTCTCGGCCGAGTACGCGCTGACCGAGTCGCTGCCCATCTACAGCGGCGGCCTCGGCGTGCTCTCGGGTGACCACCTGAAGGAGGCCAGCGACATGGGCCTCCCGCTGCTGGGCGTCGGGCTGTTCTACCGGCGCGGCTACTTCAACCAGCTCGTGGACGCCGACGGCCAGCAGCAGCACGACTATCCCGAGCTGGACGCCATGCGCCTGCCGCTGCTGCGCGTGGCCGGACCGGACGGCGCCACGCTGCGCGTGCCGGTCGAGCTGGACGAGCGCCAGGTCGCGCTGCGCGTGTGGTGCACGTTCGTCGGGCACGTGCCGCTGCTGCTGCTCGACTCGTTCACCACTCACAACCCGCCCGAGGACCGCTACATCACGAGCCAGCTCTACGTGCGCGGCCGTGACATGCGGCTCGAGCAGGAGCTGGTGCTGGGGCGCGGCGCGGTTGCGGTGCTGTCCGCGCTGGGCATCCGCCCGCGCGTCTGGCACATGAACGAGGGGCACTCGGCCTTTCTCGCGCTGGAGAACGCCCGGCGCAGCGGCGCACCCGACCTCGCGGCCGCCGTCGAGGCCGTGCGGCCGCTGCACGTCTTCACCACGCACACGCCGGTGCCGGCCGGCAACGAGGTCTTCGCCGAGGACAAGGTGCGGCCGTACCTGCAGGGCACGGCGCGCGACCTGGCCACGGACGCGGAGTCGCTGCTGGCCCTCGGACGCGCGCCCTCCAACGGCTTCCCGCCCGGCTTCAACCTGACGGCCCTCGCCCTGCGGCTCTCGCGCACGTCCAACGCGGTCTCGCAGCTGCACGGGAAGGTGAGCCGCGAGATGTGGCCGGGCCACGAGATCGGCGCCATCACCAACGGCGTGCACGTGCCCACGTGGATCGGGCGCGAGATGTCGCGCGTGCTGCGCGCCGGCGACCACGAGGACCCGTTCGAGCTGGCGCGGCGCGCGGCCGAGCTGACCGACGGCGTGCTGTGGGCGGCGCACGTGGCGCAGAAGCACCGGCTCATGCGCTTCGTGCGCGTGCGCGCGCTGCGGCAGGGCGCGCGCCACGGCCACGCGCCGGCCGAGCTGCGGCGCGTGGAGAACCTGCTCAACCCGGCCGCGCTCACGCTCGGCTGGGCGCGGCGCTTCGCGCCCTACAAGCGCGCCGACCTGCTCTTCCACGACCCCGGCCGGCTGCAGCGCCTCCTGTGCGATGCCGAGCGACCGGTGCAGCTGGTCATCGCCGGCAAGGCCCACCCGGCCGACACGGCCGGCCAGGACATGATCCGGCACATCTGGGAGCTGGCCAACTCGCCCGAGCTGCGCGGGCGCGTGGTCTTCGTCGAGGACTACGATGCGGCCGTCGCGCGGCTGCTGGTGCGCGGCGTGGACGCCTGGCTCAACACGCCCACCTGGCCACTGGAGGCCTCCGGCACGTCGGGCATGAAGGCCGCGTGCAACGGGGTGCTCAACATCTCGGTGCCGGACGGCTGGTGGGCCGAGGCCTATGCGCCTGGGCTCGGCTTCGCGCTCGGCGAGGCGCGCTCGCCGGACGCCCCGCGCGACGCCGGCCTGCTGTACGAGCTCCTCGAGCAGCAGCTCGTTCCGCTCTACTACGGCCGCGACGCCGACGGCCTGCCGCGCGGCTGGATCGCCGTGATGCGCGCCTCGATGGCGGCCTTCCTCGGCCGCTTCAGCTCGCGCCGCATGCTGGGCGAGTACGCCGGGCAGGTCTACCAGCTCCCGGGCTTCGCCCCGCTGCCCGCTGCGTCGCCACAGCCTGTCGCTTCCTGAGTTACACCAGCGATTCGAGAGCGTCCGTTCTGTCGTCCGTCGCGAGAGCGGCGGATGGCGGGTGGGGCGGAGTCAGATCGTGCTGGACGACCGCTTGTGCAGGGAGTTGGACGAAGGGCGCTGGCCGGGCGCGGCCGCCTTCGATCCGGCAAACGATCTCCATGTGGATGAGCTGGCCGGACGGCTGCTCGAGCGCTTCCGGCTGGACCGCGACGCCGAAGCCTTCGCGCTGCTGATCCGCGTGACACGCGCGCGCCTGCTGGCCATTGCGCGACGCTTGACGGGCCGCCTGCCGCGGGCGGCCGCCCCCGCCGATCTGGTCGACGGCGTGCTGCGCCGGATCTTCAACGACCCGGGCCAGGTTCCGACGGCGGCGGGCAGCTTCCTGGTGGCGGCACGCGGCCTGCTCGAGCAGCAGGCCCGCCGTTCCGCGCTGGTCAGGCGCTGAGCGAGATCTTGGGAAGCCCAACATCCCGACATCTTCACATGGACTTTGGCCTATGCGATCAAGCCTTGACTTGGCTGCTGCCGGGGTATTCTGCAGCGCCATCAAGTTTGGATAGGTTGTACATCTTGGCCAAGAATCACATTGTCGGTTACTTCTCCACAACCCCCGCGTCGGGGGTGTTGGCAACTCGTGCACGACGTGAGGACCGTCTCCTGAGGGAGGAGATGGAGGGCAGATCTTGGATTCCGGCACCTTCGTCGAACGCCTGAGGCGTGTCCCAGGCTCGGCGGCCGTGCCGAGTCTGGACCGCTTCGATCCGGGCAACGAGCTGCACGTCGACGAGGCGGCGCGCCACCTCCTGGAGCGCTTCCGCGAGCACGACGACCTCGAGGCCTTCACGCTGCTGTTCGAGCTGACGCACGAACAGCTGGCGCACTCGGCGGGCCGCATCACGCGCAAGCTGGCGCCCAGCGTCGAGCCCGAGGAGCTGGCCTCGTCCTTCATGGCGCGGCTGTTCACGGACGTGCGCCGCCGCCCGGGCGAGCCGGTGCGCCATTTCCTCGCGCTCGCGCACACGAGCATGCGCAACGACGTCCTCGACCAGCTGCGCCAGCAGAAGCGCGCGCAGGCCAACGTGCGCACCTGGCACGCCACGCAGACCGTGCCGCCGGACCCGGCCGAGGAGATCCAGCGCCAGGAGCAGGACGACCTCCTGGCCGGATTCGGGCAGGACGTCCTGGCGGTCACGAGCGAGTGCTTCGCCGACCTCGACGCGCGCGAGCAGCAGGTGCTGGTGGCGCGCGAGATCGTGCGCCTCCCCTACGAGCGCGTGGCCAGCATGCTGAACCTCGCGCCCGACCAGGTGGGCATGATCATCCGCCGCGCGCGCGTGCACCTGGTGAACCGCATCGTGGAGCGCCTGCCGGCGCGCGTCGCGCAGCGCCGCGCGCCGGCCGAGGACGTGGCCGCGCTGCAGGCCACCGTGCGCTCCTGCCTCGACGGCAAGACGGGCGCCAAGGCCGTCAAGGGCCTCATGCAGCGCATGCTCGAGCAGTCGGTCGCGGCCGCGCGCGCCAAGCTGGCGGACCTGGTGTACGAGATGGCCAAGGCCTGCCTGGTGCAGGCGCCCGGCTTCGCGAGCCGCACGCTCATCCGCACCGAGCCGCGCCGCAGCGACGTGGTGGCCGACGAGGTGCGCCGCATGGCCGAGCGCCTGCGCGAGGCCGATGCGCCGATCGACGTGGGTCGCGTGCCGCTCACCCGCCCTGTCCCCGCCACCGCGCTGGACGACACGCGCGCGTGCCTGCAGCGCCTCGAGCAGATCGAGGGCGCGTCCGGCCGCCAGCAGGTGGCCGTGGCCCTGTGCCACATCCAGGCCGGCGAGTGCGCCGCGGGCGAGGTCGTGCTGCGCCGCCTGCTGCAGCGCGACGACCTTCCGCCCGTCACGCGCCAGAACGCCGCGCGCAACCTGCAGCTCGCCATGCTTCGCCAGGAGCGCTTCGCCGAGGCGCTGGCCGCGGCCGACGAGCACGCCGACGAGTGGCCGGACGATCCGGTGCGCGTCATGAACGTCTGCTTCGCGGCGGCCCGCCTGGCCGACCGGCCCCGCTTCGAGCGCGCGGCGCGGCTGCTGTTCTCGATCCAGCGCACCGCGCCCACGGAGCGCGTCGCTGACTGGCTGTCCTCCCTTCTCCCCGAGCTCGCACGCGACCTGGGCCTGCCAGACGGCTGGGCGCGCGCACAGCTCCGCTCCTCTGGCCTGCCAGACGGCGGCGGCACGCGCCCTGAGGAAACCGGCCATGCAGAGTCCTGACATGAGGCATCCCGTCCTGCGCCTCGCGCGCGTCCTGCTCGGCGGCCTCCTGCTCGTCGCCGGCGCACCCGATGTCCTCGCCCATCCCGCGCCCGGCGACACCATCGTCCAGTCCAAGCCGTCGCCCACGCTGCGCGGCGGGGACGGCGTGGGTGGCATCGAGAAGAATGGCGGCCACAAGGCGCCAGCGCCGGTGCCGCCCGTCGGCGGCACGCCTGCGGCCAACCCGGTCGACGCGGAGCCCGCCTCCGAGTCGACCTGGGAGGACCTGGGCGGCGGCCTGCCCGGCACCGGCACGCCCACGCTCTCGGGCGCGGGCGGGGACGCGCCCGGCACCGACATCGCGCTCGACCTGCTCGACGGGCGGCCCCTCGCGCTGACCACGCTGGTCCTGGGAACCGAGGCGGCCGACCTGCCCTTCAAGGGCGGGACGCTCGTCCCCGTGCCCATGCTGCTGGTGGGCGGACTGCTCACCGACGCCGAGGGCGGCCTGCACCTGCAGGCCACGCTGCCCGACAACCTGCCCGCCGGCATCACCCTGTGCGTGCAGCTCTGGACGGTCGATCCGCAGGCGCCGCAGGGCCTGTCGGCCAGCAACGCCGTGCAGCTCGTCGTGCCCTGACCCGCCCCTTCCCAATCCAGGCGCGGCGCCGGTAAGCTCCCGCGCAATGCCGGGGCGGGCGTCCTCTCCTCGCCCGCGCCCCCGGGATCCGCGCCGCTCACCGAGCCGGCGCCTCGCGGAGAGGAACCATGGGCGATCGGGAGGACGCGCAGCTTCTCGCGCGCATCGCGGCGCTGCCGGGCGAGCCACGCATCGAGCTTCCGCACGGCGTCGACCTCGGGCGCGACGATCACGTGGATGCGCTGGCCGGCCAGCTCCTGCGGCGCTTCCGCCAGGCCGACGACGCGCAGGCCTTCGAGCTCCTGGTGCGCATGACCGAGCCCCGCCTGCAGCGC
>Ga0075421_100007446_pt1 | contig 13409 bp, 12 predicted proteins | sample SoiMetdeltSBSDD5_FD_75292 | JGI IMG/M metagenome (GOLD analysis project Ga0075421, IMG submission 75292) | Bulk soil microbial communities from a Populus tree surrounding site in Tennessee, USA - Soil MetaG P. deltoides SBSDD5 | ecosystem: Environmental > Terrestrial > Soil > Tree plantation... | reverse complement strand
GCGCCCTCGGGCCCGAGCGCATCCTCGTGATCCGGACGCTCGACATTGGCGGCGACAAGCCGATCCCGTACCTGTCGCTCGCGCCGGAGGCGAATCCCTTCCTCGGCGAGCGCGGTGTGCGACTGACGCTCGCGCGCCCGGACCTCTTCCGGGCGCAAGTGCGTGCCGTCCTCCGTGCGTCCCAAGCCGGCAAGGTCGCCATGATGTTTCCGATGATCGCGACACTGGCCGAGTGGCGCGCTGCCCGCGAGCTCGTCGAGCGGGAGCGGACTGCGTTAGGCGTCCCGCCGATCCCGGTCGGCATCATGGTCGAGACGGCATCGGCGGCACTCATCGCGGACAAGTTCGCTCGTGAGGCCGACTTCTTCTCGATCGGAACGAACGATCTGACACAGTACACCCTGGCGATGGACCGGACGAATGCGCGCCTGGCGCCGCAAGTTGATGCGCTACATCCGTCGGTGCTGCGGTTGATCGAGCGGACCGTCGCCGGCGCGAAGGCACATGGGCGCTGGGTGGGGATTTGCGGTGCACTTGCCGGAGACGCGCATGCGGTGCCGGTGCTGCTCGGGCTGGGCGTGCATGAACTGAGTGTGGACGTTCCACTCGTGCCGGCGGTGAAAGCGCGTGTGCGCACGCTGTCGATCGAGGAATGTCGGGCGACGGCGAAGGAGGCGCTCGACGCAGGAGACGGGGCTGAGGTGCGGGCGATCGTGGAGCGGCGGCATACGGAGGCTATATGAGTAAGTGGCGCGCAGCGTTTGGGTGGCTCCAGAAGATCGGGAAGTCGCTCATGCTCCCGGTGTCCGTGTTGCCGGCGGCTGGCATCCTGCTCGGCGTCGGCAGCGCGAAGTTCACGTGGCTGCCCGTGTCCGTATCGAACGTGATGGCGCAAGCGGGTGGGGCTGTGTTCGGCAACCTCCCGCTCATCTTCGCGATCGGCGTCGCCCTCGGCCTAACGGGCAACGATGGCGTCGCCGCGCTCGCGGCGGTCGTGGGGTTTGCCGTGATGCTCGCGACCATGGGCGTGATGGCGCCGCTCGTGGGCTACGAGCCGAGGCAGATCATGGGCATCCCGTCGATCGAGACCGGCGTGTTCGGCGGAATCCTCATCGGCGCGGTGGCGGCCATGCTCTTCAATCGCTACTACCGTCTGCAGCTGCCGGCATACCTCGGATTCTTCTCCGGCAAGCGGTCGGTGCCGATCATGACCGCATTCGTGGCGATCGTGGTCGGAATCGTGCTGAGTCTCGTCTGGCCTCCGATCGGCACACAGATCGACCACTTCTCGCACTGGGCGGCGAGTGGTAACCCGGCCGCGGCGTTTGCACTCTACGGAGTCGTCGAGCGCTCACTGATTCCGTTCGGCCTACACCACATCTGGAACGTCCCGTTCTTCTTCGAGGTCGGGACGTTTATAGACCCCGCGACCGGAAAGGAGATTCATGGCGAGATCTACCGGTTCACCGCCGGTGATCCGACGGCAGGGCACCTCGCAGGTGGATACCTGTTCAAGATGTACGGACTGCCTGCGGCTGCGCTCGCGATGTGGCGCGCCGCTCGCCCGGAGAACCGCGCGAAGGTCGGCGGGATCATGATCTCGGCGGCGCTGACGTCGTTCCTCACGGGGATCACGGAGCCGATCGAGTTCGCCTTCCTCTTCGTTGCGCCGCTCTTGTACGGCATCCATGCGCTGCTCGCGGCCGTCGCGTATTTCGTGGCCGTCACGCTCGGCATCCACCACAGCACGACGTTCTCGCACGGCCTCATTGACTACATCGTGCTCTACCCCAACTCCCAGCGCGGCTGGTGGCTCATACCGTTAGGACTGGTCTGGGCAGTAGTGTACTATACGCTGTTCACGACGCTCATCCGGCGCATGAACCTGAAGACGCCCGGGCGTGAGGACGAGACGAGCGATGTCGCGATACCCGCAGACGCGGCGGTGCCGGGCGCGGTAGTGCCGGCCGGTGCCCTCGCATCGGGCGACGGGATGGCCCCGCGCCTCGTCGCCGCGTTCGGCGGCGCAGACAACATCCAGAGCCTCGACGCCTGCATAACGCGGCTTCGCGTCGAGCTTGCGGACGTCTCACGCGCCAGTCCCGACGCGCTCAAGGCCCTCGGCGCGTCCGGCGTCGTGAAGGTCGGGAGCGGGATGCAGGCCATCTTCGGTACTCGGTCCGAGAATCTGAAGACCGACATGGAGGAGTACATGCGGAAGGCCGCGCCGGCCGCAGCTTCGGTCGCTCGGCCGAGCGTGCCGGCACCCGCATCCGCGCCGGTCGGCGAAGAAGTCACCGCGCGGCATCGCGCACGGGCGTCGAGCATTGCCGCGGCGCTCGGCGGCATGGACAACATTGCGTCGATCGAAGCGGTGGCCATCACGCGCCTGCGAGCCGTGCTGCGGGACGCTAAGCGCATTGATGAAGCGGCACTGGATCGTGCAGGCGCCCGCGGCGTGATGCGCGTGGGAGACGGCGTGGTGCACGTCATCGTGGGCGAAGACGCAGCCGGCTACGCCGCGGCACTCGCGGCCGACGCGACGCCAGCCGGCGCGCGCTGACACGGTGGTGAAACAGGATCGTTCGCGTCGCACAGGTGACGCGCGAAAGGCAGCGTGGCGCGGCCGATAGTCGGGCTCGTGTGCATCGACGTGGACGGGACGCTCGTCGGCGCCGGCGGGGCGGTCCACCCGCGCGTCTGGCCTGCGGCCGTGAAGGCGCGTGACGCCGGCGTTAGGCTCGCCGTGTGCTCCGGCCGCCCGGGTTTCGGCGTGACACGCGATCTGGCGGCGCGGATCGACCCGGAGGCCTGGCACTGCTTTCAGAATGGCGCGAGCGTCGTGCACCTGTCGAACGGACTGTCCCGGTCCGCCGAGCTCGACGCGGACACGGTTGCGATGCTCGTCGAGCGAGCTCGACGCGTCGGCCGTCCGTTGGAGCTCTACTCCGACGATGACTATGTGACGGAGTCCGAGGTCGAGATGGTGCAGCGCCATGCCGGCTTTCTCGGGATCCCGTTCCAGCGACGGGCGTTCGAGTCGCTCCGCGGGCCGGTAGTGCGCGCCCAGTGGCTGCTCACGCACGCGCAGGCCCCCGCCGTGCTCGGCGAACCCCATCCAGGACTCGAGGTGTCGCCGTCCCTCGCCCCGGCGATGCCTGACGGGGTATTCGTCAACCTGACGCGTACCGGTGTGAACAAGGGGTTCGCGGTGCGCATCCTCGCGGCCGAGTATGGCATTTCGCTGGCGGAGGTCATGTATGTCGGCGACGGGTTCAACGACACCCCCGCCATGCGCATCGTCGGACACCCGGTGGCGATGGGGAATGCAGAGCACGTCGCGCTCGAAGCGGCACGCCGGTCCGTTGGCACCGTCGACGAAGGCGGGCTTGCGGACGCCCTGACGCTCGCGATCGATGGCAGACGTTAGGCCCACTCATCCCGTGCGGGTGGCGGTCATCGGGTACGGCCTCGGTGGCTCTGCCTTCCATGCACCGTTCGTCGCGACCACGCCAGGCCTCGAGCTCGCGGCGATCGTGACACGAGACGCCGAGCGTCAGCAACGGGCCGCGCGCGACTACCCCGGCGTCCGCATCGTCGCCAATGTCGAGCAGCTCTGGGAGCCGAGCTTTCGGATCGATGCCGTCGCGATCTCGACGCCGAACCGGACGCACGTACCGCTTGCGTTGTCCGCCGTCGAGGCAGGGAAGCACGTCGTGGTCGACAAGCCGATGGCGCCATCCGCGAACGAGGCGCGGCACGTCGCGTCGGCCGCCAGACGTTGCGGGGTCGTGCTCTCTCCGTTCCAGAATCGACGCTGGGACGGAGACTTCAAGACCGTTCGGGCGCTTCTCAGCGATGGCAAGGTCGGCACGCCGTTCCGGTTCGAATCGCGGTTCGAGCGATGGCGGCCCGCGGCGACCGGCGGCTGGCGCGAACGCGGTGGGACGGAGGAGGCCGGCGGATTGCTCTTCGACCTCGGCAGCCACCTCATCGATCAGGCGCTCGTGCTCTTCGGGCCCGTGCGCGAGGTGCACGCGGAGCTGGATCGCAGACGCTCGGGTGTCGAAGCCGACGACGACACATTTCTCGCCCTGACGCATGCCTCGGGTGTGCGGTCGCACCTCCACATGAGCGCCGTCGTCGCGCAGCCGGGACCGCGCTTCCGGGTAACGGGTAGCGCCGCGGCATACACGAAGTGGGGGCTCGACGTCCAGGAGGCGGCGTTGCGCGCGGGTGTGCGCCCGGGAGGGCCCGACTGGGGCATCGAACCCGCGGAGTCGTGGGGGACGCTCGGCGTGGAGGGAGACCTCCAGCGAGTTCCGACGGAGCGCGGCGACTACGGCGACTTCTATACAGGGTTCGCCAGAGCGATCCGCGACGGTACTCCGTCGCCGGTCGACCCTAACGACGCCGTCGCTACGCTCGAGATCGTCGAGGCTGCTCGAACCACTTCGCGGTCGTAGGGCCAAATTCGGCGCGTGCCCGGTGGGTACTCCGATTGTGACGGGAACTCCGGAAACTGCCGAATACACGCGCGACGTTTGGCGCGGCCGAGTAAGGCCGTTGCTGAGACGGTGCGTGAGTGACTGAGGGGAACTGCCGTCGGGCCGCCACCTGCTTTGACGGCTGTTCCCCCTGCGACCCGTTTGTGAACGACTTCTTTCCGAAAGGCAGCTTATCCGGCCGTTTCGGGCTGTTTCAGTCACAATCGTAGTTCCCACCGGGCGAACCGTGCAGCTAATTGGGGTCTGACATCTGACCCCAATACACATGCGAAACAGTATTTCGCTGCTCGTCATGGCCGGACTGCTTCACGGAACGAACGCGGTGGCTCAGCCTCCGGCGACACGCGCGCTCGTGGGTGCCACGCTCGTGGACGGTCGGGGCGGACCGGTGATCCCGAATGCGAGCGTCGTCATCCGCGGCGACCGGATCGTGTGCGCGGGGCCCCGCGCGTCATGCCAGCCGCCCGCCGGGGCCGAGCAGGTCAACCTCGCCGGTCGGTGGATCATACCGGGGCTGGTCGATGCGCATGTGCACTACTCGCAAACCGGCTGGGCCGACGGCCGCCCGGACGCGCTCGATATGCGGCAGCGATTCCCCTACGACTCCACCATTGCCGTGCTTCGCGACCCGAGGCCGTTCTGGCGGTCGTATCTCTGTTCCGGCGTCACGGCGACGTTCGACGTCGGTGGATATCCGTGGACATGGGCCCTGCGCGAACGCGCGGAGCCGCTGCCTAACGCGCCACACGTCGCGGCAGCGGGGCCGCTGCTCTCCACGCGCGATCACTGGCTGAACGTCCCAGGGGAGCGACAGTTCCTTCACATCGCGACCGACAGCGCCGTCGATGCGGGTGCGCGCTATCTCATCCTCAATCGCACCGACGCCGTGAAGGTCTGGTTCCTCGCGCGCGGAGGAACGCCTGACACGGCGACGTGGCGCGCGCGACTCATGCGCGCCGGCGAACTGGCGCGACGTGCGCGGGTCCCCCTCATCGTCCACGCGACGAACCTCTGGGCGGCGCAGCAGGCTGTGGACGCGGGCGCGAAGCTGCTCGTCCATGGTGTGTCGGATCGTGAAGTCGACGACGCCTTCATTCGCGCCGCGCGGGCGGCGGGGACGGTCTACACGCCCACGCTCATCGTCGGCGACGGGTATCGGCAGCTCCGCGGCCGGCGCTTCGCGCCCGAGGGCAATGATCTCCGGTGCGTGGATCCCGCGACACGCGCGAAAGCGTTTCTCACGGATTCATTGCCTGGTCGCCCGGACGACGCCCAGCTGGCGCGAGCTCGCGAACAGGCGACAACAGGGTTCACACTCGATGCCGCGAACCTCATGAAAGTTCATCGCGCCGGAATCCCGATCGCGATGGGTACCGATGCCGGTAACCCGCTGACGCTCCACGGGACGTCGGTGTTCCTCGAGATGGAGGCGCTGCAGCGTGCCGGACTGACACCAACGGAGGTAATTGTCGCCTCGACGAAAAACGGCGCGCTCGCGATGGGAAGGCTCGCGGACTTCGGCACCATCGAGGCGGGGAAGATCGCGGACCTCGTGGTGCTCACGGCCGATCCGACGACCGACATCGCGAACGCGCGCCGCATTGAGCTCGTCGTCCGTGCGGGGACCGTCCACAAACGAAAGGATCTCGAGTATTGAGCACCGAACGGCGTGAACGCGTCGGCGTTAGGGCTCCGACGCGTGACATCCGATAACGTCAGGGGTAGCGTATCCCCCGGCGTTTGGGTCGGTGCGTGTCGTGCTCGTCGCGCCGTCGCCGGCGACGCCGGCGAGGCCCTCGCTCGAGGAAACGGGCGCGGTGCGGCTTGCGACCACCAGGGAGAACGCGACGTCGTGGCATAAGCTGTCCTCGCGAACGGTGTCGAATTTGGGGGACTCGCTCAGGCCGCGGCCTCGTCGGACGCGCCATCGGCTTGCGCGTTGAACGGCGTTGGCGCCGCAGGCATCAGATACGCGCTCCAGCCGGTCGCATCGTCCCGCTCGTCCGGCGCCGCGTCCGCGCGTGGTCGCGAGGACTTCGCGGTGGGTGACGCGCCGCGCGGCATGACCACTCGGCCGCTGCGCGAGACGGCGAGCACGCCGAACACGCGCACGCGGTCGACGAAGTCCGCCACCGCATCCGGCGTATCGGTGATTTCGATGATCACCGCCGAGCCCGTTGCATCGAGCACGCGACCCCCGGCGCGCGCGGTCATGGCGGCCAGTTCCGCCGCATCGGTGCCGTGGGTCTGAATCTTCACGAGCGCGGTCTCGCGCTCGACGGGTGGGATATGCTCCATGAGAGGCGGGTTAGTTGGGGCTCTGGGCGGTTGCATTGGAGGGAAGGGTGAAGACGACAAAGGCCCCCTCCGAAGTCGGAAGGGGCCTTTCGGCTCGTTCGCCCCTCCCGCGTCGTGCTTCCTCGGGAGGGCAGGGTTCCTTGCGGACTTACATGAGCGCGACCATGCCTGACTCCCGAACGCCAACTACTACCGCGACGAGGGTCGCGATAGTAAGGACGAGTCCGATAAGTCGACTCTGGGCGAGCGTCATGGCCAGAACATAACCTAACGTGGTCGCTTCGCGCCACGGTCAATTTCGGTTAGTTTTCCGTTTAGCCAGTGCACGGGGACGACCTCGCGCATCATTCTCGAATCGCGAGGACGACCTCGCACCACGTGCGAGCGACCATGGTGTCGGTCGTCCTTTTCCTGGCCGGGCTGTTCGAGGTAGGGTGGGCCGTCGGCCTCAAGTAAAGCGAAGGGTTCACGCGGCTCTGGCCGAGTCTCGCCACGCTCGTGTCGCTGGCGGTCAGTATGGGGCTGCTCGGTCTGTCGCTCCGCGCCCTGCCGTTAGGCACGGCATACGCCGTGTGGACGGGAATCGGGGCAGTCGGTACGGCGCTCGTCGGCATCGTCTTGTTCCGCGAACCGGTCACCATGGCGCGGATTGCGTGCCTGACAGCTGATCGTCACCGGGATCGCCGGACTGAAAATCCTTGCACGTTGACTGCAAGTTTAGTCTTGCGCCTGCCACGAGTTTAACGATCTTGTGACCGCGCAATCGGGACACGCCGCGACGATGGTCCTGGAACAGGGTCTGATCCGGAGAACCTAACGGTGCCAGTTCGCTACGAGATCGACGGCGACGCCGGCCTGGTGCGCGTCGAGCTTTGGGCCGCTATAACGGCAGCGGAGTTAGTGGCGTACTACGCCACACTCGACGCCGATATCGCCGCGCGGGGACTCCCCGTCCTCGCTGATGGCCGCACCGTCACCGCCGTGCCGCCGTTTGCTCAGCTGAGCGCCATTGCCACCGCGAGACCGCCTGTGCCTGACCACCTCCGACCGCTTCGGGTGGCAATCATCGTAAGCAGCGCATGGGCCTTCGGGATCGCCCGACAATTCGGGGCGATGGTCGAACGTGCCGGTCTGGTTGTCGTCCCGTTCTACGATCCGATTGAAGCGGAGCAATCGCTTCTGATTCCGGCCACGGTCGGCCCTCAACAGACGCTCTGGTAGCCCAGGCGAGCGTCCTCTCCGCCTTCACAACCGATGGTTGCGGGCCCCTGCTAACGGACCATTTGTCCGGACTAGTGTGGTGCGGCCACCCTGCACTCTGTAGCGGATGTGCCATCATCCGGGAGCGTTAGATGGCGGTTATCTCCGAGTTTACATGAGTGGACCCCCCCAATCGGAGAACTGCGGTCGTTTTTACCTAACCGAGGGGACGGATGTGTCCGCATTGCATACGGCGCAGGCATTGCTATGGGCGAGCTCGTTGGGCTCGCACACACCTCGCCCCTTCAATGGACGCGTCCCTCTACTTCCAGCTCGTCGACGCGATCGCGAACGCGCGCTCCCCTCGGGAGATTTCCGCGATCGCTGATCGCGTCGCCGCGACGCACATGCACCCGCTCGAGCGCCGAGTCCTCGACCGCGCCTTGCGAGCACGCACGGAGGCGTTGGACCTTCAGGACCCGGTTCTGCGTCGCGTCGCCGGCGGCCGAGACCCCGATGTTCGTCCGGGGGCGAGATGACTCACGTCGCCCCTGCGTCATTCGCCGACGCCGTCGAGGCGCTCGATGCGCTCATTCCGACGGCAACCAAGCAATACCTGCGTTCGCTAGACGAAGCCGGACTCGACCGTGAGCACTGGGGCCTCGGTGTAGCCGTCCGCAATGTGCTCGGGTTGTCGCGAGACGACGGACCGCTCACGCGATGGTTCGAGGAGCGGGGGGTCGTGCATGCCGATGAGATGAGTACCGCGATCCTCCGAGCGTACTGGCGGCGGCTCCAGGGACTGCCGCCTGAGCCGGAGCCGCGGCGGGACCAACCTGTCGTCAGCGGCGACTCCCCGACCCCGACCGCCCCCTAGCTGCCGCGCAGCCTCGGCGACCTTCAGCCGTGTACTGCTCGCCAGCCGCGGCATGCGCAGTATCGCTTTGTTCGAGCCCGACTCGCCCGCTAGCGTGAGTGCGTCGTCGCCGTCGCGACGAGCATACTCACTGGAGGACGGGCATGTCACTCAATGGCAAGCGTCAATCATCCGACGATCCCGACGTCGGTCCGCTGGTGCGCGTCGCGGTCGTCGGCGAGTATCGATCCGGCTTTGCACCTCATGAGGCGGTCGTCGCGACCATCGCGCAGGCAGCGGCGGCGCGCGGAATGGATGTTCGCGCCGAATGGATCGGCACTGACGAGATCGAGTGTGACGGCCTCGCCCGGCTCGCATCGTCAGATGCGATCTGGATAGCACCGGGGAGTCCGTATCGCAGCCTGACCGGCGTTCTATCGGCGATCCGCTACGCGCGCGAGGCGGGTGTGCCGTTGCTCGGCACATGCGGTGGGTTTCAGCACGTGGTGCTCGAGTACGGGCGGAATGTGATGGGGCTGGACGCGTATCACGGGGAGACGCACCCCGACGCGCCGCTGCTGCTGCTCACGGCGCTCACGTGCTCGCCGGCAGGGCAGACGATGCCCCTGACGCTCGACTCCGCGTCGCGCGTCGCCGGATGGTACGGGACAACGCGGATCACGGAGCAGTACTACTGCAATTACGGCCTCAACCCCGACTACGAAGCACAGGTCGAGGCGGCGGGACTGCGAATCGTGGGATGGGATGACGGCGGCGAGCCTCGCGTCGTGGATCTTCCCGCGCACCCGTTCTTTATCGGGGTCCTGTTCGTACCGCAGCCTTCGCCCGATCCCGACACCCCGCATCCCCTCGTCGCCGCTTTCATTGAGGCGGGGAGGCTCGCGCTACGTTAGCAGCAAGCTGCCAGCGACTCGCTGGCGCCAGCGCCGAAGCTCCGTGCGAGGGAGAGCTCCGAGCGCGAGGGTTCAAGGGTCAGAGTGACTGTAGGCTGACGTTGAGGATCGATCGGGCCAGGTCAGGGTCAGCCCCCATTCAAGCTCATTCACCCGCGGAGCAATGGAGTCTGACCCCATTCATCTCCGGCCGTTTCCGGTATTTCCGTTCCCATCGTCGTTCCCACCCGGCCGTCAGTAGATGCGTATGCCTAACGCAGCGCCGAGCGAGCAGCCCGCGGCTCAGCTCCGGGGTACTCACGACGAAGTGCCGCCGGCGTGACACCGAGAAATGCCTTCAGCACGCGCGTCATGTGGCTCTGGTCGAAGAAGCCCGCCTGCATCGCGACTTCCGTCAGCGGCACTGATGTCCGCGTGAGGAGCTCGCACGCGCGACGAACGCGGAGGCGCCGCACGTAGTCGCCCACCGTGCACCCGAGGTGGTCACGGAACGCCCGGGCGACGTGCACGCGATGCACGCCCGCCATGCTCGCGAGTGTGCTGAGCTCCGGAACGACGGCGAGATCACTTGCCAGGGAGTCCTGCAGCTGGCCCAGCCACGGCGGCGAGTGCCGCTCCGCGCGGCGCCGCTCCCATCGCGCGCTCTGGGCGAGCACTTCGAGGGCAATGCTCTCGATCACCAACCCTGACACCGGCCTCGGCGAGTCCGTTCGCATCTCCGCATAGACGCGCTCGGCGAGCTCGATGATCCGCTCGTCGCGAAAGATGGTCGGCTCGCTGGGGGATGGAACGCGGTCGTGCGGGGTGAGCGTGGGCAGCGGCTCGATGACCAGGCACCGTCCTCCCACACTGCCGTAGCAGCACGCGTGTGCGTCACCGACTGGTGACACGCGGACGTTCGGCGCCACGCGCCAGATGCTCGAGCGCGCTCGGCGCTCCTCGAACGCGCCGCGGGAGAGGAAGCAGATGTGCGCGGTGTCCCGATGTTCCGCCGGCGTGCGTACGTCCTCCGGCCAGTCGTGCTCGACGAGCCGGATCCGACCCTTCGTGAGGTCTGCGGTTCTGCGAAGAGCTGCTTCCTCAGGGGTAGCCGCGCGCATCGGGATCACTCACGCGCCAGGGGCGCTGCCGTGGTGATCTCAAGAAAGGGATGGGGCAGGATCAGGCCAACGCGCGGGTGACGAACGGTGAAAAGCGAGGACCTGTCGCGCCATCCAGCGACGGTTCGTCCCGCCGACCACTCCTATCGCGATCCGCCAGTGCCTGACGTGCTCCGGCCGAGCTCCGCGAGCACAATGCGACGCCGGTCGCGAGCGACGAGCACTTTCGAGCCGTCATAGAGCGTCAACGAGAGCCGCCCTCCCACGAGCGTGTTCACCGCCCGGACCCGGTCGACGTTCACGAGCCGGCCGCGGTGAACGCGCACGAAGCGCTCGGTTCCGAAATGGCTCGCGAGGCGCGTAATGGGCACTCGCGTCTTCAGCACCGCGCCGCCCTCGAGGTGAATTCGCACATAGTTGCGTGCTGCCTCGACGAACGTGACTTCCGCTATCCGGACGGCGACCCGCTTGAGGCCTGTCTTCACGAGCACCATGCCGGGTGTGCTCACGGCGGGTACCTCCGTCAACGGCGCTCGAACGGGCTGGGTTCTCGGGTCGGGTCCGGGCTGGCTGGGCGGCATGCCGGCGCCGCCGAGCCGTCGACCAGAAACGTCCATCGACGTGGTATGTGCCGATGTGGTGCGGACGACAACGCGGATGTTCATGAGATCGCGGCGGAACGTCATGGTCACCTGGCGACCGACAGGGGGCTCCCAGCGGGATCTGGGACCAAAGGATGCAACCGGGACCAGCGGTCGTCTTGTACCAGCGTAGCACGCAAGGAACGCTCGTGAGGTAGCGCGCGCTTTCGTCAGGCCGACGTGGGTGGGCGCACCTCGCTGCCTTCGCGGGCTGCGCCGAGCTCTCGCTTGAAGAGGTGCAGCACGCAACGAACGCCGCCGTTTTCGCGGATCTCGCGCGGGCGCAGGCCGGTGTAGCGCATCAGCATGTTGCGGAGGGCCGTGCCGGAGGGAAAGTCGAGCCGCAGCGCGGCCTGTTCGAGCGTGTAGATCGGCTCGTCGAGGAGGCGGGCGGCCGCGATGACCCGGCACCAGCCGGCGACACGACGCGGCTGTGGAAGTCCCGACCGCTCCAGGCGCCGCACGAGCGTGCGACGGGCGAGGCCGAGGGCCTCCGCGGCGGCGCCGACGGAGATGCGCTTGTGCGCCCGCGTTAGGCAGTAGGCGACGAACGGCCACGCCTCGCGCTCGACGAGGTGCGCGAGCTCCTCGCGGACGGCGCTTGTGGCGCACGCCGTCGTCGCGCTCGCGAGCGCGGATCCGAGCGCGAACCCGACATCATCGAAGCCGGCGCGGACGAGATCGTGGACGCCGGCGCGCGCCATCGCGAGAATGTCGCCGGACGTGGTGACGTCGTCCGCGATGTAGGCGATGACCGGCGTGGACGGCATCCCGGCCCGCAGCGTCGTGACGACCTCGCTCACATCGGCGCCCGCGCGATCGCGCGGTTCGACGATGACGGCGCTGGCGCATGCGGACGCCGCGAGTGGAATGAGCTCCGACCGGAGATCGCAGAACCGCACGTCCGCGCGGGCAGCGAGCGCACCCCGCACGCGAGCCCGCGAGCGCGGTGCCAGCACGAGAGCGACGACGACGAGTGGTCCGGTCAAGGGCTTGCCCTGAGTGCTCATGCAGGCTTCCGTCGCCCCGTGGTGGGTCAAGAGCCCGGAGTTCGATGGGCCCGGCTACGGTGACCCAACATCCAACGATAGCTACGGTCGGGTCCGGTTCCTGTGAGGGCGCGCACGGAATGCGTGTGCGATTGGATCGTGTTGCGTCGCGGGATGGGCGATCCAAGTGGTGAGTGGCCAGTCATCAGTCAGCCAGTAGTGAGTGGAACGACTCGTTACCGGCTAGCTCATTACTGGCTACCGATGACTTGCATCCCTCCTCCCGATACAAGGCTTTCGAGGCGCGAGCCAGCCAGCCCGTCAGACACACCTACCGACTGGCCTTCCCGCCTCCCGTGGCCAGTCGCTACCTATAGATGAAAGCTTCACATGGAATGTGCTTCGTTGGATTGAACGCCTGTCATCGCTCTTGGCCGCGTCAGGCGCCTGACCAACTCCAGTCCGGTACTGCCTCATGTCACCCATCACGTTCGATCGAGCAACCGCCGCGCTTGCGTTGACTCTCGCGCTCCCGCCGGCACTCGGTGCCCAGGCGACGCCATCCGCCCCGGCCAATCCGGGTCGGCTGACCGTCGAGCGGATCTTTGCATCGCCCGAGTTCGCCGCGCGCGGTGCCGGTCAGCTCCGCTGGCTCGACGATTCCACGTACACGGCGCTTCAGACCAACGCGCAGCAACAAGGCGCCGCCGAGCTCGTGCGCATCAATGCGCGGACCGGTGCGCGTGACGTGCTCGTACCGTCGGCGTTGCTCACGCCGAATGGAACGTCGGCGCCACTTTCGGTCGAGAACTACATCTGGTCGCCGGACAAGCGGCGGATGCTCGTGTTCACGAACTCGGAGCGCGTGTGGCGCGAGAACACCCGCGGCGATTACTGGGTGCT
>Ga0075421_100007445_pt1 | contig 13409 bp, 12 predicted proteins | sample SoiMetdeltSBSDD5_FD_75292 | JGI IMG/M metagenome (GOLD analysis project Ga0075421, IMG submission 75292) | Bulk soil microbial communities from a Populus tree surrounding site in Tennessee, USA - Soil MetaG P. deltoides SBSDD5 | ecosystem: Environmental > Terrestrial > Soil > Tree plantation... | reverse complement strand
ATGGCCGCCGCTGCCAGCACGACGCCGGTGATCGCCACCTGCGCACTGCCCAGACCGAAGATGGTCGAGCGCATGGCCCACAGGCGCCGCGGCCGCAGCTCCAGTCCGATGACGAACAGCAGCATGATCACGCCGAACTCGGCGAGGTGCAGCACCGAGTCCACATCGGACACCAGGCCCAGCGCCGCAGGACCGATCAGAACGCCTACCAGCAGATAGCCGAGCACGTTGCCGACACGCAGCAGCTTGGCCAGCGGGGCTGCGACCACCGCGGCGGCGAGGAAGAGGGCAACTTGAGCCAGCGTGACGTTGTGCATTCCGATCCCGGTCTCTGATCTCCCCAACAGCCCGTGCCGGACGGCTTAGACGGCAAGTGACGTGCGGGCAACGGCGATGCGACGGTGTCAGACGCTCTGGGTCTGATACCGTGGCTCCGACACGCGGTTGTGCAGCGGTCTCAGAGCCGGAGGGTCTGGCACCAGGTCTCCCCCGAACTGGGGAATGCGCTTGCGCAGCCTCGGCGCCATGTACGCCTAGCGCGGGCCAACGACTCGGGGGTGCCCGCCTGGACGGTGCCCGATTCGTCCCGAGGGAGACGAGCCAGGCTCCGAAGGCCGATCGCGGCCGATGACGAATGAGCGGGCCGACCGGACCAGCATAGCTCCGGCTCTCGCCACACCGAGATGACCCATCGCTTCTCGCCGCGCCAACCCACGCGGATCGAACCGTCAGGAGTTTTGCACAGTGGATCAGGTTGTCGGCCGCCCAGAGACCGAGACGTGCGCCAAATGGACGCTGGGCGGCGTCCTGCGTACCGGCGCCCTGCTCGTAGCCGCCGCCTTTGCGAGCCTGTTTGCGGTCGATCTGCCGCTTCCGGCGGCCAGTGGCGCGGGCCAACCCGGCGTGTCGCAGGCGTTTGTGCCGGCATCCGATAAATGGATCGAGCTGGGTGCCCCGCAACGCCCTGCAACAACGCCGACGCTCCGGTCCGGGTCCACGCGGCTGCAGGCCGACCTGACGCAGCGGTCGGCAGCCGTCGATCCCGTCGCCTTTCCGGGCCGCACCCCCGAGCGCCGTCAATTGCGCCGCAAGCCGCGCGGCGTCCCTCAGGGCGTCCAAGTCGGCGGCCGCGGGCGGCAGGTGGCCCGCTCGGCTGTCGCGCGGAGAGCTCCTGGCTCTGCGTGAAGCCGATCTTGCCGGTGCCGGGCCAGGCCGCCCGGCTGGGCACCGGTGCGCTTGCACCGACAACGGTACGAAGTAGGATGGCACATGCACCTCTCGCGTGAGGCCGACCATGCGCAGCGCTTCCCCGGCTTGGCGTCCCGCCTGGGTGGTGCTGCTTCTCCTTGTCGCCGGCCTTGCCGCAGGGCTGCCGGCCGACCCAGGATGTGCCCAGGCGCAGCCTGACGCGGCAGCGAAGGCGCGGCGGCTGGATGGGCTGCTCGGCCGGCTCAAGGCAACCCAGGACGAGGGAGAGGGCGACGCGCTGGTCGCCGAGATCTGGGGCGAGTGGGTGCGCTCCGGCACGCCGGATCTCGACGAGAGGATGGAGCAGGCGGGCGGGCTGGTGGGGCAGGGCCTCCACGCGCTGGCGCTGCCGATGCTCACCGATCTCGTCGAGCGTGCGCCCGATTGGGCCGAGGCATGGAACAAGCGCGCCACGGCCTTCTACCTCGCCGGCCAGCACGACCTCTCGCTCGCCGACATCGAGCGCGTGCTGGCGCTGGAGCCCAGGCATTTCGGCGCGCTCGCCGGCAAGGGTCTCATCTACATCGCCAGGGGCCAATACCGCGAGGCGCTCGCCGCCTACCGCCGGGCGCTCGCCGTCAACCCGTTCCTGAAGGAGCGCCGCGACGTGATTCCGGCGCTGGAGCGGATGGTGGGCGAGAAGCCGATCTGACCGGCAGCCTCAAGGACAGCCGCGATACCAACCGGAGCTTGGGTGCCTCTTGCTCGCCGGCGGTCGCGAAGCTCCAAACCACGCCGCAGGCGGCCCCTTCTCCCCTTGGGGAGAAGGTGGCCCGAAGGGGCCGGATGAGGAGTCTTCCGGACGGCGCGAAGGAAGTAGCCCCTCACCAGTTCGGCCAAATGACTTACGGCCGCGCCCTTGAGGTTGTGTCAGCACGCCGGACAGCGCACGCGGCCGTAAGTCATGGCCTCACATCCTCTCCCCCGAGGGGAGAGGGGTGCGCGTCGATGGCGCCACTTCCCACCTCGCCGCTCGAGCTTCGGACGCATTCAAGAGATCGACACCCCTGCCGCTCCGAGTGTGCTCATTGCTCCTCCGTCTCGTGCGCCATGGCGACGATCTGCTTGAGCATGGGGCTGTCGGGGCGGATCAGCTCGTCGACCACGGTGAAGTGATTGGTGCCGGCGATGACCTCGCAGGTGGCGTCGATGCCGACCTTGCTCCAGCCCTCGGCGATCTCCCGGCTCTGGCGCAGGAACTCGCCGCTCTCCTCCCCGCCGACCGCGGCGATGAGGTGCCGGCCCTTGGGCGAGGGCGGCCGGAACAGCGGGCTCGCCGCACGGGCGGTGCCCTTGCTGAGGTGCAGGGCGTCGTTGAGGCTGGTACCGAGCAGCGGCGACAGGTCGAACAGGCCGCTGATGGCGTAGCCGCTCCGCACCAGGTCGGCCGGCACCCCCGTGAAGCTGCCCCAGCTGCGCGCCATCATCTCGGCGGTGAGATGGCCGCCGGCAGAATGGCCGATGACCGTGGGGCGCTTGGCCGTCTTCCTCCAGAGGGCCGCGAGGCAGGCCTGGATCTCGTCGCCGATCTCCATGACCGAGACGGCGGGGCAGAGGCTGTAGGAGGGGATGGCGACCGTGACGCCGGCGGCGTTCAGCTCCCGAGCCACGAACGAGTAGTCCTTGCGGTCGCCGCGCTGCCAGTAGCCGCCATGGATGTAGACGACCAGGGGCGCGTCCTCGCCGTCGGCGTGGAACAGATCGTAGCGGTGGCGCTCACGGACGCCGTAGGTCTGGTTGAGCTCGGTGTTGCCCGCAAGCCGGTAGGCCGCCGCCAGCATCGACCAGCGCTCGGCAATCTCGGGATGCTCCGGAACGCGCGCCCTGTTGTTGTACTCGGCCTCGTAGTCCAGCACCGACGTCTTCCCTCCTGTGTCAAAGGTGCATCATGGCGGCCGAAGACTGGGCTCTAAGCGTTCGTCCCCAAGCTGACCAAGCTGTCTTTCCTATCGGGCAACGCGGCGCAGATCCTGTCAAGTCGGCAGCGCGTCGAAACGGCACCCTGCACCGTGTGACGTTTCGACCACGACTTCCTTTCGTGTGTCCGCATCGGTTGACGCATTGTGGTCAAATGCGGCCAGTTAGAGTGACGCGTCAGAAGCGCAGGACGGGGGTCCAATGTTGCGTCCGGGTATCGGCCGAGTCGCTGCGGCGTGCGTGCTCGCCATGCTTGGCGCGGCGTGCGCGCGTATCGAGCGCCAGCCGGTGCCGGCACCCCTCGTCGCCCACGCCATGGTTCCGGGCCTCGCCAACGCCCGCTTCTGGGGCGACGAGGTGCCCAAGGACGTCGTTGCCTTCGTGCAGACGCACATGCCGGGCGTGGCACGCATGGCATCGAGGTCCGCGCTGGAGATGGGCCGGCCGCTTGTCGAGTACCTGGCCCTGTCGGGAGGCGCCGAGGATGGCGCCTTCGGCGCGGGGTTGCTCGTCGGCTGGTCGAAGCGCGGCGACCGCCCGCAGTTCGAGGTCGTGACCGGCGTCAGCGCGGGTGCCCTGATCGCTCCCTACGCCTTCCTGGGGCCCAGCTACGACAGCCAGCTCGCGGAGCTGTGGACCACCTTTGATTCCGGCATGGTGGCCACGCCCCAGGTGCTGGCCGGCCTGCTCGGCGCCGAGGCGATCGCGGATACGGCGCCACTGCGCGAGCTGATCGCCAAGCACGTCGATCGCCGGATGCTCCGCCAGATTGCCCAGGAGTATCGCGGCGGCCGGCTGCTGATGATCGGCACGACCAACCTGGACGCGCAGCGGCAGGTGATCTGGAACATGGGCGAGATCGCGGCGGCGGCTGGCCGCGACCCGGACGCCGCGCAGCTGTTCCGCGACGTGCTGCTGGCATCGGCGTCGATCCCCGGCATCTTTCCCCCGGTGCATGTGAAGGTGCGCGTGGGCGACCGGGTGTTCGAGGAGATGCACGTCGATGGTGGGCCGACACGCCAAGTGTTCCTGGCGCCCGCGCAGTTCTCGCTCAGAACCTTCGACAGCTTCTATCCGCAGCCGCCGATACGGCGCGTCTACGTCGTGCGCAACGGCAAGCTCACGCCTGCGTACGAGGCTGTGCAGGCCAACACGCTCGCCATCAGCGCCAGGTCGCTGTTCACGGTCACGAAGAACCAGGGCATCGGCGATATCAACCGGATCTACGCGATGACCCAGCGGGACGGAGCCGAGTTCCGGCTGGCGTCCATTCCCGCGAGCTTCACCGCCGAAAGCAAGCAGTCGTTCGACCCGGTCTATATGAAGGCGCTCTTCGACGTGGGCTTCAGGATCGGCCTGGAGGGCAAAGCCTGGGTGCGAACGGCGCCTGAGGCGGTGCCGGTGGCCCAGCGCTAGCCCAAGCTCTGCAGCGAAACCACGAGTCCGGCCCGGAGAATTGACGCGCCGGGTACGCGACCCCACCTCTCGCGCGCATGCCCCACAGCGTTGCGATGCGCCTGCTGAAAGCTGCTCCGGTCGCCTCGGTTGTCGCACTGGGCGCCGCGGTGTGCCTGCTGGCACTTGCCCCGCTCGGATGGTGGCTTGGCTGGTGGCACTACGGGTTCGGCGTGTACCGGCTGTTTCCCGCCTCCGGCGCTCTTGCCATCCTCGCCGCCGCCCTGTCCCTTGCGACGCTTGCGCTGGGTCGATCCAAGCTCGGCCCGGCCGCTCTGGCCATGCTGGCGCTCAGCCTCGTGGCGGGCGCGGGGCTGGCCTACGGGCCGCTGCACTATGGCTATGCCCGGCGAAACCTCCCGCCCATCAACGATATCTCCACCGATACCGCCAACCGCCCGGCGTTCCAGGCCGTTCTCGCTGCGCGTGCGGCGGAGAGCATCGACAGGACCGATACGCCGGAGCCGAAGCTCTCCCGGCTCCAGAGCGCCGGCTATCCCGACCTCGCTCCGATCCGCACGGCGCTGCCGCCGGACGGGGCGCTCATCGAGGCGCTTGCCATCGCACAAGCGATGCCGGGCTGGACCATCGTTGCCGTGGATGCGGAGGCGGGGCGCATCGAGGCCAGCCAGCGGAGCCGCTGGTTCGGCTTCACCGACGACATCGTGATCCGGGTTGCCGCCGACGCCCAGGGAAGCCGCATCGATATGCGCTCGGCCAGCCGCAACGGCACGCGCGACTATGGGGTGAACGCCGCCCGCATCCGCGCGTACATGGAGGCGCTGAAGAGGCGCATCGGTTGACACGAGGGGGAGTTGTCCCCGGCCCGAGACCAGGGTGCGTACTCAGGTACGTAGTCCCCGCCTGCGCTTACCGACGGCCGCGGTCAATCCACCCTCGATGATCTTTCCTCACCGGCGCGTTCTGACGCTGACGGATCTCTTCGGTGGGTCAAGCCTGGACTGCGGCATTCCACGCGTTGCATTTTTCAGTGTCTGCGAGGGCAGCTCACCGAACGCCCGGCGATAGCGATCGGCGAACGCACCGACATTGATAAAGCCGCAATCGAGGGCGACAGCAGTCACCGTCGTCGCGTCAGCGGCCGTGGCCAGGCGGGCCCTGGCAATGTCCAGCCGGCGCCTGAACAGGTAGTCGGAAGGAGTGCACCCGAATTGCTTTTTGAAGCCTACCTGCAAGGCACGCAAGGTCACGCCGAGACGATCGGCCAGGTCCCCAAGACGTATGGGCTCTACGGCATGAGCGTCGATGAATTGCCGTGCGATCTCGACGGTGCTCCTGCCGACCCAGGCTTGCGGCAGTCCCATTCGATCCCGGAGCTGCGGGAGAACAGCCACGGCGGCAAGGTTCACGACAAGCTCACTGGCGCTTGCGCAGGCGAGTTGCCCCAGCCCTATTGTGGCGAGCCGCTCCACCTCGTTGAATAGCGTGCCAACTGACCCGAGAAGCGAAGCGCCGATCGGTGTCCGCAGGTCGATTGAAGATTCGATGCCATCGGCCCAGAACTGCTCTCCCCCCAGGGTTCGCACCGCTGAGAGCAGCTCGTGCCTCGGAATCCGCAGATGGAAGCCGAGGTAGCCGGCGTGTACGCGACGGTCGACGCCATCGTGCAGGCACGCCACGCCCGATGTGCCCGCGAGCGCGACGGTCTCGCTTCGTCCGGCCATGACGTCCACGCCGCCCCGGGCCGGCAGGGTCACCCTCAGCGCATCGGTCGGCCCTGGAGAGCCTCTGCACTGATACCCGCTGGTGTCGGTACGGAGAAGCTTCAAGCCGGCAAGGTCGACAACGGAGCACTCGAAGTGCGTATCGCCGTCGTCGCTCTCGAACTCGAAGCCCGTCGCGCGTGGATGGATTGTGCTCAGCAGATGGCGCACTCCCGCATGCCCGCTAGCTTGCCAATGAGTGATGGCGCCGCGTGAGTTGGCAGGTTCACGGCGCAATCTCATCCCGCGCTCCTCTTCGCAATTCGAACTGCCCGTTCGCAGATTGAATATACGGCGGTTGCGACGATGGAGGAAATTCTTCCAGTGTGCGGGGTGACCCGAGCCGGTCTCTCTTCATCCGCCGGCTCGGGTCTTTGAACGCCCCACTCGAGAAGGGCGGCCAGCGATGCTCAAGGACAGCCTATACCAGCAGGTCTACCAATTCCTCGCGCAGCAAATCTCGAGCGGCATGTGGAGACCTGGCGCAACCCTTCCGGATGAGCAGGAACTCGCGCGGAACTTGGGCGTGAGCCAAGAGACGATCCGGAAGGCCATCGACAAGTTGGAGGCTGATCAAATCGTTGTGCGCCACCGGGGTGGGGGAACCGCTGTCGTCGATCACACAGAAACGCAGTTCGCGGCACGCATCCACTAGGTAGCATTCCGCCCCGCAGGTTACAGGGTACGAGATCGCGCTGGCGAACTCGCCACACAACAGACGGCCAGCCACACGATCGAGTGGGGTTGAAGCCGGTAAGGCTCTGGCTGAGCAGAGTACACGACCGGGAGCGGCGTCAAAGGTCGGACAGCAGGCGATTGGTGGTGACGGCGTAGCGCGAGCGAGCCTCGCCGGCGCGGATATGCCGGCCGTCGACGACGATGTGGCGGCCGGCGGCGAAGACGTGGCGCACCGCCTGGCCGGCGGCGAAGATCCAGGCATCGAACACGGCATCGTCGATGCGGCCGATCAGGGCCGGATGCGCGCCGTCGAGCACGACGATGTCGGCAATCTGGCCAGCTGCAAGGCCGCCTGACGCGGCGGTCGCCAGTCCCAGGGCCTGCAGGCCGCCGCGACGCGCCGCCTCGTAGAGGACGCGCCCCGTAGACATGCCGGGGCGGCCCAGGCAGTTGCGGCGCCGGTGGCGGAGCCGCTGGCCGTATTCCAGGGCGCGCAGCTCCTCGTTGGCGGCGATGCGCACGTTGCTGTCGGTGCCGATGCCGAAGCGGCCGCCGCCCTGCGCGAACTCGACGGCAGGGAAGATGCCGTCGCCGAGGTTGGCCTCGGTAATCGGGCACAGGCCCGCGACCGCGCCGGAGCCGGCGAGCCGCTGCGTCTCGTCGGCGGTCATGTGGGTGCAGTGGATGAGGCACCAGCGGGCGTCGATGGGGGCGTTGGCCAGCAACCACTCGACGGGCCGCGCGCCTGACCAGGCCAGGCACTCTTCCACCTCCTTCTCCTGCTCGGCGGCATGGATGTGGACCGGACCGGTGGCGGACGCCCGGCACAGCGCCTGCAGCTCGGCCGCATCGACCGCGCGCAGGGAATGCGGCGCGATCCCCAGCGCCGCCCCGCGGAGGCCGGCGACGTGGATGCGGCTCGCCTCCATCAGCCGTGCGAAGCCGTCGAGGTCGGACAGGAAGCGCGCCTGGCCGGGTGCGGCCGGCTTTCCGCCGCAGCCGCCGTGGGCATAGAAGCACGGCAGCAGGGTGAGACCGATGCCGCTTTCCGCGGCTGCAGCGACGATGCGTCCGGCGGTCTCGGCGGGATCGGCGTAGCGCGAGCCGTCCGGAGCGTTGTGCAGGTAATGGAACTCGCCGACGCGGGTGAAGCCAGCCTCCAGCATCTCGACATACGCCAGCATCGCCACGGCCTCGATGTCGTCGGGGGTCATGCGGGCGAGGAACCGGTACATGACCTCACGCCAGGTCCAGAAGCTGTCCTCCGTGTCGACGGGGTCAGACCCCGTTCCGCCACCGCTCGCGTCCTGCCCCGCGTCTCCGCGAACGGGGTCTGACCCCGGTCCCCGCTCGGCGAGGCCCGCCATGGCGCGCTGGAAGGCATGGCTGTGCACATTGGGCAGGCCGGGGATGGCGATGCCGCCGATGCGCTCGGCGTCGGGCGGTGCCGGGCTGTCCGGAGCGACGCTCAGGATCGCGCCGCCGTCGACGGCGAGGAGCACATCGCTGCGCCAGCCGTCGGCCAGCAGGGCGCTGTCGAAGTGGAGCTGCTTCACGGGCGTTCTCCGCTCTCTGGCGTGAAGTCGTGAAGTCGTGAAATCGTGAGGTCGCAAGATCGATTTCACGACTTGGCGATTTCACGACTTCACGCCTCCGCCTTGCAAGGCCATAACGCTATGAACAAATCTGGTGCCCGGAGGAGCTGCCATGCGCATCGATCGCATCTGGACGGGCGCCCGGGTTGCCACGCTGGACCCCGGCCGTCCCGGCCTCGGCATCATCGAGAACGCGGCGCTGGCGGCGCACGACGGGCGCATCGCCTGGGTTGGCCCGGCCGCTCAGATGCCGCCCTTCGATGCGGCCGAGCGCATCGACCTGGAGGGGCGCTGGGTCACGCCGGGGCTGATCGACTGCCACACTCACCTGGTCTACGGCGGCAATCGCGCGCACGAGTTCGAGCTGCGGCTGGCCGGGGCCAGCTACGAGGAGATCGCCCGCGCCGGCGGCGGCATCCTGTCCACGGTGAAGGCGACGCGCGCCGCCACGGAGGCCGAGCTGGTCGCGACGGCGCTGCCGCGTCTGGACGCGCTGGTGGCGGAGGGCGTGACGGGCATCGAGATCAAATCGGGCTACGGGCTCGACGCCGAGACGGAGGCGCGCCAGCTGCGCGCCGCCCGCGCGCTGGGCAGCCTGCGGCCGGTGCGGGTCGCCACCACCTTCCTCGGCGCGCACGCCCTGCCCCCGGAGGCCCAGGGCGACAAGGACGGCTACATCAACGGGCTGTGCCGCGACATGCTGCCCAGGATCGCCGGCGAGGGGCTGGCCGATGCGGTCGACGCCTTCATGGAGGGCATCGCCTTCAGCGAGGCGCAGACGGCGCGCGTCTTCGAGGCGGCCGGGCGGCTGGGGCTGCCTGTCAAGCTGCACGCCGACCAGCTCTCCAACCTCGGCGGCGCGGCGCTGGCGGCGCGCTTCGCGGCGCTCTCCGCCGACCACCTGGAGCACACCGACGAGGCGGGCGCCGCCGCCATGGCCGAGGCCGGCACGGTGGCGGTGCTGCTGCCCGGCGCGTTCTACTTCCTGCGCGAGACGCAGCGGCCGCCGGTGGACCTGTTCCGCAAGCACGGCACGAGCATGGCGATCGCGACCGACAGCAATCCGGGCTCGTCGCCGCTTACCTCCCTGCTGCTGACGATGAACATGGCCGCCACCCTGTTCCGCCTGACGGTGGAGGAGATCATGGCCGGCGTGACGCGTGAGGCGGCGCGGGCCCTGGGGTGGCTGGCGGACGCCGGCACGCTGGAGGCCGGCAAGTGGTGCGATCTCGCCATCTGGGACGTGGAGCGGCTGGCCGAGCTGCCCTACCGGATGGGGGCGAACCCGCTGCATCGGCGGGTGTGGAGAGGACAGTGATCGCCAAGGCGGACCCCATCACGCTGAGACCGGGCGACGTCGGCCTCGATGAGTGGCGGAGCGTCTACCGGGGCGGGACCGTGCGGGTCGATCCCGCGTTCCTGCCGGCGGTGGAGGCCGGCGCGCGGGCGGTCGATACCATCGTCGCCAAGGGCGAGCCGGTCTATGGCGTCAACACCGGCTTCGGCAAGCTCGCCAGCGTCCGCATCGAGGCGGCCGACCTGGCCCGGCTGCAGACCAACATCGTGCTCTCGCATGCCGCGGGCGTCGGCGAGCCGGCACGGTGGGAGATCGTGCGCCTGATGATGGCGCTCAAGATTGCGAGCCTGGCCCAGGGTGCCTCCGGCGTGCGCCCCGCCACCATCGCCATGCTGGAGGCGATGCTGGCGAACGGCGTGATCCCGGTGGTGCCGAGCCAGGGCTCAGTTGGTGCCTCCGGTGACCTGGCGCCGCTCGCCCACATGGCCGCCGCCATGATCGGGGTCGGCGAGGTGAGTGCGCCGGAGGGGCGGATGCCGGCCGCAGACGCCCTGCGGCGGCATGGGCTGGCGCCGCTGGCGCTGGGGCCCAAGGAGGGCTTGGCTCTGCTCAACGGCACGCAGTTCTCCACCGCCCACGCGCTGGCCGCACTGTTCAATGCGGATCTCCTGTTCAGGAGCGCGCTCATCACGGGTGCGCTCTCCACCGAGGCTGCAAAGGGCTCCGATGCGCCGTTCGATGCGCGCGTGCAGGCGCTGCGCCGGCATCGCGGCCAGATCGACTGCGCCGATGCCCTGCGCCGCCTGATGGCCGGCAGCGCCATCCGCGAGTCCCATCGCCTGGGCGACGATCGCGTGCAGGACCCCTATTGCCTGCGCTGCCAGCCGCAGGTGATGGGCGCGGTGCTGGACACCCTGCGCCACGTGGCCCGCGTGCTGGCTGACGAGGCCAACGGCGTCACCGATAACCCGCTCATCATTGCGGAGGATGGCGTTGCCCTCTCAGGCGGCAACTTCCACGCCGAGCCGGTGGCGCTGGCCGCCGACATGATGGCGCTGGCGATCGCCGAGATCGGCTCGCTCAGCGAGCGGCGCATCGCCATGCTGGTGGACCCGGCGCTGTCGCGCCTGCCGGCGTTCCTCACACCGAAGCCCGGCCTCAACTCGGGCTTCATGATCCCGCAGGTCACGGCGGCGGCGCTGGTGGCGGAGAACAAGCAGCGCGCGGCGCCGGCCAGCATCGATTCCATCCCCACCTCGGCGAACCAGGAGGACCATGTCTCCATGGCGGCGCACGCCGCGCGGCGGCTGCTGCCGATGCTCGAAAATCTCGCGCAGATCATCGGCATCGAGCTGCTGGCGGCCTGCCAGGGGTGCGACTTCCACGCGCCGCTGACCTCCAGCGCGCCCCTGGAGCGTGTGCGCCACGCCGTCCGCGCCAGGGTTCCGCACCTGGAGGATGACCGCTACCTTGCGCCCGAGATCGCGACAGCGGCCCTCACGCTGGTGCGCTCGAGCGCCGTGATGGGCGCGGCGCATGTGCCGCTGCCCCGACTGTGGGACAGTGACGGGGAGCAACGAGAGGTGCGCTACTGAACCATGACCCGTATCGACAATGCCCGCAACATCCGCGCGCCAAGGGGCGCGCAGATCTCCGCCAAGAGCTGGCTCACCGAAGCACCGCTGCGCATGCTCATGAACAACCTCGATCCGGAGGTGGGGGAGAGGCCGTCCGAGCTGGTGGTGTATGGCGGCATCGGGCGGGCGGCGCGGGACTGGGAGAGCTTCGACCGCATCTGCGCTGCGCTGCGCGCGCTGGACGGCGACGAGACGCTGCTCGTGCAGTCGGGCAAGCCGGTGGGGATATTCCGCACGCACTCGGACGCGCCGCGGGTGCTGATCGCCAACTCCAACATCGTGCCGCACTGGGCCACGTGGGAGCATTTCAACGAGCTCGATCGCAAGGGCCTGATGATGTACGGGCAGATGACGGCCGGCTCGTGGATCTACATCGGCAGCCAGGGCATCGTGCAGGGCACCTACGAGACGTTCGTGGAGGTCGGGCGGAGGCATTACGGAGGCGCCCTGGCAGGCAGGTGGATTCTCACCGCGGGCCTGGGCGGCATGGGCGGGGCGCAGCCGCTGGCGGCCACCATGGCCGGGGCCTCGATGCTGGCCGTGGAGTGCCAGCCGAGCCGCATCGAGATGCGGTTGCGCACGGGCTATCTCGACACTGAGGCGCGCGATCTCGACGAGGCGCTGGCGATGGTGGAGCGCTCGTGCAGGGACGGCAGACCGCTGTCGGTGGGGCTGCTCGGCAACGCCGCGGATGTGTTCCCGGAGCTGGTGCGGCGCGGGGTGCGGCCCGACGTGGTGACGGACCAGACCTCGGCACACGATCCGGTCAACGGCTATCTGCCCAAGGGGTGGAGCCTGGCGGACTGGGAGAAGAGGCGCGGATCGGACCCCGGCGCAGTGGCGAGCGCCGCCAAGCGCTCCATGGCCGAGCACGTGCGTGCCATGCTGGAGTTCCACAAGCGAGGCGTGCCGACCCTCGACTACGGCAACAACATCCGCCAGATGGCCCTGGACGAGGGCGTGGCCGACGCCTTCGCCTTCCCGGGCTTCGTGCCGGCCTACATCCGCCCGCTGTTCTGCCGCGGCATCGGGCCGTTCCGCTGGGCGGCCCTGTCGGGCGAGCCGGAGGACATCTTCCGCACCGATGCCAAGGTGAAGGAGCTGCTCCCCGACAATGCCCATCTCCACAACTGGCTCGACATGGCCAAGTCGCGCATCAGGTTCCAGGGCCTGCCGGCGCGCATCTGCTGGGTGGGGCTGGGCGACCGCCACCGGCTCGGCCTCGCCTTCAACGAGATGGTGGCTAAAGGCGAGTTGAAAGCGCCCGTCGTCATCGGCCGCGACCATCTGGATTCCGGCTCGGTGGCCAGCCCCAACCGCGAGACCGAAGCCATGCGCGACGGGTCCGACGCGGTATCGGACTGGCCTCTGCTCAACGCCTTGCTGAACTGCGCCTCGGGTGCCACTTGGGTGTCGATCCACCACGGCGGCGGCGTCGGCATCGGCTACTCCCAGCACGCCGGCATGGTGATCGTCTGCGACGGCACGCCAGAAGCCGCGCGGCGCATCGAGCGGGTGCTGTGGAACGACCCGGCGAGTGGCGTGATGCGGCATGCGGATGCGGGCTATTCCGAGGCGGCGGCGTGTGCGGCGGAGTTCGGGCTGAGGCTGCCGGGCTTGGGGTAAGGAAGTGGCGCGAACGAGAGAGCGGATGCGCGCGGGCTCCCTCTCCCCGCCGCCCTCGGGCCATTCGCAAAACTCGCCCTCGCAACAAGGGCCCGAGGGCGGCGGGGAGAGGGGATCCGGGTGGCGCTTGCCGCCTGGGCACGTCATTCACGCACGAGGATAGTCATCTCAGTTCATGATGTATACATCTTAATGATGACTCCTGCGCCGCGTTGTGCTCTCATCCGTATGC
>Ga0075421_100007444_pt1 | contig 13411 bp, 11 predicted proteins | sample SoiMetdeltSBSDD5_FD_75292 | JGI IMG/M metagenome (GOLD analysis project Ga0075421, IMG submission 75292) | Bulk soil microbial communities from a Populus tree surrounding site in Tennessee, USA - Soil MetaG P. deltoides SBSDD5 | ecosystem: Environmental > Terrestrial > Soil > Tree plantation... | reverse complement strand
GTTCCGACGGTCGAGATCATCCGTGGTGACAAGCGGGCGCAGGAAGTTGCGACCCAGGAGTAGTGAGATGCGAATGACACGGCAGACAGCACGGATCGCCGCCGCCTGTGGCGTCCACATGTTCATCATCGGGGTGTTTGGTGAGACCCACCATCGCACCCTCGCCCAGGCACAGCCTGGCCTTCGTGTCGCAGCGGGCCAGCCCCCTGCCGCGCTGTCGCCGGCTGCGGCGCCGATCGTCGAAAGCAGCGAGGTCCGAGCAGTCGAACTGCTGGTTGGCCGCTCGACGCTCGTCGACATCGGCTCACCCATTGCGCGCGTGTCGCTCACGAGTGCCGACATTGCCGATGCGTTGGTGACGGGACAGACCCAGCTGCTCGTTCACGGGAAGACACCAGGGGCGATCTCGATGTTCGTATGGGATCGAGCCGGTGCGGTGAAGCGATACGAGATCGCAGTGCAACGCGACCTCGCGCGCCTGAACGACCAGGTGAAAGAGCTGTTCCCGAATGAGCGTATTGAGGCTCACAGCAACGGCAAGAGTGTTGTGCTCTCTGGCTCCGTCTCCAGCAAGGACATCGGTGAGAAAGCGGTGGCCGTCGCCGCCGGTTACGTCGACAAGCCGACCGACGTCGTCAACCTCTTCCAGGTTCAGGCCGGGCCGCGCAGCAATCAGGTGCTGCTCCGTGTGCGATTCGCCGAGGTGAGCCGCTCCGCGATGTCGGAGTTCGGCATGTCATTCTTCACGAGCCCGACCGGCATCAACAACAACGTTGGCCGAGTCACCACGCAGCAGTATCCGGCGCCTGCCTACACGGACCTGGCGTGGACGAAGGCCGACTCGAGCTTTGGCTCTGACGTCACGAGTGCCGAAGGCAAGCTTGCATTCAGCGACTTTCTCAACGTGTTCCTGCTGAATCAGAAGTACGACCTCGGCGTGCTCATCAAGGCGTTGCAGAACCGCGGATTGTTCCAGAGTCTCGCCGAGCCGAACCTCGTGGCCGAGAGCGGAAAGGAAGCCAGTTTCCTCGCGGGCGGCGAGTTCCCGGTCCCAATCGCGCAGGGTTCCGGCGCGAATATCGGCGTGTCGGTGATGTTCAAGGAATTCGGTATCCGCCTGAACTTCACGCCGACGGTCACGGGCGACCGCGTGCACCTCAAGGTGCGTCCCGAGGTCAGCACGCTGGACTACGGCAACGCAGTCCTGCTGAGCGGGTTCCGCATTCCCTCGCTCTCGACCCGCCGCGCCGAGACGGAGCTGGAACTGGGGAACGGACAGACGTTCGCCATCGCCGGTCTGATGAGCAACCAGATGCAGACGACGATGCAGAAGGTTCCTGGCATAGGCGACATTCCAATCCTCGGTTATCTGTTCCGCAGCAAGGCCGCGAAGAGAGATCAGACCGAGCTCGTGGTGATGATCACGCCGGAGATCCTCCCGAACAATTCGCCAGGCGTGACGCCGTCGCTGCCGCGGTATCCGGAGACGTTCCTGCCGCCGGTGTCGGAGCTCAAGGGTACGCGCCCAGCGCCGGCCCCTGCGTTCACGCAACCGTCCAGGTCGCAGGCGATGGCGCCGGCGGCGGCACCCGCGGTCGTGGATAACCGCTCAGAGATCGAACGCGCGCAGGACCGCAAGCTCGAGGCGCTGGACCGGCAGAATCAGCCGCTGGCCGCCGTGCAGTCAGGCGATGCGTCCAACACGGTGTCACAGGCTGGTGCCGATGCCATCGACCTCTCGAAGGAGCAGCGCGACCTGATGCAGGCCGCCCGCGAGCAGGCGGAGCGGGACGCCAAGGTTGCGGACAAGACGCGAAAGGAAGACGCGAAGCGAGCCGCGGTTGAACAGGCGCAACAGGAGAAGGCGGCACGTGAGCAGGCCAAGCGAGATGCTGAAGCCGCAAAGGCGCAGGCCAAGCGAGACGCCGAGGCTGCAAAGCGACAGGCCAAACACGACGCGGAGATGGCGAAGCTGCAGGCCAAGCAGGACGAGATCGCGGCCAGGGAGCGGCAGAAACTCGAGGCCCAGGCTGCTCGTGATCAGGCCGCGGCCGAGAAGCCAACCAAGGAAGTCGCGGCCGTCGCGCAGCGCCAGGCCGTTGAGGCCAATGGCGAGGTTGCGCGTGAGCAGAAACAGCAGCAGGCACTCGATGCCGCGGCCGAACGGCTGCGCGCCGCCGAAGAGGAATATCAGGCCGAGTTGGCGCGTCGCTCGCAGCGCTGAGCGTCGGTTGGTTTGGGCGTCGCGGCGGGTCTTCCTGGCTTGACTCAAGTCGAAGGCGGACCCGCCGATGCTCGTGATAAGGACAGCGGGTGGTGATAACCAGCCCGCGGCTTAGGGGAACACATCATGCGAAGTCGCTTGGCGCATCTACGACGTGACGAACGGGGCATGTCGTTCGTGTGGGTCGGGTTCGGCTTCATGGCGTTTTTTGCAGCATCCACGCTGGCGATCGACGTCGGCATGTTCATGACCGCGCGGTCACAGGCCCAGAACGCAGCCGATGCGGGTGCGCTCGCCGGTGCGACGGCGCTCGCCTTCAACGACTACACCAATCGATCCAGCGGCGGGCCTGCCGTCAGCAGCGCCATGACCACGGCATTGGCGAATCTCGTCGTCGGCGCCGCTGTCGACGTGCAGCCGGCAGACGTGACATTTCCGCTCGGACCGACGGGTCTGGACAACCGGGTGCGAGTGAACGTGTTTCGCACCAGCAATCGGAGCAACCCGGTCGCGACGCTGATCGGACCGGTATTTGGCGTCAATACGGTTGACATCGGTGCGACGGCGACGGCCGAGGCGTCGCCGGCCAACGCCGCCACGTGCGTGAAGCCGTTTACCATTCCCGCTCGTTGGCAGGAGAACTCAGTTCCGCCAAACGACACGTTCGACAGATACGACAACCACGGAAATATTCTGCCGAACGCCGACGTATTCCCTCCCCCGAACGGCGTGATTACCTGGCCCGTCGGGACCCTGAAGACGCTGCGCGCCGGTACTGGCAACAACATCGAATCGTCGTTCTACTTCTCGTGGAAGATGCCTGGTGGGGCAATCGGCGGCGACTACTATCGCGAGAATATCTACGACTGCAATAGCGCCGTCTTCACACCCGGTGTCGAGATGATTCAGGAGCCGGGTAACAAGGTGGGCGAGACCAACCAGGGAATCGACATCTTGAAGTTGGAGGACCCGAGCGCCGAGTGGGACGCGACCAACAATAGGGTCATCAACAGCAACAAGAACCCGAGCCCGCGAGTCTTTCCGATTCCGCTCTATGACCCGGAGTTTCTTCAGAACAACGTGACGCACGGCCGCAACGCGTCCCTCAAAATGGTCGGCTGGGTTCCATTCTTTCTCGAGGACCGGAGCGGCAACGAGGTCTACGGCTATGTGACGGCGATGGTCGGGACGATCGACCCGACCGCCGGGCCGGCTCCTGCTGGATCACTCATGTACGCGATTCGATTGGTGCAATAGACATGGCTCGACTGACAGGCTCCCTCCATACCCCAGACGAAACATTTCGCACGGATATCGGCACGCTTCTGCGGACGACAGCCGTGCAAGTCTCGCTCGCCGACGAGCGATCCGGACGCGCCGGTGCACCGCCGGACATCATCTTCGTCGATGGACGCGCGGATCTCGACAGCTCGCTGCAAACCATCGAGCGGCTGCGTGCGACGCATCCGGTCGCGGTCATTTTCTTCATGGCGGCCGAGGCGAATCCCGATCTCATCCTGCACGCGATGCGCGCGGGCGCCAATGAGTTCTTCGCCTGGCCTCCCTCGCGCAGCGCTCTCGACGAGGCGCTGCAGAGGACTGCTGCCCGTCGGGCCGCAGCGCCCTCGACCGGACCAGAGTCGACCACCCTCGTGTTCTTCGGCGCCAAGGGTGGTGCCGGGACGACGACGATCGCCGTCAATTGCGGCGTCGACATCGCCCGCATGCGGAAGCGACCGACGCTGATCGTGGACCTCAAACCCGGTCTCGGCGAGGTCACGTTGTTCCTGGGCGTCCGCAGCCGCTACACGTTGCTCGACGCGCTCGACAACCTGCATCGGCTCGACAGCGAATTCATGCGAGAGCTGGTCGTGAAACACAAGTCCGGGCTCGAGATCCTCGCTGGATCGGATCTGTTCGACAGGCCGAGTAGCGCCGACAGCGGCGCGCTCGAAGAGCTGTTCCGGATTCTCGGCCGTCAGTACGAATACATCCTGGTCGATGCGGGCTCGCAAATGAGTCCGCCGGCAGTGGCGGGACTCTATACGGCAGACCAGGTGTACCTCATCGCGTCCCCCGACGTGCCGTCGGTGCGCAATGCGCAGCGGCTGCTCGATCGCATCGGCCAGCTCGGGACCGCGGGTGAGCGCGTGCGGCTGCTCCTGAACCGGGCGGCGGAACCTTACCCGATTCCACCTGCGCAGATCGAGAAGGCGGTTGGTCTGCCAATCTTCCAGACGTTCCTGAGTGACTACAAGACGGTCTCGACGGCGCTCAATTCGGGCGTTCCGATCGCGTTGGCGGGCAACAGCGAGCTCGCATCGCAGTTCGACCAGTTCTCACGGCAGATCGTCGATCCCAATGACACCCGGTCGCTGCCGGAGAAGCGGTCATCGCTCGGCCTCCAGCGACTGGCCTCGATGTGGTAATCGAACATGCGTAGCACTGCTGCCCCCAACAGTCTTCCTGCTCTTGCTCCGGCTCATGCGTCGGTTCGACAGCAATACCTCGATCTCCGCGCGTCGATTCATCGCAAGCTGCTTGGCCGGTTGAACCTCGAGGCGCTCGCCAATGTCGAGCGCGCCAAGGCCGAAGGCGAGATCCGAACGCTGCTCGTGCAGCTGCTGGCGGAGGAATCGACGCCAATCAGCCTCGCGGAGCGCGAAACGCTGTTTGCCGAAGTGCTGGACGACGTGTTCGGTCTCGGCCCACTCGAGCCGCTGCTGCGCGATCCGACCATCAGCGACATTCTGGTGAACACCTACCGAAATGTCTTCGTCGAGCGCCGCGGTGTCCTCGAGCGGGTGACCGCTACCTTCCAGGACGACTCGCATCTGCTCCGTGTCATCGACCGGATCGTGAGCCGGATTGGCCGTCGCGTCGATGACAGTTCGCCAATGGTCGACGCGCGTTTGGCGGACGGCTCTCGTGTGAACGCCATCATTCCACCCCTGGCGGTCGATGGACCGCTGCTGTCGATCCGGCGATTCCCCGCCGATCGTCTCAAGGCCGACGACCTCGTCAGCCTGGGTGCGTTGACGAAGCCGATGCTCGACTTCCTGTCGCACTGCGTCCGTGCGCACCTCAACTGCATCATCAGCGGCGGTACCGGCGCCGGCAAGACCACCTTGCTGAACGTGCTTTCGAGTTTTATCTCATCGCGCGAACGCATCGTGACCATCGAGGACGCGGCCGAGTTGCAGCTCCACCAGGAGCACGTCGCGCGGCTGGAAACGCGGCCGCCGAACGTCGAAGGCAAGGGCGCCATTCGCCAGCGTCAGCTCGTCGTCAACGCGCTGCGTATGCGCCCCGACCGCATCGTCGTCGGCGAGGTCCGCAGCGAGGAAGCGCTCGACATGCTTCAGGCCATGAACACCGGCCACGATGGCTCGCTGACCACCGTTCACGCCAACACGCCGCGTGACGCGCTGACCCGTATCGAAACGATGATCGCAATGGGCGCGACGAGCCTGCCCGACAAGGCGATGCGCCAACAGATCGCCTCGGCCGTTCACCTCGTCGTTCAGCAGACGCGCCTGGCCGATGGCACACGCAAGGTCACGAGCATCTCCGAGATCACGGGCATGGAGGGTGACGTGATCACCATGCAGGAGATCTTCGTGTTCGAGAAGGCGGGGATCAGCAAGGAAGGGAAAGTGATCGGGCGTTTCCGCGCAACCGGCGTGCGGCCCAAGTGTTCCGAGCGGCTCAAGGCAGCCGGAATCCTGCTGCCCGCCGAGATGTTCGAAGGCGTCACGGAGGTGCGGTAGATGCTGATCGCCTTTCTCGCCTTCCTCGTGGTCACCGGCGTGGTCGCCGGCCTCGGCTTCGGCGCCTTGCGTTTGCCTGGAACATTGGCCGATCGGCGGATGGAGCGGCGGCTCCGCGAGGTCTCACATCGCGAGGATGACGATCGGCCGACCTCGTTCATTCGCGACAAGAAAGCAGGGCCGCTCCCTGCGCTGGATCGCGCGCTCGGGGGAAGCTCGTCGCTGTCGCGGTTGGTCGAGCAGTCAGGTGTAGCGACGACACCCAGCACGATCGTCCTCGCCAGCCTCGGGCTCGCGGTGTTGTTGGCAGCTGGCACGCTGATCTTCGTCCGGCAGCCGTTTGCTTGGCTGGTGGGCGGGCTCGTCGGCCTGATGCTTCCATATGGCTTCCTGAGGCATCGTCGTAACGCCAGGATGAAGCGATTCGAGGAACAGTTTCCTGAGGCGCTTGACCTGCTGTCTCGAGCGATTCGCGCCGGACACGCGTTCCAGACGGCCATGGGCATGTGCGCCGACGAACTGCCCGCCCCGGTAGGTATCGAGTTCAGGAAAAGCTTCGACCAGCAGAATTTCGGCCTTCCGCTCAAGGACGCGTTGAACGAACTGGCAGAGCGCGTTCCGATTCTGGACGTGAAGTTCTTCGTGACCGCCGTCCTGATTCAGCGGGAGACAGGCGGCAATCTCGCAGAGATTCTCGACAACCTCGCGCATGTCGTCCGCGAGCGTTTCAAGATTCTGCGGCAGGTTCGCGTCCACACGGCGCACGGACGGTTCACCGGCTACGTGCTGCTGGGGCTGCCGGCGGCGCTTGGCGTGGCCCTGGCCTGGATTAACCCCGATCACATGGACCTGCTGTTCAAGGAACGAATGGGACAGATGATGATCATGGGCGCCATTGTCATGCAGACGATCGGGTACTTCTGGATTCGTCAGGTCATCAAGATCGAGGTGTAGCGTGACTTTGCTCCTCCCGCTGCTGGGATTCATCTTTGTCTCGCTCCTCATCGCCGCAGCGGCGATGGTGCTGTCGCCGAGCGGGAGCGCGATCATTCAACGCCGGCTCGGTGAGCTTCGGGGTGTCTCGGAGGAGAAGCCGGCGTACACCGAGGCAGCAGTCAAGACGCTGAAGCAGCTCGCCAAGTACGCGCCGCAGTCGCCATCGGAGATGGGCAAGCTGCAGAAGCGCCTCGTGTGCGCGGGCTTTCGAAACAAGGAAGCGATCACGATCTTCATGGGGACCCGGCTCGGCGTAGCGCTCGTCGCATTCGGCGTGGCGTCCTCGCCACTGGTCGGCCGGCCGAGTGTCTTCCTGGCCATCGGCGTGGCCGCCGTCGGATACCTGCTGCCGAGCATGGCGCTCGGACGATTGGCGAAGAAGCGGCAGCACCGGATTCGCCTCTCGCTGGCCGACGTGCTTGATCTCCTCGTGGTGAGTGTCGAGGCCGGTCTTGGTCTCGATCAGGCGCTGCAGCGCGTCGGCGAAGAACTCGCGGAAACCCATCGGGACCTGTCCGATGAGCTGCGGCTCGTCAACCTCGAGATGCGCGCGGGGAAGGCGCGATCGGACGCCCTGCGGAACCTCGCCGAACGAACCGGCGTCGACGATCTGTCGTCGCTGGCGGCGATGCTGATCCAGACCGATAAGTTTGGAACGAGTGTCGCGCAATCACTGCGCGTGCACTCCGACACGCTCCGGACCAAGCGCCGGCAGCGCGCCGAGGAGGCAGCGGCCAAAACGGGCGTGAAGATGGTCTTTCCGCTCGTGTTCTGTATCTTCCCGGCGATCTGGGTCGTCACGATCGGACCCGCCGCGATCAAATTCGTTCAGGTCCTCTTCCCGATGGCGCAACAATGACGACGGTGACGACGGCGGCGCTCGACGAGATTCGGACCACGGCACCCAAGGTTCCGGGGACACTCGACGACACGGGGCTCACGACCGACATGGTCGAACAGCTCCTGGTGAAGACGCTGTACGGCGGCGAGCTGACGGGTCTGATGCTCGCCGATCGGCTGCGTCTGCCGTTCACGCTCATCGAGCCGATCGTGGAGCGCATCCGGAACGAACGTTTGATCGAGGTGCGCGGTGGAACATCCACGGCGAGCTATCGCTACACGCCGACGGATATGGGGCGGGAGCGCGCGCGGCAGTACCTCGCCATCAACCAGTACACCGGCGCGGCGCCTGTGCCGCTCGCGACGTACGTCGCGCAGATGCGCGCCCTCGCCGCGTCGCGCGGATACATCGAACGCGATCGGCTGCGCAAGGGCTTCTCGCACTTAATCGTGACCGACGAGGTGCTGGAGCAGCTCGGGCCAGCCGCCAATGCGAACAAGGCCATCTTTCTCTACGGGCCTCCAGGCAACGGAAAGACAGTGCTCGCTGAGGGGCTCTCACGGACACTCGGCGGCGACATGTACATGCCGTACGCGATCGAGGTCGAAGGTCACATCATCACGATGTACGACCCGATCAGCCACGAGGCGCTCGATGCCGATGCGCCCGACGCGACCAGCATCATCGCGTCAGCGCCGCGCGATCGCCGCTGGGTGCGGATACGACGTCCCGTCGTGATCGTGGGTGGCGAGCTCACGCTCGACATGCTCGACCTCACGTTCAATCCGCTGGCGAAGTTCTACGATGCGCCGCTGCAGCTCAAGGCCAACGGCGGCGTCTTCCTCGTCGACGACTTCGGCCGCCAGCGCATGCGACCAGAGGATTTGCTGAACCGCTGGATCGTGCCGCTCGAGAGTCGAGTCGACTACCTGACGCTGCACACCGGAAAGAAATTCCAGGTGCCTTTCGACGTGCTGACGGTGTTTGCCACGAACCTCGATCCCGCGTCGCTGGCCGATGAAGCGTTCCTGCGCCGCATTCCCTACAAGATCCAGATCCAGGATCCCAGCATCGAGGACTTCACCAAAATCCTCGAGTTGAACTGCCGGCGCCGTGATCTGCGCTTCCACCCGGTGATGGCGGCGTACCTGCAGCGACGCCACTACCTGCCGACAGGCCGTCCGCTCAGGGCCTGCCACCCGCGAGACCTGCTCGACCAGGTCACCGCGTTGTGCCGCTATCGCGGCATCGAGCCGGTCCTGAGTCGCGACATGCTCGACGCGGCGTGTCACGCGTATTTCCTGGACGACAAGGTGTCCAAGCCCGAACCGGCGCCTGCGCGTTCACGACGAAAGCAGCGCCGCGCGGAGGCCGAGGTTCGGTAATGGCGGTCTACCCGACCCAGGGAGAGGGCCCCTGGCTGGTGAATCAGCGCACGGACGAAGCGCTGGCCGATCGCATTGAGCTCGCGGTGACGCGCCGCGACCGGCGTAAAGGGCTGCTTGGTCGCGACGTCTTCGAATCGTCGAGCGCGTTGATCATCGCGCCGTGCTTTTCCATCCACACGATGTTCATGCGCTTCGACATCGACGCCGTGTTCGTCGATGACGATGGGCGAGCGGTGAAGGTCGTGGAGGGATTGGCGCCGTGGCGGATCGCCGTGCAGCCGTTCGCGCACGCCGTCGTGGAGCTCCCGGCGGGCAGCCTGAAAAATCGTCCTGTCGATGTCGGTGACCGCTTGTATGTGTTGGATGGACGCGGTCAGCGAGTTGGGCTCTCGGTCTCCGACCTGCGGGGACGACTGTGCTGACGCCGCGCCCGCAAAAGCCCGAGATCGCCGGGCAGCAATACGCCGTCGTCCTCGTGAACGAGGATCAGCTGAATCAGCTGATTCGGCGTCCCGGGATGCGCCAGGTGAATTCGCGGTGGGGGTCGAACGATGCCCTCGCGCGATACGAGAAGTTGAAGCGGCGAACGATGGCCGCGGCGATTGCGCTTGTCGTGCTCGCAGCCGGCGCCTTCGCCTGGGTGTTCGTGCCGCAGCCGGCGATGGCTTCTATGTTCGACTGGTCGAAGCCCCCGGCGATCCCGACGCTTTATACGGGCGCGAGCTTCAGCGTCACCATCGCATCGATCGACAGTGCCGACGGCGCCAACGACGCGGCGTCGCGCGTGCGCTCGATCGGCATGCCGGCCTTCACTCGCCGCTCGCCAGGCAAGAATCAGGTCTATCAGGCGCTGGTGGGACCCTTTGCCTCGCTCGACGAAGCGGAGAAGGCTCAGCGTCGGCTTGGTGGAATGGGGTATCGCGGCGCGCGGCTCTTTGTCGACGAGTCGCTTCGGACCGCCCCGCGCGGTGAGCGGCCACTGGACACCTCGTCGAGCGATCTCAGCGTGCTGCTCCTGGGCGCGCCCGATCGAGTGTCGCTCGTCTTCGAACTGCAGTCCGAGCCACGGCAGGTCACGTCGGCACGGCCTGACGCGTTGACGCTGCAAATCGACGCCGGCCCGATGCCGACTCCTGCGCAGCCACAGCAGTGGAGCGCTCCGGAGGGCGTCCACCTCCTGCACACCGTCTCGATCGAAAGCGTTGCGGCACAGGGCGGACTGAACTACGCACGAGCGCGCGTGGCGCTGCCGCAGTTTGCGAAGGCGAACGTGCGCACGGAGGGTCGTCGAGTATACGTGGACCTGACGTGGCCGCTCGATGAAGAGGGGGACCCGCGCACGCCCCGCCGGACGACGGCATCGACGCTCCAGGAAGGAAATCCAATCGCACAAGGCAAGGAGCGCGAATCAGGAAGCGACGCGCAGAAACTCAACGGCCAGGCGCAGCACGAGCGCTATCGGGCGGAGATTCAGCCGATTCATCAGAGGATCACCGAGATCCGTCCGTTCATTCTGTCCGCCGCGCAGTCAGGATCAACGGACGTGTATGCGGCGCTCGATTCGACGCTGGCAAACCTGGAAGCTGCGCTGGTTGGGATGAGTGTTCCGCCATCCGAGGCCGGGCAGCATCAGTTGCTCATCACGGCAACACGGTCGGCCCGGTCCGGGCTGACGCCGGGATTCGCTGGTGACCGGCTCGCGCACGCGCAGAAAGCGCTGACGATGTTCGACGGCGCGATGGCCGTACCGGTTATCTCAACGGCGCCGTAAGCCAGACACCGCCCACCACGATCGCCAGGAGCGCCGCGGCCGACATCATGGTCCGGTAGGTGCGAGGGCCATCCACGCAGCGAGTCGCAATTGAGCCGACGGCGGCCGCGAAGATCGTCATCGCGGCAACGGTCCCCACGCCAAACGCCCCGATGTAGAGCACAGCGGCGCTCGTCGTCGGCAGGGCGAGCGCTGGCAGCACACCGAAGAAGTGTGAGCTCCCCGCGACGCCATGCAGCACGCCCATGCAGAACGATGCGTGTGCATGACCGAGTCGTCGAACCCACTGAGGACCGGCCTGGACATGCAGGTGATTGTGCGACCACTCACCGTGCTGATGCCGCGCTGGCGCGACTCGCAAGCCACGACCGAGTGCCCACAGCCCGATGCCGATGAGCGCAGCGCCGACCAGGCTCTCACTCCAGAAGGACAGGACTTCAATCGGCGGGAGCATCTCGCGCAACAGGACACCCACAAGCGCCACCGCGACGACGCCGGAGGCGTGACCGAGACCCCACGTCCATCCCGCGATCCAACCTTTGCGACGTCCGTCAGCCGCCAACGGCGCAATCGCAGCCAGATGATCGGGTCCGGACAAAACGTGAAACAGCCCGGCGACAGCGCCGGTGAAGACGATCAGCATCGCCGATCAATCATGTCATGGCCTGGGCTCTTTGGCTCTGGGCTCTAGCCTTTCGGACAAGTTCGTTCCATCTTCGGATCCGAAACCGAAGGCCGACAGTCCAGAGCCGAGCGTCACTTCGGCGCCATCCGGATCGCCCCATCCAGCCTGATCACCTCGCCGTTCAGCATCTCGTTTTCGAAGATGTGCCTGACGAGCGACGCGTATTCTTCCGGGCGGCCGAGGCGTGATGGAAACGGGACTTGTTGCGCGAGCGACGCTCGCGCCGCTTCAGGAAGAGCCCCAAGCAGCGGGGTATCGAAGGTGCCAGGAGCAATTGTCATCACGCGTACGCCGATTCGGGCGAACTCTCGCGCGATCGGCAGCGTCAGCGCGACAATGCCGCCTTTCGAAGCCGAGTACGCCGCCTGACCGATCTGGCCGTCGAACGCGGCGACCGATGCGGTATTGACGATCACCCCGCGTTCGCCGGCTTCGCTCGGCGGGTTCGCGGCCATGGCCGCTGCAGCCAGCCTGATGACGTTGAACGTTCCGACCAGATTCACCTGAATAACGCGCGCAAAATGGTCGAGCGGCTGCACTCCTTCTCGTGGCAGGACGCGCTCGGCCGCCGGGATACCCGCGGCGTTGACCAGTCCGTCGATGTGCCCGTAGTCCTTCGTCGCGACGTCGATCGCCGCTTGTACCTGCTCCTCGCTCGTCACGTCGGCGCGAACGAAACGAGCACTCGCTCCGTGCTGGGCAGCCTTGGCGCCGCCGGCCTGATCGTTGAGGTCGATGATGACGGCTCGTCCACCTGCCGCCACGATCATGTCGACTGTGGCGCCGCCCAGGCCGGATGCACCGCCGGTCACGAGGACCGTTCGTCCGTTGAGGAGCACGAGGCGATTCTATCAGGCAGCTCTTGTGCTGGTTCTCGGGAATCGGTTGGATCCTTCAGGCTTTCGATTGAGACGCGTGTGTCGACGCCGCGTGCTCGAGGGCGGGCCTGATCGGAATCTGGCACTTGAACGTCGTGCCTCGGTCGGCATTCTTTTCGGCCACGATCTGTCCGCCATGGGCAAGGATGATGGATCGGCTGATGGCGAGCCCGAGGCCGAGTCCCTGTTCTCGAAACGTCACGAACGGTTCAAAAACAGCATCCCGCTGATCGTCGGGGATCCCAACGCCGCGATCAGAAATGGCGATCTGCACGAAGCCGTCGTCCGCGGTCGTGGTGACCGTGAGACGGCGGTCGTCGAGCGCGTTTGCGCTCATCGATTCGCACGCATTGAGCACGAGGTTCAGCAGTACCTGCTGCAACTGCACGCGATCGCCGTCGACAGGCGGAATCGACGCCGCCAGCCGGGTCGTGACCGAGATGCGCCGGGCGAGGAAGTCGCTGCGCGTGAGGGCGAGGACCTCTTTGGCCACTTCGTTCACATCGAGCGCCTCGAACGTGATGTTGCCTTTCTTCAGAAGCGTGCGAAGCCGCTCGATGACGGCACCGGCGCGCTTGTCGTTGGCGATGATGTCGTCGAGCGCCTCGCGAAGTTCGGTCAGGTCCACCGGATCCCGCGCCAGCAATCGCCGCGCGGCCTGCGCGTTGATGAGGATGGCTGACATCGGTTGGCTCAGTTCGTGGGCAAGGGCACCCGACAGCTCGCCGAGCGTCGTCACGCGGCTCAGGTGCGCGAGTTCCCGACGTTGGATCGCGGCATCCATTTCAGCGTGCTTGCGGTCGCTGATGTCTCTGACAATGCTGAGGATCTTGTTGCCATCGCAGCGGACGACGCACG
>Ga0075421_100007443_pt1 | contig 13412 bp, 14 predicted proteins | sample SoiMetdeltSBSDD5_FD_75292 | JGI IMG/M metagenome (GOLD analysis project Ga0075421, IMG submission 75292) | Bulk soil microbial communities from a Populus tree surrounding site in Tennessee, USA - Soil MetaG P. deltoides SBSDD5 | ecosystem: Environmental > Terrestrial > Soil > Tree plantation... | reverse complement strand
CCCTACCTGCACCACGAGTGGATGCTCGTCGCGAGCGGCTTGCAGGTTCTGCGCAATGGCGGCGGTATGCGGTTTGCGTTGGGGAATCGCTGGACAGTGGAGGGAGGGTGGTTGTTGGACAGCAGGCCGGAGAGATGGGGCGGCAACCGCCAGGCGATAGTTTCGGCGGTGCGATACGCCTGGGGCGAGTGGGCCGCGGGCCGCGAGAGCCACTCGCATTCGTTATAATTCCCGCACGATGAATCGAAGCCTTTTCCAATCCGCGGCGCTCTGCGCGTTGGCCCTTGCCGGCGCCGTGTGCCCAGCGGAAGTCACCGTACTCGACAACGCCACCCTAATTGACGGCACTGGACGCGTGCCGGTGGCCAACTCGGCCATCGTTATCACCGACGGCCGCATCACTTATGCCGGCCCAAAAGCGCAAGCGAAGCTCCCCGCGGGCGCGACGCGCGTGGACCTCGCGGGGAAATACATCGTTCCCGGCGTGATCAACCTGCATGGGCACCTGGGCGCTACCAAGGGTCTGGTTCAGGACAACAAGAATTACACGCGAGAGAACACGATCCACCAATTGAAGACCTACGCGAATTACGGCGTCACCACTGTAGTGAGCATGGGCAGTGATCAGCCGGTGCTTCTCACCATACGTAACGAGCAGCGCACCACGGGCCGTCCCAAGGAAACGCGGGTCTTCACGGCATTCCGCGGCTTCACTGGTCCGGGTGGGTATCCGACGAAGGCGCCGGGCATGAAGGGCGTGCCATACGAGGTGTCCACGCCTGCACAGGTGGAAACGGCGTTGAACGAACTTGCGGCGAATAGGGTCGACCTCGTCAAGGTATGGGTCGACGATCACCTGGGCAAAGAGCAGAAGATACCGCTCGATCTGGTGAAGGTCATCATCGCCGGTGCAAAAAAACGCGGATTGAACACGGCGGCCCATATTTTCTATTACGGCGATGCCAAGACGCTCGCCGAAGCCGGACTGCACGGACTTGTTCACAGCGTGCGCGACAAAGAGGTCGATGCGGCGTTCATTGCGAGCTTGAAGAAGAGCGGTACGTGGCAAGCTGCCGCGACATTCACGCGTGAGCTATCGATGTTCGTCTATGCGCAGCCGCCGAAGTGGCTCGACGATCCCTTCTTCCAGCCCTCGGCGACGCCGGACATGATCAGGACCTTCAAGAGCGAAGCCTACACGAAGGGCGTTCTGGCGAACGCGGAGAACATGGAGTACAAGGGCTTCCTCAAGACGGCGCAGAAGAACCTGAAGAAGCTCGCCGACGCCGGGGTGCCATACGGCTTCGGAACCGATACGGGTCCGCCGGCGCGCATTCAGGGATTCTTCGAACACCTCGAGATGCAACTGATGGCTGAAGCCGGACTGACGCCGCAACAGATCATCACGTCGTGGTCCAAGAGCGCGGCGCAGTGGCTGGGTGCATCGAAAGACCTGGGAACGATTGAGGCAGGCCACTGGGCCGACATCGTCGTGACGGGAAAGAACCCCGTGGCCGACATCAACAACATGCGCAGCGTTGAGCAGGTGTACATCGGGGGCAACCGCGTCAAGTGAGGTCGCGAGGGGTTTGATGCGGCGATCCAGATGAACGGCGGCTTCGAGCAAACTCTACTCGGCTTCGATGCGCGGGAGATGTGGCTGACCGGGTTTCGAGCACTTGGCCCGGGCGGCGTATCTCGAGGATGTCTTGTCCGCCGACAGAATGGTTTGGCCGTCGGTGTTTAAGACAACGGCGACACTTGAAAAAGAGCTCTTGTGTCCCCGGCCCGAGTGGATCGGAATCAATGAGCCGTTCTGGGAGGACTTGGAAGCACTCCGAAACGCCCTTGCCGGAGTCAAGTCCGATGCCAACCGGCCGCACTGGCTGGTCGCTGCCACATGGCATACGGATCAGGGATTCAATAGGGAACTGGAGGCCAAGGGCAAATTCCTCGGTCCCTATCTCGTCAACACATCGCCGGATTATCTGGAGCCCACATGGCGCTTCCTTGGGTTTGACGTTACCGACGGCGCATTTATCAGTGGTCTCTCCAATTGCGGCTATAACGACGGCGAGCGTGAGACGCTCGCCGCCGAATGGGGACGCGATCTCAACCGCTATCACCTGTTCGGCGATCTTGCGCGCGCTTTGAAGTTCAGCGCTCTCACGAACAAGCGGGTTGTGGAACTCGCTCCGTTCTTCGTCATCGGGCTTTGGTTGATCGAGGCAAGCGGCAACCGCGTCAAGTAAGCCGACGGCGCAACAGCAGAAATGCGCACAGCCCGGTTGCCAGCAGCGCTGCACTTGCAGGTTCCGGGATAGCGCTACCTGCCACGTCCACGGAGAAGGTCACAGTGTTCGAACTGACGCTCCTGCCGTTGAGGCTGCCGTAGGTAAGGTTGAACGTGTTGACGCCATAGAACCCGGGTGTGGCGCTGGGCGAAATCTGTAACTGCACGAGAGGCCCGGTGTAGGTATCCGGATAGCCAAGCACACTTGGGGCCAGCACGCCTCCTGGACCGAGGATGACGACCGGGCTGACCAACCCCACCGAGTCCAACGAGGTGAGCTCTTCCGTGAATCCGCCATCGTTGGTCAATACTCCAGTGATCGTGATCAGGTCTCCTGGAGCGCCATTTAAGGCAACCGAGTCGAAGGACATAACCAGGCCTGCGAAGCCAGACATCGGAAGCAGTATGAGTAGGCACATCGCACGCCCGGCTCGAGAAGCCACTGAAGCCATTGATTTTTCTCCCTCTGAATCTTCGGCAAGCAACCCCGTCGGAAGCCTGCAATGATATACAGCATATCGCAAAAAGTACTAGGACCAAAGTCCTATCGGTTGAGAATTGCTGCGCTGCCTCGAAGGTGATAGCCTCTCCGCAGAGGTTCCTTATGCCAATGAATCGCCGTCATTTTCTGGCCGCCGCGAGCGCATTGCCGATGCTTGCGGCCAAGACCGGCACATACAAAGTCGGCATCACCACCAACACGCGCGGCGGCTGGGAGAAGGATGTCTGGCTGAGCTTCCGCGAGGCGCGCGAAGTGGGGTATCGCTGGGTGGAGAGCTTCTGGAGCTACTTCACCGCCTTCGAGGGAAAGCCGGCGGAGTTGAAGGCGAAGGTGGAGGGGATGGGAGTTCGATTCACGACCATCTCCAATTCGGGCCCGATGGAGATGAACTTCCACGATCCGGCCAAGCATGAAAAGCTGTTGGCCGATCACGTGAAGCACGCCCGGTTCATCCGCCAGTTAGGCTGTGAGCACTTGAAGATCAATCTGGGCGCACGCCGGCCCACTGGCACGACCATGGAAGATCTGGACCAGATGTCGCGAGTGCTCGATAAGCTCGGAGGGCTCACCCGTGAAGAGGGCATCCGGCTTGCGATTCACGCGCACATGTGGTCGCAGTTTGAGAACCGGAAGGAGATCGACTTCGTTCTTTCGCACACTGATCCAAAGCGGGTTTGGTTTGTGCTGGATACTGGACACATCACGATGGCGGGCATCGATCCGGTGGAGCTCACCAAGACACTCGGCCACCGCATTGTCGAATTCCATTTGAAGGATTGCAAGCAGGAAAACAAAGGTGGCGCCAAGACGCGCCTCGACCGTCCGGACATGATGACCGATCCGCCTTTCTTTCCGCTCGGCCATGGCGGCGTCGACTTCCCCGCGATCAAGGCAGAATTGGATCGCATAGCGTGGAAAGGTGCGTTCACCGTGGAACTGGATAGCTCTCCTAGCCGTCCACCAAAGCAGAGTGCCAAGATCAGCTACGATTACATTCGGAAAGAACTAGGAGTGGATCCGGGTGCATCTTAGAGTAAGCCCCTGCAGAAACGCTGACGAACAGTCGATATGACGGGTGAAGACAATCCAGTACAGCAGAAGCAAGGGCGATTCGGAGTTGTCCCGAGTTGTTTTGCAGACGATCGGTTGTGAACGATTGCAGTGGTATGCTGGGATTGGGTCGAAGAGAGGCATCGCTTGGACGAGAAGCTCAAAGAATTGATGCAGGAGTTGGGCAACGCGATCAACGAATCGCTGTCCGATTCGGAGAGGATCGCCGCGGCTATCGGTGAAATCCGGCGTGCCGGCTACGACGTCTTCCTCGTCCTCGAAGCAACCATCGGTTTCAATAAGCGCACTGAAGATGCCGAGGACGAGCTTGAGGAGACGGCCGAAGCCACGGTCGGCACAGCCCCCGGCAAAATCGTCTGGACCTCGCAGGATCAGAAATTTCTTCGCGCGTTGAAGATCACCGCGGAAGCCGAAGAAGAGTACAGCGATTAGTTCGCGTCCCGATTCCCGGCGCTTTAGTTCAGTAGTTCCTGATACACCTTCCAAGTTTGTTCCACCGCCGACTCCCAACTGAAACGGCGTGCGCGTTCGTATCCCGCCGCCGCCAATTGCTCGCGCAGCGTTTGCACTTCCATGAGCGTCGATAGGCCTTCAGCGATGGAATTCACCTCTTGCGGATTGACCAGCAACGCCGCTTCGCCGGCAACTTCGCGAAGAGCGCCGCCATGCGAAGTGAGGACGGCAGCTCCGGCGGCCATTGCCTCCAGCACGGGAATTCCAAAGCCTTCGTCGAGCGACGGGAAGGCGAAGATGGAAGCCTCCGCGTACAGCCGGTTCAACTCATCGCCAGAGACATATCCAGGTTGGTCGATATCGCGGCTGCGCGGACTCTCGGCGATCCGGCGCTGAATGCGCTCGCTCTCATAGCCCGTGCCTCCGGCCAAGACGAGTTTCCATCCCGGTGGCGTGCGTTCAAACGCTTCCACAAGGCGGATTGTGTTCTTGCGCTTTTGCATGGCGCCGACTGTCAGTATCGTTTTCTTCCGCTCGCTCTGGGTGGGACCCGGTTGGCGGAAGTGGACGCCGTGCGGTACAACGCGGATGCGGGCCGCGGGAATCGAGAGCAGCTCTTCCACCTGGTTAGCGGTGAACCGCGATACGGCGATAACCAGATCGCTACGGGAGGCCGCGTCACGAGCCTGCGCGGCGAAGCGCGCGCGAAACTCCGGAGTCGAATAGTCTGCAGTCATGACAAAGAGGTCGTGGAAAGTTGAGACGATGCGTCCGCCACGCTTTGCGGGAAGGCGTTGATTCAGGCCGTGGTAGAGATCGGCTGATGGAGTCCAGAAATCGAGAAGTGGCCGGCGGCGGACATGACGGGGAACGACGAGCGAGTAGCCCCGTGCCCAGCGGTGAAGGCGATAGCACCAGACATAGCTCGCTTCGGGGTGATGTGTGGCCAGGCCCTCGAGGATGTGGCGGGAATAGACCCCGACGCCCGAAAGATGGCTGCCAACGCTATAGGTGGCGTCCAGCGCGATTCTCAAATGACATATTGTCGCATGCGGCGGTGGCCGCGCTTAGACTGCGATGCTGGCCCAGAATTTCGTGCAGGTACAGCTCAAACTCGGTGGCACACAGCAACGGACTGAGCAGCTTCACAACGGGAGGAGGGGAGGACATCACGAGCCGCCGCTCGAGAACAAGGGCTTCGTCATGGCTCGCTATGAGCGAAGCGGCGGCGAAACGGTGCTGGCTCAAGCGCGCGGTGAGGTCGGACGGCTCGAAAAGACTGCGCCAGGCTTCCGCCAGCGCAAGATCAGCGAGGTCGTCGTCCGAGGCGGCGGAGAGCGTGGTGAGCGCGAGGGCAAGGTGCATGCCGTGCCGCGCGGCCAGTTGAGCGTCCCGTTGCGCCAAGTGACGGAAGCCACGTTCGTTGTAGAGGTGAGTGAGCTCGTCGTGAAGCGCCAGCGATTGCCGGGCTCGCGCGACCTTGTGCCGTTGCATGGCGCAACGCAATGCACGCATCATGGGCCAGCAATCGAGATCTTCGATCAAAAGGTAGTCCTGCGCGCCCTGCCGGAGGAGACTCAATGCGAAAGGTTCGTCCGCCGCGGGGGCTAACAGCACTATCGGCGTATCGGGAGCGCTCGCTCGCAGATGAAGAAACGACGGAAGAGGCGCGCCGTCAGTCCCAGCGAGATTGAGCAGCATGGCATCGAACCGCTGTTCGGTGATCAGCTCGCCGGCTTCGACGATATCCGCCGCCAGAAGCATGCGCATGGCCTGAGTCCATCCGCGGCGGAAGCGTGTCTCATCAAATTCGGTGAACGCTTCTTCCACCAGGCGTATGGTTTCCGGCTGTGAGTCTACGAGGAGGATTTCAAGGCACTGGCTTCGCATGAGTTTGGAGAGATTCCCACGTTGCTAGTGGTGCAAAACGTGGAACTTTCTCACACGGCCATTTGATATTCCTTGAGCTTGCGGTAGAGCGTCGTTCGCCCGATACCGAGAAGATGAGCCGCCACCCCGCGGTCCCCGTTGGTGTACTCAAGGGCCCGCAGGATAGCGCGCCGTTCCATTTCGATGAGAGGGAGAACAGGAACGTCGTGACCGGCAGGGCGATCGGGAAATTCCGCGCGAGCCGGAGGTTTCATCATCACCGTCGACCCCACGGCAACCGCGGCAGCCGCCATGGAATGGGCGCGCCGGGCATGAATCGAGTTCTGCACCGGCGAAGGTAGATCGTGTTGATGCAGAACTGGCCCCGTGTTGATGGCGACCATCTGCTGAATGCAATTTTCCAGCTCGCGCACATTGCCCGGCCACTCATAAGCATGCAGAGCGTCGCGCACTTCGCCGCTTACCTCGTGGCTGTTGCCATACATCGACAGGAAGTGATCAATCAACGGGTCAAGGTCGTCGGTGCGCTCGCGCAGCGGCGCCAGACGGAGAGAGACCACATTCAACCGGTAATAGAGGTCGCGCCGGAACGTGCCGCGATCCACTTCTTTGGCGAGGTCACGGTTGGTTGCGGCCACGATGCGGAAGTCCGAACGCCTCTGCTGCAATGATCCGACAGGGCGGAACTCCTTTTCCTGGAGAACCCGCAGCAGCTTGGCTTGCATGTCGAGAGGCAATTCGCCGATTTCGTCGAAGAACGCGGTGCCACCGTTGGCCATCTCTATTAAGCCGAGTTTGCTGCCGACCGCGCCCGTGAAGGCTCCCCGGGTGTGCCCAAACAACTCGCTCTCCATAAGAGGACCAACAAGGCTGGAGCAATCAATAGTTACGAATGGGCCTGGTGCGCCCGCTCCGTGAATGGAACGCGCAACAAGATCCTTGCCCGTGCCAGTTTCACCCAAAACCAGCACAGGCCAGCGGCCAAGCGCCACTTTTTCAATATTTTGGAGCACCTGCTGCGTCTTCGCAGAGCGCCCAACAATCCCAAAGGGATTGCTTTCACAGATTCTCATTGACCCTACTCTCCCTCCAAAGACACACTGGCAAACATCGAATACTTAGTGCAGCGGCTAAGGGATTACTCTAGGGCAGATCGCATGATTCGCTCAAGACCACACAAGGTGTATATCTTAGGGTTTAGTGAGGCCATTACCCTCACGCAAATGGGGGTATTTCCGTGAGGCGTACTGTACTATTGGACGGTCGGCGCATCTTCCCGAACTACAAAGGCTTCGGGAAAATCAAGGCGAAGGGTGGAAGCGGCAGCCCCGGCCGACGCCTCGTCTGGATACGCCCCCACAATCACCCTCCATGTGGGTATCTGAGCATCTCTTAATGTAAGGCTGGCCTTGCCGTAGCGTGCCTCGAGGGACGCCCGGAGTTGTTCGGCTCGTGCACGATCACGGAAGGCGCCGATCTGCACCCCAAACAACTCGGCTGTTACGGGAGCCGGGGGAGGAGCCGCTTCAACCGGTCCGATGGGCGGTGGCTTCGGTCCGATTGTTGGCGACTTCGCCTGCACTTGAGGGACGATCGCGTCGCGCGCATCGATCACTTTCAACTTCACCTTCGCAACGCCCGGACCGATCATGTCGATGTCTCGCGCCGCCGCCTTCGAGAGATCGATGATGCGGCCTCGAACGAACGGACCTCGATCGGTGATGCGCACATCGATTTCTTTTCCATTGTCGAGATTGCGAACCCGCACCCAAGTGTCGAATGCGTAGGTGCGGTGAGCGGCGGTGAGTTTTTCCATGTCGTACACTTCACCGTTCGCGCTGCGCCGTCCGTGATAGGGAGGACCATACCAACTCGCCATTCCCGTTGCGGTCGTGCCGATGCGAGGCGGCTTCGCAACGCGCGCGCGCTTTCTTCCGCACGCGGTGAACATCGCCACGGCGATAACGAGGACAAGAAGAAGACGATACGGAACACGTAGAGCGGTCATAAACGTCTAAAACAATTCTAAAAAGAAACGTTGTAAAACAGGGAAGCCATGTTTCGTGTGTTCGGACTCCAGCCTCAGACATGATTTTTTTCTTGACATTGCAATTCAGAGACCTTATATATAAAGCACGCTGCGATCTCATAAGGGATCGCAAATTTTGATGTTAGGGAGAATGAGTCGATGAAGAATGCGACCAAAAAGGCCGCCAAGAAGGCAGTAAAGAAAGCTGCCAAGAAGGCTGCCAAGAAGGCCACGAAAAAGGCCGCGAAGAAGAAGTAAGCTTCGAGCCCGGCATGGGCACGCAGCAAACAATTCAAAAGAAGGCCCCTCGCGAAAGCGAGGGGTTTTCGATTTTAGAGCGGTCATTCCTTCCTCCACAACACTGCGCGGAACGTTTCTCCCATTCCATACAGCAGGGTCTTTAATTGTGTCCGAAGGCCTGTCGCCATTGGCTCCGGCGCATTCAGCGCAAAAGCGAACGCGTCGCTTTCGCCCACCCGCAACAACAGGCTCGCAAGAGTCTCGAACCTCTCTTCACGAAAGCCGCACTCGGTTGCGGCCGAGCGCAACGCATCGAAGTTCACGTGCGCGGTGATGTCGCGATCGCCTGGCTCATCGAGCACTTCGCCGCTGGCGAGGTGGCGCCTGTAACTCATCAACGTTCCTTCGGGGAAGCGAACGAGCTCGCGCCGCGTGACGCCGTAGTCGATTGCGAGAAGCCAGCCGCTCTCCATCCGCGCGGCGAGGCTGCACAACATTTTTTTTGAAGTCAAATTCACTTCGGCGATCGCGTCCTCTTCTTCCGGTCCGAACCGGTCGAGCCATTCGAGCTGTGCGTGTGATGCCGCGCGTTCTTCCTTCCAAACGAACCGTTGCCCGCTGAGACCAACGCGCCGCTCGATCCATTCATCGCCTCTGCGAACAAACACGTCCACGGGCAAAGCATCGAACAGTTCATTCGCGAATACGAAACCGCGAAAACGATTGGGCCACTCGCCGCGACGGGCATCGATGGCGGTGTAGTCCGCAAAAAAGGGCCGCATCGATTCGGCGCCGGCGCCCCAATCGAAGAATCGTTCCTCGCGGAGTTGACGCGCGAGGCGCGCAATCAACCGTCCAAAGACGGGCTGCACCTGCGTGGCCGTATAGAAGTCGCCCGATGCGCCGAAGGGCGCCGCGCCCACTCTCGTGTAGTAGCCGAGGGCGGGATGGTAAAGCGCCTCGGCCATGAATTTTGAGAATGAAATTGAGCCGGATTCCGCGATCGCGTCGCGTATCTGTTCAGAGAGCAAGAGAGAAAACGTAGACGGCACGTTGAGTCAACATTGTAAGATGCGGCCATGGGCCCACCGGCAAGGGTACGCGTCAAGTTGAGCTCGGAAGCGGCCGGATCGATCACCATTACCCCTGTGGTGATTCAGGAGATGGCCATTGGCGATCTTCTGGAACATGTGCTCGCAGCGACCGGCGGCAAGCAGCTTGAGCGGATTGGAGAGACGCTCAAGCGCGGCACGCTGGTGAGCGGCGCATCGCGGTTGCGCTGGGAGGGATTCGAATCGGAGATCGAAGCCCTCTCGGCGCTACTGAAGCAATTCCCTGACCCTGATCCCGCGAGGCCTTTCCGGACGAAAGGTTGTCGCGGGGTTATTTTCTTGGGACCGGCGGCTCACATCGAGATTTCGCGCGACGCCGCAGCCAAGCGGCGCTTCCTGCGTCGCCGCTCCTTCTGGGACGCGGTGCTCGAATGCGCCGGCGATCCAACATACGAGTCATACTCATATCGCGAACGCGCCGACCTCTACACGACGACGCTCACGCTGGCACAGGCTGCCCGCTTGCGCGATGACGCCAAGCTCCTCAGTTATCCTTCACTGGTCCGCCAGCTTGTAGCTTCTTCTTTCGACCGGCTCCAGCTGGTCGTTGCCCGGGAGACCGCTTCGCATTCTTCGATTTCGACTTGATCACGATCGGCGTCCCGGAAAATCCAAACTTCTCCCGCAACTGGTTCGCCACGTAGCGCTCGTGCGAGAAGTGCATCGCCTTGGTGCTGTCTTTGAACAGCACGAAGGTTGGCGGCCGCACGCCGGTCTGCGTGAGATAGCGAACCTTCAGATCGAGATCGGTCTCAAGCGTATGGAAGAACTTATTCAGGTCAGACGTGGAGATGCGCTTGGACGCTTCCTGGTAGCCGCGCTTGATCAGCGCGAAAAGCTGGCTGACGCCCGCGCCGGTCTTGGCCGAAATAAAGGCGATGGGAGCATATTCGAGATAGCGCAACTCGTCGCGCACCGCTTGCACAAAAGCGCGCTTGTCCTTCTTCTCGACGGCGTCCCACTTGTTGAGCACGATGACGATGGCGCGGCCATCCTCGTGCGCATAGCCGGCAATGTTGGCGTCGATCGCCACCACGCCTTCGGTCGCGTCAATCACCATCAGGACGATGTCGGCCTGTTCGATGTGCCGTCGCGCCATCATGACGGCGAGCTTCTCCGCCATCATCTTCGTCTTTCCTTTGCGGCGGATGCCCGCCGTATCGACGAAGATGTACTCGGTCCCTTCGTGCACGACCAATTCGTCAACCGCATCGCGCGTGGTTCCCGCGACGGGCGTCACGATGGATCGCTCCGCTCCGCATAGCGAATTGAGCAGGGTGGACTTGCCGACGTTCGGCCGGCCGATGATGGCCACGCGAATCTTTTGCGCGGCCACCCGTGCTTGCTCGTCATCGGCGCTGAGTGGAACGCCGGCAGTGACGTGATCGAGCAAATCGTCAAGACCGATGCGATGCTCGGCAGAGATCGGGAACAGATAATCGAAACCTAAAGACCAGAACTCGTTGGCCAGCCCTTCGACCTTCACGTCGTCGATCTTGTTCACGGCCAACGCAACGGGCTTGTTGAGCGCATGAAGGAGCCGCGCCAGCTCGCGGTCAATACCCGTGATCTCGGTTCGGCCATCAATTACGTAGATGATGTGGCTCGAATTCTCAAACGCCACGCGCGCCTGCTTGAAGATTTCCGCGGGAATCATCTCGTCGTCGTCGGGGATGATGCCGCCGGTATCGATCAGCTCAAAGCGACGGCCTCGGTGATCGGCGATGCCGGAGATGCGGTCACGCGTGATGCCGGGCTCGTCGCCGACGATGGAGCGGCGCGTCCCGAGAATTGCGTTGAAGAGGGTCGACTTGCCCACGTTGGGCCGTCCGACGACGACAATCGTGGGCAAGGGTAGGCTTTCGGACATGATGCGGGTCTTTAGGAATGTACTCACTCCATGAGAACATGACGGCGTGGGCAAGCGCGCGGGTTTGACGTATCGCTATGAATCGAAGGCTGCTCCTTATGTGACCGCGCTTAAGCAGGCAGGTTTCGAAATCGTAGCTATCACGCCGGAGAGTCCACGCGGCTTGGAAGGCATCGACGCTCTGGTCTTGAGCGGGGGAACCGATATTGAGGCGGCTCGCTTCGGTCAGTTAGCCGATGCGCATTCGGACGAGCCGGACATCGAGCGCGACGAACTCGAAGCCTCGCTGCTGCGCGATGCATTGGCGGTGGACACGCCCATGCTCTGTATCTGCCGGGGCATGCAGATGTTGAATGTCGTCCTGGACGGCGATCTGGTGCAGCACGTGCAAGATCACCCGCGCACGAAGGGCTATGACGAAGATGTTCACGAGATATTGGTGCAACCGGCGACCAAGCTTGCGGAGGTATTGGGATGCGATCGAAAGCAGGTGAACTCGCGCCATCATCAGGCGGTCAAGCGCCTGGGAGCGGGACTGCGTGTGAGCGCGGTTGCAACAGATGGGATTGTGGAAGGGATCGAGTTGCCGGATGCGCGCTTCGTCGTGGGCGTGCAATGGCATCCCGAAGATCGTGTGGCGCGCGATGGCGCGGATGCCTCGCTCTTTTCTTCACTGTTGCAGGCTTGCCGCTAGCGCGCGGGCAATTTAGCGACCTCGCGACGACGGCCAATGGCGGTCAATTGACGATACGCGTGCCCGCCGATGCGCGGGACTTCCTCGTTCTGTCGTGCGGCGGAGACAGGCGGGCTCAAGTGCTTGTGCCGGTGCGGTGAAGGAAACGGCGGGGTCTGAACCCTTACGAAGCTTCCCTCAACGCAGGCTGGCCTGTTTCCGCGACTCTTTCAATGATTTGAGTGGCCGAACGAATGCCATTTAGAACCGACAAAGCTGCTTTCATCTTCTGTGCCGAACGTCGATAGCTTATATCGTGAAGCAGAGTCTTGATGAGGCCACGTATGGAAGAGGCGGTCGCACGCCGGGGGGATAGCATCTCTCCGGTATGGGTCCAGACGATGCGCGAAGCAATTGCAGGTTGCTCGAAAGTGATCGGCAGTGCCAATAGCGGTACCCCGTGGGTCAAACTTTCTAGAACCGTATTCAAACCAGAGTGCGTGATGGTGAGAGCGGCTTTGGACAACAGTTCAAATTGAGGTACAACCTTGAACACCAACGGCGCTCCGGGCAAGTGAGGCAGCGCGGTGGCCTCGTTTCCTCCTTCGGAAATCACCAATTGGGCGTCTAGCCCTTCACATGCCTGCGCGATCATTCTAAAAAGCGCCGGATGATGATTCACCAAAGTTCCAAGCGAGGCATAAATCAAAGGCTTTCCGTTTAGCTGTTCCCAGGGAAAATCGATTTTCGTCGCCTCCCCTGAGCGGATTGGGCCTACATAATGAAAATGTGGCGGAAGATGTTTTCTGGGGAAATCGAACTCTTTCGGCTGCTGGCAGACCTGGGCTAATGACGAAAAACTGTCGTCCATACGCTCGTAGGGCTTGAGGCGCCATTGTTTCCGATATTGGTTGATGAGTTTAGACAACGGGCGCGCAACAAGATTGGATACCGTGTAGGCCAGTTCATTCCGTAGCGTCGCGACAAGGGTGGGCCGATAGGACCAAGGTGTAAAGTATGGCGGTATTTGCGGTTCGCGATTCAGCGCTAGACCGTTGCAGACACTGACCCACGGCAGGGTACAAACGTCAGCCACACTTCCGCTGCAGGCTTCCGCCTGGTCAACAATCATCGTATCGATGCGTGCCTCTCGTACAGCCGACGGTCCCTGCTCGAGAATGCCTTGGAACCGCAAATAATCAAACTGCATCTGCAGTTTCATCGAGCCGACGTTTCCTCGTGCCGCCATTTCATTGATCATCTTGCCGAGAGTTCCGAT
>Ga0075421_100007442_pt1 | contig 13412 bp, 12 predicted proteins | sample SoiMetdeltSBSDD5_FD_75292 | JGI IMG/M metagenome (GOLD analysis project Ga0075421, IMG submission 75292) | Bulk soil microbial communities from a Populus tree surrounding site in Tennessee, USA - Soil MetaG P. deltoides SBSDD5 | ecosystem: Environmental > Terrestrial > Soil > Tree plantation... | reverse complement strand
TGCGCAGGTGCTCGTCGAGCGTCTCGCGCACCCAGCGGCGCTCCTCCGCACTCGCCATCCGGAAGCGGCCGAGCAGCTCCTTCTGGCTCTCGAGTGGCAGGCCGGCGATCTCCCAGCGCACCGCGAGGCGCTCGAAGAGCAGCTCCATGCGGCGCTGCCAGCGATCCTCGGCGGATGAACCCGGCCGCGCGTCGAGGTCGCGGAGCTTGCGAAGCGTGACGGCGCTCAGCTCGTCGCGCAGGGTGAGCACATTGCCGTCGGCGTCGCGGTAGTCCGTCGTGGCGGCGGGCGCCGGAGCGCCGCCGCCCCCCGCATCGCGAGCCCGCTTGCGCGCTCGCTTGCCCACCTAGCGCAGCTCCTCGGCCAGCAGGTCCATGAGGAGCCCGTCGCGGAGCTCGCCGTCGGCGCGCCGCTCCACCTTCCGCATGATCCCCACCGGTCGGAAGCCGAGCGCCTCGTAGGAGCGGATCGCCCGGACGTTCTCGGCGTCAGGGTCGATCGTGAGCCGCCAGTGGCCGCGCTCCGAGATGAGGTAGCGGGCGAGCGTCCGCAGGCTGTCCTGCCCGAGGCCGCGGCCCCGGTGCGGCGCCGCCAGCGTGATGTCCATGCCCGCGTGCCGGTAGTCGGGCTCGTTCTCCTCCCAGTAGGCAACGATCCCGATCAGCTCGCCTTCGAGCTCCACCGAGAACGCGTGGTCGTCGCCGGACTCGCCCAGGTAGTCGTCGCGCAGGCTCTCCTCGTCGGCCTCGCCCCACCAGAGCGCGGCCTCCGGCTCGGAGAGGATGGCCGCGATCCCGGGCAGATCCTCCGCCCGAAGCGGCCGGAGGGTCACTCGCTCGCCCCGGAGCAGCAAGCGGTCAGGCGTCGAGCGCGCGGGCGCGCTCCTCGATGGCGGCCCGGATCCGGTCGGCCACGCGGGGCAGCGAGCGCGCCATCCCGCGGAAGTCCTGCTCGCTCATCACGAGCGCGCGGACGGGGGTGAGGGTCGTGACCGACGCGTTCCGCACGGTGTGGCCGACGATGCCCATCTCGCCGAGGAAGTCCCCCGGGCCCAGACCGGCCACGCGCTGCCCGTCCCTCGTGACCTCGGCCCGCCCCTCGAGGATGACGAAGAACTCGTAGGCGAACTCGCCCTGGCGCACCAGGCGCTCGCCCTCGCCGATGTCGATCTCGTCGATTCGCTGAGCCAGCTCGCGCCGGTCGTGCGCCGACAGCGACGCGAACAGCGGAACCTCGTTAAGGCCGGCGTCATCCATCGACGCCGATTGTGCCACGCGCCTCCCCGTCCGACTCGAACGGCAAGATCGCGCCCGCCTGAATCTCCGGGTGTGGTTCTGGGTGTCCCGGGGAATGTCGCGTCGAAGAGGAACCCACACCTAATCCCGGGCCTGCCGGGAGAAGGAGCCAGAGCTTGAAGACCCGCACCCCGAGGGTGCGCGCGCTGCCGTGCGCGCTCGCCCTCGCCTGCGTCATGTCCATCGCTGGGCTGGATGCCCCAATGGCGGCGGCGACCACCCCTGGGCCGCTCACGCCCGCGTCCTTCGCGATCGAGCCCGCTCACGTGCCGCGGCCCCCGGTCGGCCACCGCGCCAGGCAGTGGGCGCGCTGCGCGAGCCGGCGCCCGGCCGGCCAGGTGGTGCCGTACGGCATCGACCCGCGCGGCGTGGATCCGGCCGCCACGAATCCGCTGCTTGGGCTCACGTTCTTCGTCGATCGCCTGGAGCCCGCCTACCGGCAGTGGGCGCGGTACCGGCGCGCCGGGCGCCCGCGCAAGGCGAGCATGCTCTGGCGGCTCGCCCGCGAGCCGCGCTTCCGCTGGTTCGGCAAGTGGAGCCGCCCCAGCGTGGTCCGCACGGTGCGCGGCTTCCTCAACCGTGTTCGCTGCGACCAGCCGGGCACCGTCCCGTTCATGGTGGTGATGCGCCATCAAGGGCGCAGCTGCGCGCCCGGCTACACGGGCGGCGGGCGCCGCGAGGACCGGGCCACCCGCCGCTGGTACCGGCGCTTCGCGCGCGCGGTCGGGCGGCGCCGGGTGGTGATCGGCTTCGAGCCCGACTCGCTCGGCGCGATCGACTGCCTCGTGCGCCGCCGCCGCGACGACCGGCTGCGCCTGCTCCGTTACGGCGTGAAGGTGCTCTCGAAGCTGCCCCGGGCCACGATCTATCTCGAGGGGGGCGCGGCCGACTGGGAGCCGGCGGGCCGCACCGCTCGCCAGCTGCGCGCGATCGGCATCCACCGCGTGCGCGGGTTCATGGTCAACGTGACGCATCACGACTGGACGCGCGCCAGCATCCGGCACGGGCTCGAGATCTCGCGCCGCGTGGGGGGCAAGCCGTTCGTGGTCAACACCTCGTACAACGGGCGCGGGCCGGTGCACTGGAAGCGCTGGATCAACCGCAGGCGCGGAATCTGGCGCCGGATAAACGTCTGGTGCAACCCCGGCCTGCGCGGGCTGGGGCCGGCGCCCACCACGCTCACCTCGCACGCAAAGGTGGACGCCTACCTGTACATCAACCGGCCGGGCTACTCGGCGGGGTCCTGCAACGGCGGTCCCACGCCGGTCGGCGCCTGGTGGCCGCGGCGGGCGCTCATGTACTCGCGGCTCGCCACCCCCTGGGAGTCCCCGCCACCCGGCACCCGGCACGGCCTGTTCAAGCGGGTCTCGTTGCGCCAGCTGGGCGCCTTCGGACGCTGACCGCGCAGAGCGTGTTAGTGCCGGCGCCCCTCTGGGAAAAAGGGCCCCACGTCAACCACCCGGGAGGGGTCCGGGATGACTGGGGAACGAGCCCGCGCATACGCGAAGTTGATGACCACGCTGCGGCGTCTCGAGTCGGTCGGCGGGCTGCTGCCGGTCGAGGCGGACCAGATCCGCGCCGGCGCCGACGCGCTGCTCTTCTGCGCCGACGCCGAGGCACGCGCGCCCGCTCCCGCCGACGAGGCGCTGTCGCTGGTCGACGGCCTCGTGGCGGTCGGCCGCTGGCCGCGCCGGATGGCCCGGCGCACGCGCGACGCGCTGGTCGCGTGCGGCCCGGCGGCGCCCGGGGTCGGCTAGCCGCTACCTCCCGCACATTGAACGTCCCGGAGTATGCGCTCTGGCAGCTAGTCCGGGACGTTCGCGGGGGACGGTGGCTGCTCGGCCACGAGCTGGTGGCGCAACCGCGCTCGCAGCTCGGCGAAGCGGGTGCGCTCGTAGGCGATCACCGCCGCGAGCACGGCCACCACGATCGCGAGCGTGGCCAGCGCGGGCAGCTCCACCCCGGCCGGAACGAGGGCGATCAGGACGAGCGCGGCCAGCACCCGCTGCCGGCTGAGGCGCCGCACGTTGCGCCAGCGGAAGGCCACGTGCGCGAGCAGGTAGATCGCCGTGCCGCCCAGCATGGCAACGGCCGGCTCGATCTTGAGCGGGTCGTCCACGTGCTCGATCGTCTTCTTGAGGCCGAGCGCCAGCAGCACGATGCCGGCGACCATCGGGAAGTGCAGGTAGGAGTACGAGTCGCGCGCCACCTCGTTCTGCTCCCGGCCCGGCTCCGCGTTCGACAGCCGCCGCTCCGCCACTAGGGCGACGACGTCGAAGTAGAGCCACCAAAGCGCCGCGGCGGCCGCCACGCCCAGCAGGGCCGCGACCACCACGCCGGCGTCCACGTCGATCCCCTCGGCGCCCACGCCGATCGCGACGATCGACTCCCCGAGCGCGATGATCAGGATCAGCCCGTGCCGCTCCGCGAAGTGCTCGGGCATCAGCCGCCAGCCGCTCGAGTCGATCAGGAGCGGCCCTCCCATGTCGAGCGCGAGCGCCAGGGCCCAGAGCGCCCCCTGCAGGGCGCCGTCCGTGAACGACGCAGCCACGAGCAGGCTGACGCCGATGCCGGTGGAGATCGCCAGCCCGTTGATCGAGTGACGCAGGCCCGGGTCGTCCCGGCTCGCGATCTCGAACAGCACGATCTGCGCCACACGCACGCCTCCATAGGCGCAGGCGAACAGGAGCGCCGACTCGTCGAACGCCTCGGGCACCGTGAGCGCCACCACGAGCAGCGCACCCATCGCAGCGAAGATCGTGAGGCGGACCACGCCCTCCTCCGGGTCCACCACGCTCGTGAGCCAGGCGTACGCCACCCACGACCACCAGAGCACTCCGAGCACCAGCAGGCCCCGGACGAGGCCCTGCCAGGTCGGGTCGCTGGCCATCAGCGCCGTGCACTGCGTGAGCGCGAGCACGAATACGAGGTCGAAGAAGAGCTCGAGCGGAGTCACGCGGTCCTCCGACCGGAGCACCGTGCCCAGGCGGCTGCCGGTGGCGCTGCTCACGGGGCGCGATTCTGCCAGCGCGGCGCCGCTTGCGCCGCTGCGCGCCTCGACGTAGCGTGAGGCTGAGTGACGCGCCCTCGCCTCGTAGCCCTGCTCCTTCCCGCCGCGGCGCTGCTCTGCGCCTGGCCGGTGGCCAGCGCATGGCCGTCGGCGCAGGCCGCGGCCGCCGTCTGCCCCGAGTCCGGCGTCCTGGTCGAGGGCTCGCCGGGGCGGGACAACCTACGCGGCACCGATGCCGCCGAGACCTTCGTGGCCGGCGCCGGGAACGACCGGGTGATCGCCTTCGGCGGCGACGACTGCGTGCTCGCCGGGGACGGCGACGACGAGGTGGCCCTGGGCCCGGGCGAGAACATCGGGTTCGGTGAGGCGGGCGACGACCGGCTCACCGGGGACGCCGGCTTCGACAGCCTCGAGGGCGGTGAGGGAGCCGATCGCCTCGTGGGCGCCGGGAGCGCCGACGCCCTCATCGGCGGCCCCGGCGCCGACGCCTTCGCGGGCGGCGAGGGAGCCGACCAGCTGTCGGGTGGCGGCGGCAGCGACCGCTTCGCCGGCGGCGCTGGGGACGACGAGATCACCGGGGCCGGCGGGCGTGACCGGCTCTCCGGCGAGGGCGGCGACGACCGACTCTCAGGGGGCACTCAAGACGACTCGCTGTTCGGCGCCGCGGGCGCCGACCGTCTACTCGGCGGCGCCGGGATCGACGTGCTGGCCGGGAACGTTGGAGATGACTCCCTGCGCGGCGGCTCCGGATCCGACAGCATCGGCGGCGACGCGGGCGACGACGCGCTGGACGGCGCGGGCGGGAACGACCGCATGGACGGCGCCGGCGACGACGACACGCTCTCCGGCGGCGCCGGCGACGACTCCCTGAAGGGAGGGGGCGGGCGAGATCGCATCGACGCGGGGGCCGGCGACGACTTCGTGGGGAGCGTCGACGGAGCCGCCGACCGGGTGAGCTGCGGAACTGGTCGCGACACCGCGATCGTCGACTCGAGCGACCGCGTGGCAGGTGGCTGCGAGCTGGTCCGCGTGCTCCCGGGCTGAGCCGCCCGCGGCCGACACCGCCGTGTTCTACCGTGGGACGCGGACCATGACCGACCGCCTCGCACGCAGCCTCCCAAGCCGCGCCGGCGCCCGCCGGGCGCTCATGCGCCTGCGCGGGCGCGCCTGGCCGATCCTGCAGACGGCGGCGGCGGCGGTGGCCGCTTGGTACGCCGCCGAGCTCCTGCTGAACGAGCAGGCGCCCGTGTTCGCGCCGATCGCCGCGGTGATTGCGCTCGGCGCGGCATACGGCCAGCGCCGTGAGCGCGCGCTCGAGCTGGTGGGCGGCGTGGTGCTCGGCATCGGGCTGGCCGACCTGCTTGTCCAGGGCATCGGGAGCGGCGGCTGGCAGCTGGGCGTGCTCGTGCTGGTCGCGATGTCGACCGCCGTGATGCTGGGCGGAGGGCCGGTGCTCGTCACGGAGGCCGGCGTGTCGGCGATCCTGCTCGTGCTGCTCGAGCCGTCCGGGACCGGGCTTCCGCCGAGCCGCCTGCTGGAGGCGCTGATCGGAGGTGCGATCGCCCTCGCCGTGGCGGCGCTGGCGTTCCCACCGGACCCGGTGCTGCATGTCGGTCGGTCGGTGCAATCCATCTTCGGCGGACTGGGACGCACGCTCGAGCAGCTCTCCGAGGCGCTCGCGAGCGACGACGCCGAGCGCGCCGAGTCGGCGCTGTGGTCCGCCCGCGCTCTCGAGGAGGGCGTGCGCGGGCTCGGCGACGCGCTCGAGCTCGGGCGCGAGACGGCCCGCTTCGCCCCCGGCCGCCGCGCCTCACGCGGCGCCCTCGACCGCTACGAGCGGCCCGCCCTCCAGATCGACTACACGGTGCTCGACACGCGCACGCTCGCCCGCCACACGCTGCGCTACCTGCGGGCGGGTGGCTCGGCGCCGCCCACTCTCGCGGATGCGGTCGGCGGCCTGGCCCGCGCCGTCTGGGCGCTCGCCGCGGCGCTCGACGACCCGAGCGACAGCGGCAAGGAGGCGCGCAAGCTCGCCGCCGACGCCGCCGCGCTGGCCACCCGCAGCTTCGAGGAGCGGCCGGAGCTGGCCCTCGCCGAGATCGTGACGCAGGTGCGCTCGACCGCGATCGACATCGTGCGCGCGGCCGAGGCCGGTGCCGGCACGGGCGGCGTCGCGGCGCCGGGCGAGCTCACCACCGAGGAGCTGCTGCTCGCGGGCGAGCAGGCGGAGGACGTCGCGCGGCCGCGCTCATGACCCCACGCGCGCGACGATCGCGCGCGCATGGGCCTCGAACGCCGCCCGGTGGTGGCGGTCGAACTGCTCCCAGGTTGTGAAGGTGGCCGGATCGCGCACGCGGTCGAGGAAGAGGACGCCGTCGAGGTGGTCGACCTCGTGCTGGAACGTGCCGGCCGTCAGGCCCCGGCGGACCTCCACGTGCTCGACCCCGTGCCGGTCGAGGTAGCGCACGCGCACGGCCAGCTGGCGATCGACCGTCCCGCGAAGGTCGGGCACCGACAGGCAGCCCTCATTGATCTCCACCGTCTCGTCGTCAACCGGCTCGAGCACGGGGTTCACGATCACGGTGAGCGGGATCGGCGGCTTGTACGGGTAGCGCGGGTGGTTCTCGCCCACCTCCACGACCGCGATCCGCACCGTCTCGCCCACCTGGTTGGCCGCCAGGCCCGCGCCCCCGGCGGCGCGCATCGTCTCGATCAGGTCGTCGATCAGCCGCTGAGCCTCGGGCGAGCCGAGCTCGTCGGGCGTGAGCTCGCGCGCCCGCTCGCGCAGCACCGGGTGACCGACGGTCACGATCGGGCGGACGCTCACACGACCCTCTCCCCGTGCCGCCAGACGGCGGTCACGAGCGCCACGCCCGGCCGGTAGGCGAGCTGCGCGTGCGAGGGCGCCTCGAGCAGCGCGGCGTCGGCGCGCGCCCCGGGGGCGAGCAGGCCCACGTCCGTGCGCCGCAATGCCCGGGCGCCGCCCAGCGTCGCCGACCAGAGCGCCTCGTCCGGCGTCATCCCCATCTCCCGTACCGCGATCGCGATGCAGAACGGGATGCTGGTGGTGAAGCTCGAGCCGGGGTTGCAGTCGGCGGCCAGCGCCACGGTGGCGCCGGCGTCCAGTAGCCGGCGCGCGTCAGGGTAGGCGGCGCGCGTGGAGAACTCGGCCGCCGGCAGGAGCGTGGCCACCGTGTCGCCCCCGGCCAGTGCCGCCACGTCGTCGCCGTCGAGGTGGGTGGCGTGGTCGGCCGAGGCGGCGTCGAACTCGACGGCGATCTGCACTCCCGGCCCGTGCTCGAGCTGGTTGGCGTGCACGCGCGCGAGCAGGCCGCGCTCCACCCCGGCGCGCAGGATCGCCCTCGTCTGGTCGCCGTCGAAGGCCCCGCGCTCGCAGAACACGTCGATCCAGCGAGAGTGCGTCGCGCAGGCGTCGAGCATGGGGCCGCACACGAGCTCGACGTACTCCTCGGGCCGGTCCGCATACTCGGGCGCCACCACGTGGGCGCCCATGAAGGTCACCTCGTCGGTGTGGGCGGCGGCGATCTGGACGCTGCGGCGCTCGTCTTCCACGGTCAGCCCGTAGCCCGACTTGCACTCGATCGTCGTGGTGCCGGACCTGAGCGCCTCGTCGACGAGCCGGCCCATGTTGCGGTCGAGGGCCTCCGACGGCGCCGCCCGGGTGGCCGCCACCGTGGTGCGGATGCCGCCAGCCTCGTAGGTCTCACCGGACATGCGGGCCACGAACTCCGCCGTGCGGTCGCCGGCGAACACCATGTGCGAATGGCTGTCCACGAAGCCGGGGATCAGGGCGCGGCCGCCGGCGTCCACCCGCTCGTCGGCCGCCGCCTCGGGCGTCGCCCGGCGCGGGCCGGCCCAGCGCACCAGGCCGTCCTCGAAGACGATCGCCGCGTCCTCGATCAGCCCGAGTCGCCCGGCCCCGAGCCCGGGGTCGTTCGTCACCAGCGCGCCAACGTTGTCGATCAGGAGCAGGCCGCTCATGCGAGCACCGTCGCGATCGCGCTCCGGAGGCCGCGGGGCACGTCGTCGACGAGCTCGTGGCGCCCGCCGGCCACGATGCGGCGACCGCCGGCCACCACCTCGCGCACGTCTCCCGGCGCGGCCGAGAACACGAGCGACTCCAGCAGGGTGGCCGGCTCGGCGCCCGCCAGCCGCACGGAGTCGAGCCCGATCGTCACGAGGTCAGCGCGTGCGCCGGGCTCGATCCGCCCGGCGTCGGGCCAGCCGAGCGCGGCGTGCCCGTTCGCACTCGCCGCGGCCAGCAGTCCCGGCGCCGGCCAATGCCCGCGCCGCTCGGAGACGAGGCGCTCGTCGAGCTCGACCGCGCGCGCCTCCTCGAACATGTCGACGAGCGCGTTGCTGTCGCTCCCCAGGACGAGCGGGGAGCCCGCGGCGCTGAGGGACGCGGCGGGGCCGATGCCGTCGGCGAGGTCGCGCTCGGTGGTCGCGCACATGCAGATCGCCGTGGCCGAGCCGCCGAGCAGCGCGATGTCGTCGTCGGACAGGTGGGTGGCGTGCACGGCGCACGAGCGCGGCCCGAGGGCGCCGTGGTCTTCGAGCAGCCGCGCGGGCGTGCGGCCGTAGGCGGCCAGGCAGGCCTCGTTCTCCGCCCGCTGCTCGGAGAGGTGGAAGTGGAGGGGCGCCTCGCGCTCGCGCGCCCAGGCGACCACGGTGTCGAGCTGGTCCTCGGGCACGGCCCGCACGGAGTGGATCGCCGCGCCCATGCGCGCGTGGTCGGGCGCCGCCAGCGCGCTCACGCGCTCCGCCCAGGCGGCGGCGTCGGCGTCGCCGAAGCGCCGTTGAGGCCCCTCGAGCGGCTGGCCGATGCCGCCGGCCAGGTAGCACGCGTCGAGCAGCGTGATTCGGATGCCGGCGTCGGCCGCGGCCTCGATTAGCACCTGGCCGAACGCGTTCGGCTCGTCGTAGCGCGCGCCGCCGGCGTCGTGGTGGAGGTAGTGGAACTCGCCCACGCAGGTGATCCCCGCGAGCACCATCTCCGCGTAGGTGGCGCGGGCGAGCTCGCGGTACGAGCCGGGTGTGAGCAGCTCGGCGAGCGCGTACATGTCCTGGCGCCAGGTCCAGAAGCTCCCGCCCGCCCGATGCGTGCGCCCGCGCAGCGCGCGCTGGAATGCGTGCGAGTGGGCGTTCGCGAGGCCCGGCAGGGTCACGCCGCGCAGGTGGGTGGCGTCCGTGGGCCGGGGCGCCGCCGGCGCGACCGCCCCGAAGCGCCCCCCGTCGACCTCGATCAAGACCTCGCTCTCGACGCGCTCCCCGCCGAGCCAGGCATGGTCGGCCCAGTAGCGCGTCACTCGCTCTCCAGCATCGGCACCCGCACGCCGCGCTCCTCCGCGACCTCGGCGGCCCGCTCGTAACCGGCGTCCACGTGGCGCATGATGCCCGTGCCGGGGTCGTTCGTGAGCACGCGCTCGAGCTTCTGGGCCGCGAGCTCCGTGCCGTCGGCCACCGACACCTGGCCGGCGTGGATCGAGCGGCCGATGCCCACGCCGCCGCCGTGGTGGATCGACACCCAGGACGCCCCCGAGGCGGTGTTCACCATCGCGTTCAGGAGCGGCCAGTCGGCGATCGCGTCCGAGCCGTCCGCCATCGCCTCCGTCTCCCGGTACGGGGAGGCCACCGAGCCGCAGTCGAGGTGGTCGCGCCCGATCACGATCGGCGCCGTGATCTCGCCGCTCGCCACCAGCTCGTTGAAGCGCAGGCCGGCCAGATGGCGCTCGCCGTATCCGAGCCAGCAGATCCGAGCCGGCAGCCCCTGGAACTGCACCTTCTCGGCGGCCGTGTGCATCCAGCGCGCCAGCGTCTCGTTCTCGGGGAACAGGTCGAGCACCGCGCGGTCGGTCGCGGCGATGTCCGCGGGGTCGCCGGAGAGCGCCGCCCAGCGGAACGGCCCCCTGCCCTCGCAGAACAGCGGCCGGATGTAGGCCGGCACGAAGCCGGGGAACTCGAAGGCGCGCTCGTAGCCGCCGAGCTTGGCCTCGGTGCGGATCGAGTTGCCGTAGTCGAACACCTCCGCGCCCGCGTCCTGGAAGCCCACCATCGCCTCCACATGACGCGCCATCGACTCGCGCGCACGATCGGTGAACTCGTCCGGCCGCTCGCGCGCGAAGCTCTGCCAGTCCTCGAACGCGACGCCCTCCGGGAGGTAGGCCAGCGGGTCGTGCGCCGACGTCTGGTCGGTCACCACGTCGATCGGGGCGCCGTCTGCCAGCAGCTGCGGAACCACGGTCGCGCAGTTTCCGAGCAGGCCGATCGACAGCGGGCGGCGCGCGTCGCGGGCCTCGACGGCAAGGCGCAGCGCCTCGTCCGCGTCGGCGGCCTCCACGTCGAGGTAGCCGTGCTGGATCCGGCGCGCGATGCGCGACGGGTCGACGTCCACGCAGATCGACACGCCGCCCGCCATCGACACCGCGAGCGGCTGGGCGCCGCCCATCCCGCCGAGCCCGCCGGTGAGGGTGATCGTGCCGGCGAGCGTGTCGCCGAAGCGCTTGGCGGCCACGGCGGCGAACGTCTCGTAGGTGCCCTGCAGGATCCCCTGGCTGCCGATGTAGATCCAGGACCCGGCGGTCATCTGCCCGTACATCGTCAGCCCGAGCGCCTCGAGCCGGCGGAACTCGTCCCAGGTGGCCCAGTCGCCCACGAGGTTCGAGTTCGCGATCAGCACCCGCGGCGCCCACTCGTGCGTGGCGAACACGCCCACCGGGCGGCCGGACTGCACGAGCAGCGTCTCGTCGTCGCCGAGCGTGCGCAGCGTGCGCACGATCGCATCGAACGACGGCCAGTCGCGCGCCGCCTTGCCGCGCCCGCCGTACACAACGAGCTCCTCCGGGTGCTCGGCGTTCTCCGGGTCGAGGTTGTTCTGCAGCATGCGCAGCGCGGCCTCCTGCTGCCAGCCGCGGCAGGACAGCTCGCTCCCGCGAGCCGCGCGAATCACGCGGGTGGACGTGCTCATGGCTCCTCCTTCGGTCATGTAGAGCTCATCTATGCCAGCGCGCCTGTCACGGACTCCGCGGCCTGGCGCGCGCGGCCGCTTCGGATCAGCTCGTGGGTCGACTCGATCTCCGGCGCCAGGAAGCGGTCGCCCCCAGGGCCGGGCGTGGTCTCGCGGAGCGCCGCGATCACCGCCGCCGTGGCCGGCGCCGGTGAGAGCGGCGCGCGCAGCTCGATCCCGCGAGCCGCCGTGAGCAGCTCGATCGCGAGCACGCGCGTGAGCCCGTCGATCGAGCGGCGCAGCTTGCGGGCGGCGGCCCAGCCCATCGACACGTGGTCCTCCTGCATCGCCGAGCTCGGGATCGAGTCGACACTGGCCGGCGAGGCCAGCCGCTTGAGCTCGGACACGAGCGCGGCCTGCGTGTACTGGGCGATCATCTGGCCGGAGTCCACGCCCGGGTCCTCGGCCAGGAACGCCGGGAGCCCGTGGTTGCGGGCCACGTCGAGGAAGCGGTCGGTGCGGCGCTCGGACATGCTCGCCAGGTCGGCGGCGGCGATCGCGAGGAAGTCGAGCACGTAGCCGAGCGGGGCGCCGTGGAAGTTGCCGTTCGACTCCACGCGCCCATCGAGCGTGATCACGGGGTTGTCCACCGCCGCGGCCAGCTCGCGCTCCGCCACGGCGGCCGCGTGGCCGAGCGTGTCGCGCGCGGCACCGGCCACCGCCGGCGCGCAGCGAAGCGAATAGGCGTCCTGCACGCGCGGGTCCTCGGGGCCGCGGTGGCTGGCCACGATCTCGCTGTCCGAGAGCACCGCGCGCAGGTTGGCGGCGGAGCCGGCCTGGCCGAGCTGGGGCCGAAGCTCCTGGAGGTCGGCGGCGAACACGCGGTCGGTGCCGAGCAGGCCCTCGACGCTCATCGCGGCGGTGAGGTCGGCCACCACGAGCAGCTCGCGCAGGTCCACGCAGGCGAGCACGAGCATGCCGAGCATCCCGTCCGTTCCGTTGATCAGCGCGAGCCCCTCCTTCTCGGCCAGCTCCACCGGCTCGATGCCCGCGGCCGCGAGCGCGTCAGCGGCCGGGCGCAGCTCGCCGGAGGCGTCCCGCACGTTCCCCTCTCCCATCAAAGCGAGCGCGCAGTGCGCCAGCGGCGCCAGGTCGCCGGAGCATCCGAGCGAGCCGTGCTCGTGCACGACCGGCGTGATCCCGGCGGAGAGGATCGCGGCGTAGCCGGAGGCCGTGAGCGGGCGCACGCCGGTGCGTCCGCCGCCGAGGGTCGCCAGCCGGAGGAGCATCATCGCCCGCACCACCTCCCGCTCGACCTCGTCGCCCGAGCCGGCCGCGTGGCTGCGGATCAGGCTGCGCTGGAGGCCCGCGCGCCGGTCGGCCGGGATGTGGCGGGTGGCGAGCGCGCCGAAGCCCGTGGACACGCCGTAGTGCGGCCGCTCCTCGCCGGCGAGCGCGTCGACGATCGCGCGGCTGCGGCCGATCGCGCCGAGCGCCTCCTCGGTCAGCTCGACGGCGGCGCCGTGGCGCGCCACGGCCACCACGTCCTCGAAGCTCGGCGGCCCTGTACCCACGGCGACGCTGCCCGCTTGGCCCATGGCTGCATTAGACCGAGCGAGGCCGCGGCGGTCGAACGATCCGCCGGGCTTCCGTCTCAGATCTGAGACAATCTCCGGCCGTGCCGAACGCCCCCGCCGCCACCCGCGCGCTCGAGCTGCTGCAGCTGCTCGCCCGCCACGCCGCGCCGCTGCCGGCCGCGGCGATCGCGCGGGACCTCGACCTGCCGCGCTCGAGCGTCTATCACCTGCTGGCCGTGCTGCGCCGTCAGGGCTTCGTGTCCCACCTGCCGGAGCAGCGGCGCTACGGACTCGGCGTGGCGGCCTTCGAGCTCGGCGCGGCGTACTCGCGCCAGGAGCCGCTGCGCTGGATCGGCCAGACCGCGCTCACCCGCCTGGTCGACACCACCACCCACTCCGGCCACCTCGCCGTGCTGCACGGCCGCGACGTGCTCTACGTGATCGAGCAGCGCGCCCCCGGCCGGCCCAGCCTGGTCACGGATGTGGGCGTGCGCCTGCCCGCCCACCTCACCGCCAGCGGGCTCGCGATGCTGGCCGCGCTCCCGCCCCAGCAGGTGCGCGCG
>Ga0075421_100007441_pt1 | contig 13413 bp, 15 predicted proteins | sample SoiMetdeltSBSDD5_FD_75292 | JGI IMG/M metagenome (GOLD analysis project Ga0075421, IMG submission 75292) | Bulk soil microbial communities from a Populus tree surrounding site in Tennessee, USA - Soil MetaG P. deltoides SBSDD5 | ecosystem: Environmental > Terrestrial > Soil > Tree plantation... | reverse complement strand
ATCGCCAAGCACAACGCCGGGTGCAGCCTGATGCGCGAGCCGGGGCACGCGGCAGATGTCGTTCGTGCGATGACCCGCGCGGTGAAGATTCCTGTCACGGTCAAAATGCGCGCTGGCTGGGACGCCGACGCGATCAATGCGCCCGACCTGGCGCAGCGCATGGAGGATGCCGGTGCCGCGGCGATCGCGGTTCACGGGCGCACGGCGGCGCAGTCCTATTCTGGTGTGTCCGACTGGGATCTCATCGCCAGAGTGGCGGACGGACTGTCGATCCCCGTGTTTGGCAGTGGAGACTGCATCGATCCCGAACAGGTCGTCGATCGGCTGCGTGTCGGAAAGATAGCCGGTGTGCTCGTCGGCCGCGGGGCTCTGCGCAATCCATGGATCTTCGAACAGGCAGCAGCACTAGCTTCAGGTCATTCACCCCGCGCCGTGACACTCGCCGACCGTGGCCAGTTCCTCCTCGACTACATCGATCTGCTGATGAACGAACGCATTGACGAAGCTGAGGGGTTCAGGCACGTCGCGCCCGGACAGCCTTCTTCGTCGCCGCCACCCGCGCGTGGGCACGATCGATGGGTGATCAACAAACTGCGGGCGCTGAATTCCTGGTACACGAAGGGGCTGGATAACGGATCGCATCTCCGAATGGCGATCAATTCCGCAGAGTCCATCAATCAGCTCCGGGACTTCATCCAGGAATTCTTCTTCGAATCACCGGTCGCTAATCAACAGCCTTCACTGTCACACTGCGAACATACCTAGAGAAGGAAAGGAGAAAAGAGAAGGATCTCCTTTTCGTCTCTACGTCACGATCGCAGTGTGACGGGGAATGTCGTTGATTAGTGATCAGTAACGACCGATTCAACTACTTCGTAGTCGTAAGCGAGTGCTTTGGACGCCGATGCTGTGAAATGGTGCCCGGCAGCCGCGTGTGCCGGATGCTGCAAGTACGCCCTCAATCCCTCCACATCATCGAATTCAATGATTACCGCGTATTCGTAATCGTCGCGCATCATCTGCTCATATCCGGGCAGTGAGTGCTTCACGCGCTGGCCGACGCGCAGGCGCTTGATTGATGGGATGTTCTTTGCTGCCGACTGAAGGGCGTCGAGTACGGCGGTGCGATCCGACGGGGAGAGATCTGGCTTCGGGCTGAAGAGCACAACGTGCACAATCATCGACCGCCTCCGCTCCCTCCCCTGTTTCGTGGCCCGGCCGGTTTCCGCCGCAGCTTCTGCGCAAATCGCCGACGCTTCTCATCGCGCGGCACTTGGAAGCGATCGCGCGGATCTTTGTGTTCTCCTCCCGGCCGCCAGTCGCGTGAACGACGATCGAGAGGGCTGCGCGCTTTAGGCCGCCGTCGCGCGACGGCATCCGCGCGCTCCTCATCCTGACTCTCCCACAGTCGCCCGCGCGCGAACCATTTCATCACCGCGTCGGGATGCCGTGCCTGCAGTTGTCGCAGCGTCGGAATCAGTTCCTCTTGCAGGTGGGCGCGAAAGGCGGTGGGCTTCCCTTCCAGGATGATCGTCCAGTAATGGTGCCGCGGAGGCATGACCCTAGTGCGGCTCGAGGCGCTTGAGCTTCTCGATCAGCGTGGTGCGTTTCAGATTCAGGAGCTTCGCTGCCTGCCGCTTGTTGCCCTGCGTGCGTTCCAGTGACCGGCGAATGAGCGAGAGTTCGATCGTTTCAATGTAGCGCGCGAAATCGAGACCGTCATCCGGGAACCAGACCTCCGAGGACTCGGTCGCGCCGGCCGGCTCTTGAATGTCGGTCGTCAAATCGTGCACGTCGATTTGCGATCGACCCTGACTGAACGCGAGCGCCCGCTCGATGGCATTCTCCAGTTGCCTGATATTGCCCGGCCAGCGATACGCCATCAGGCGACGCAGGGCATCCTGCGAAATCGTCACCGCGCTGCGATCTGATTCAGCAGCCAGCTTCTGAAGAAAATGCTGCACGAGCAGCGGTATATCCTCGCGGCGCTCCCTGAGCGGCGGCAGCTTCACCGGGATGACGTTCAATCTGTAGTAAAGGTCCTCGCGAAAGGCGCCCTCGGCGACCATCTTGGCAAGATCGGAATGTGTCGCGGCGATCACCCGGACATCGATCTTGACCGTATGCGAGTCGCCGAGGCGTTCGAACTCGCGCTCCTGCAGAACGCGAAGCAGCTTCGCCTGCAGCGCCGGACTCATCGTCGCGACTTCATCGAGAAAGAGCGTCCCCTTGTGCGCCTGTTCGAGCCTGCCCTGCCGTGCGCCGACCGCGCCGGTGAACGCGCCGCGCACGTGACCGAAGAGCTCAGCTTCGAGGAGCGTTTCGGGAATCGCGCTGCAGTTCAGCGCGACGAACCGGTTTGTCCGTCGCGGGCTGTTGTGATGGATCGCGCGAGCCGCCAGTTCCTTACCGGTGCCGGTCTCACCCGTGATCAGAACCGTGCTCGACGTCGCGGCGACCGTCTCGAGCAATTGAAACAGTTCGCGCATCACGCGGCTCCGGCCGACGAGCCCATCGATGCGATACCGATCCTCGAGCTGCGATCGCAGGTACGCGTTTTCAGATTTCAGGCGCCGTTGTTCGAGCGCCGAGCGAAGGACGTGCAGCAGCGCGTCGAACTGAAAGGGCTTGGTGATGAAGTCGGCCGCCCCTTGCTTGATCGCCTCCACAGCATCCTTCACCGTTCCGTATCCGGTGATGACGATGGCAATGATTTCGGGATATCGCTCGAGCGCCGACTCGATTACTTTCGCGCCGTCGATGCCTGGCAGCCGGAGATCGGTGATCAGAATGTCGAAGGCAAAATCGGTGAGACGCTGCAGCGCGTCTTCACCACTGCCGGCTTGTTCGACGATGAAGCCGTGATCCGCGAGGCGCTCCGCAATTGCCTCCCGGAGCGCGGTCTCGTCGTCTACGATCAACAGATGTTTCTGACCCTCAGCCATTTAGTTCAAGTGGGCGGTATTTTGACACCCACGCCCGGGCCGGTCAATTCACCTACCCCGTCAGCCCTATAGCCGACGGTCGCGTCTTCCGATACATCTCAACGTACGGCGTGCGGTAACCCACATGGCCCGATGTTCAGGGCCGACGTGAAAAGCAATGATGACTGACCGCAAGACCATCTCAATCATGAAAGCGTGCGAGCTCGTTGGTGTGAGCCGACGCACTATCTACAACTGGATTGCCAGCGGCAAGGTGGAGTACGTCAGAACCGCCGGCGGTTCGGTTCGTATCTTTGTCGACACGCTCTGGCGCGAGCCGGGGCGTACGCACGAGCTGACGACCAAAGAAGCCTCATGACGCCAGCCGCCGATCCGAGAAGTGCGAGGACGTCTGTGGACGAACCGCCAGACCTCGGCCTGCTGTTTCATCGCCTCAACAATCAGCTCGGGATCATCCTGGCGAACGCGGAGCTGCTCGAGGCGAAGGTCTCGGACGAGATGACGCGCGCGCGGGCCTCGCAGGTCATCGCCAGTGTGCTCGACGCGATGTCGACTGCCCGCGAGATCCGCGCGCGCACGAAGCCTTCCTGACGTCAAATATTTGACGTTAGGCACGCCTAACAGTCAAATAATTGACAATCCGGCGGTCGCTCAACGACGCTTCTTTCTCGCACCTTCACACGAACACACCCCTGTAAATCATTGAAATTCAATAGCTTCACACGAATTCACAGAAGCGCCTCAGGCTTCGCTTTTTGATCGTTTTTGGCATGGTATTCGGGTTGCCGTGCTACCCACTCGCCGCTGAGGTTGGGAAGGCGGCCACGGTAACTGGAACCTCTGGAGGAAAGGATCAAATGCAGCGTCAGCCTCTCGCCGCCCGTCATCGTCAACGCATCGCCGCAAGTCTCCCGTTTGTGGAATCGCTGGCGCGCCGCGTTGCCGCGTCCATGCCTCACTCGATTGAGTTGGGGGATCTGGTCCAGGACGGCATGATCGGCCTGATCGACGCCGCGTGCCGGTTCGATGAAGATCGCGGCATCAAGTTCGAGACCTTTGCCGAGCGCCGCGTGCGTGGCGCGATGATTGACGCGCTCCGTCGCGATGCCTGGCCCCGCGGAGTTCGTCGTCAACGCCGCGAGCTCGAAGCCGCGCGCGAGGAACTCCGGCGCGAGCTTGGCGCAGAGCCGTCATTGGCCGACCTTGCGCGGCGGATTGGTTCTGACGAAGCGAGGCTCGGACGCACGATCGTACGAATCAACACGATCGAATCGACATCGCCGCTCTCGGCAGGTGAAAACGTCGACGGTTCGTCGTTGCCGCCAGCGTTGGTGCCGTCGGAACCGCAGCCTCCCGACAAGGCCTACGAGGAGCAGGAAGTACGCGATCGCATTCGCGCGGCAATCGCGTCGCTCCCGCCAAGAGAACGCAAGGTGATTGGGCTTTATTACTACGGTGAAGCGACGATGAAGCAGATCGGAGCTGAGATCGGCGTGAACGAATCACGCGTGTCCCAATTGCACGCGCGGGCGGTGCAGAGACTGCGGAAGGCCCTTGGCGCTGATTGCCCGACCGAATCGATCAGCCCAGCCGTCCTGTCGTTTCAGAGCACGATGCGACGTCTGCGGATGGCCAAGGCGGAGATGCCGCACGAACCGGGGGTCGTTCTTCAGTATCGCGCGCCGCAGCCGGCGGCACCGAAGACTGCCGCGAAACGTAAGATCGCGACTCGCAGAGAACCGATCGCGGCGGCACGCTAACCGCTGATTGTTCCGGGATCCGTTTTCCGTGGTCCGGGATCCGAGGAATCTCTAGGAGGCAGCTAGAGAGACCGGATCGCGGATAACGGATCCCGACATCCTTTACTCCACCATCTCTTTGGCTACTCTCAGAAGGTCCTTCAGTCGAAATGGCTTCGCCAACCATCGGCAGCCCGATTCTTCGAGAAAGCGCTCGGCGTCTGTGCCGGCAACGTCTCCAGTGACGAAGAGCACGCGTCGCGCCATGGCGGGATCGGCTGTCGCCAGTTCTTTGTAAAACGCGGGACCGTCGAGCCTCGGCATTTTCAAATCGCAGACAATCAGATCGTACGGTCGCTCGTTCAGACGATCGAGCGCTTCCATTCCGTCACTCGCCCGGTCAACAAGAAATCCTGCATCCGCGAGAGCCTCGGCGACCGCTGCGCCGAGCGCGATCTCATCCTCGACAACCAGTGCGGCCGCTCCGACTCGCACGTCGCCGGTTGCTCGTTGCTCCGACGTTCGCGGTATCGGCGGCTTGAGCGGTCCTGCACCCACCGGCAATTCCACGTAGAAGGACGCACCACGATCGGCCTCGGATTTCACCGTCAGACGTCCACCATGCTCCTGCACGATCGCATATGCGACCGTTAGGCCGAGGCCGGTGCCTTTGCCGACTTCTTTGGTGGTAAAGAACGGATCGAAGATCTTCGGCTGCACGTCATCCGGAACACCGGGGCCGTCATCGTTGACCTCGAGGATGACGGCGTCGCGGTCGGCCTCGTGCCACGTTCGGACGATGAGCGTGCCGCGCCCGTGGGCACCGAGCATGGCCTGTTCGGCGTTGATGATCAGGTTGAGCAGGACCTGCTGAATCTGGTGCGGATCGGAAAACACCTCGGGAAGCCCAGCTGCAAGCGCTTCCAGGATCGTGATGTTGCTGATCCGCTGTTCGTAGGATCGAAGGGCCAGCGTCTCGCGTACGACCTGATTGAGATTGACCATCGCGCGCGTGGTGTGGCGCTTGCGCGCGAAGGTGAGAAGGTTGCGGACTATTTTCGCTGCGCGTTCCGATTCGCTGAGGATTGTTTCGAGGCCTCGTTTGGTCGGCTCGTCGACGGACCGCTGAGCGAGCCTCTCGGCCCAGGTAAGAATCGTGGCTAAGGGATTATTGAGTTCGTGCGCGACCCCTGAAATCGTCTGTCCGAGCGCTGCCAGTTTCTCTGCCTGGAGGAGCTGGTGATAGAGATCACGAGCCTGATCCTCCAGCCGCTTGCGTTCGCTCACGTCGCGCATCAGAGCTTCGATGCGAAGCCCTTCGGCAACGCGTTCCGCATGAGCCGTGACTTCGACCCACATCGGCGACCGATCGGCGCGGCGCAAACGCAGCAGGTAGTCGGTGATCGCCCCGTCGCGCCGAAGCCGTTCGACGAAGCCATCGCGCGCCTGCGGATCGACGAAGCGTTCAATGTCGAAGGGGCGGACCTCCTCCTGCGGTGTCTCGACCGCGTAGCCGAACATCAATTTGAGATACGGATTGGCCGAGAGCGTCAGCGCGGCTGACTCCGACAGCGTGCCGATGTAGACGCCCTCGTGCACCGACTCGAAGAAGCGCGCAAACGTTTCCGGCGGCGCCGCTGACGTCAGCTCGGGGTCCGGCACGAAGGGATTATACGGGCGATCGCACTTGCACGGCTCAGCTTACTTGCCGCGCGGCGGCGGCGACGTTGGCGTCATGGTTTGATACTGCGAGCGGTACCGTCCCTCAATCGTGGATCGAATATCGGAGATGCTCACCCCGGAATTGTGCATCTGCATCGCGTCACGCGCGACATCGAGGCAGATCGCTCAAGTCATGCCGTGGTCTTCCCAGGTCGGCCGCCCGGTCGCATCGCGGCTGCGGATAAAGCAATCGTCGTTACCTTTGTGGCCAGATCGCTCACATCCGCAGAAGCACGGAACATAGTGCAACACTTCGGGATGGCGAGCCGCAAACGTGTAGACAGCGCTGACGACCTCCGGCGGACGTGCTGGTGCGAATCCGCTGATCGGCAGCGGCGGCAGTTCACCTTTGTATGCCGGCGGCGGAGGTGTGAACTGGACCACCGTCGGCTGGGGCGGATCGGCCACGGCGGGCGCCGCGGCGGGTGGCGGTGTGGCTGGACTGGACTCTGCGGGTTCATTCGGCTGACACGCCAGGCCAGCGGCGGCGATCGCTAGAGCGACGATCGTGACCCACGACGATCGATTCTTCATATCAATGATCTTAGCACCCGTGGACATCGGGACTGCGCCGCCGGTAATCTGACGGCAATGTTCACGTCGTCGTTGCTCAAGGACAAGGTCGCTGTTGTCACTGGCGGTGGAACCGGGCTTGGCCTGGCGATCGCGAAACGGATGGGTGAGCTCGGTGCTGATATCGCCATCGGCAGCCGGCAGGCCGTGCATCTCGAACAGGGGACGGCTGATTTACGACATGCCGGCCTCGATCCGCTCGCCGTTCAGGTCGACGTGCGGAAGCCAGAGCAAGTGGACGAAATGGTCGGCCGCGTCGTCCGCCACTTCGGCCATATCGATATTCTGATCAACAACGCCGCGGGAAACTTCATCTGCCGTGCTGAGGATCTTTCGCCGAACGGGTGGAACGCGGTCGTCGGAATCGTACTGAACGGCAGCTTCTACTGCTCACGCGCCGTCGGGAGGCACATGATCGCGCGGGCCCGCGGCGGCTCGATTGTCTCGATACTCGCCAATTATGTCTGGACGGGCAGCGCCGGCACCGTCCATTCTGCTGCGGCGAAAGCCGGCGTGATGTCGATGACTCAGACGCTCGCGGTTGAATGGGCGAGCCACAACATCCGTGTGAACGCGGTTGCGCCCGGTCCGATTGAATCGCCGGGAGCGGCGGAGAAGCTGTGGAACACGCCGGAAGCGGCTCGTCGGATCGCCGAAACCATTCCTCTCAAGCGATGGGGCAAACCAGAGGATGTCGCGGATGCTGTGACGTTTCTCGTTTCCGATCACGCGAGCTTCATCACCGGAGAGATCCTGACGGTCGACGGTGGTTCGTGGCTCGGCAAAGGCCCGTACGGTTTCGTCTGAGCCGCGCCAACCGCCACTTGGCCTCGATTGCGGCTCCACGTCATCGGATAATACCAGCCACGGAAACCACGGAATCGAAATAGCCACGGAAGAACACGGATTCACCCGGACTCGAGATCGATTCGGATCCCCGATCCCGGATCCCGACATGACAAGCACCAGACAACGACGTCTCGCGTACCTCTCCTGGATCACCGTCTGCATCGTTTGGGGGACCACGTATCTCGGCATACGCGTCTGTCTCGAGACGATGCCGCCGATGTTGATGGGAGGTTTCCGTTGGCTTCTGGCCGGCGCGCTGCTCGCGGCCTACGTTGTGGCGACTGGTGAATCGTTGCCGGGGCGAGAGAGATGGGGCGGAATTGCGCTGCTCGGGTTCTTGATGCTGGCGCTCGGCAATGGAGGTGTCGTTCTCGCTGAACAGTGGGTGCCCAGCGGTCTCGCCGCGGTCGTCATTGCCTCGAACCCGTTCTGGATGTCTGCCGTTGAAGCGGCGATCCCTGGCGGCGAGCGGCTTCGCGCCAACAACGTCATCGGGCTGATCATTGGCTTCACGGGAATTGTTGTTCTCGTGTGGCCAGATCTCACGCTGGGAGCAGCGAGCCGTCGCGGGTTTCTCGCCGGTGTCGTCGCTCTACAAGTCGCATCGATTGGCTGGTCACTCGGCTCCGCGTATTCGAGGCGCCATGCACGCACCGATCACGTGCTTGGAACGACCGCGTGTCAGATGCTTGCTGGCGGGATTTTCATGACGGCTGCTGGTACGATTCGCGGAGAGTGGTCACACCTGTCGTTCAGCGCGATCACGACGTGGTCGTTAGTGTATCTCTCGACCGTTGGCGCAATCGGAGGGTTTGTCGCCTACACCTACGCTTTACGACACCTTCCGGTGTCGTTTGTGTCGCTGTATGCCTACATCAACCCGATCATTGCCGTGGCGCTTGGCGTGCTGATCCTCCACGAATCTTTTGACTCGCGCATGGCTGTCGCCGCGGCGCTCGTGTTTTGCGGAGTCGCGATTGTCCGGTGGAGCGGCCCACGGGCCGTCTCCGACTCTGGGCTCGAGGTTGATGCGCGAGCGGAGCCGTCGACGTAAGAAGGTAGCGGAGCCGAGTCGATCAGACCCTCCGCCCACTGATCAAGCGAACGAGAAACAGAACGATCGCTATTACCAGCAGGACATAGATAAAGTTGCCGAGAGTGTACCCACTGACCATCCCGAGCAGCCATAGCACAATGAGGATGATCGCAATCGTTTCGAGCATGGTCTTCTCCTTGCGCGCGAAATCGCGCCGCACTCGAATGAATCTCCAGCAACGGCTGTGCCGGATCTCTTGCGTGCGGCAGTCGCGAAGCGTCCGCGCCGTCGTCCTTGTCATTTTTCTAGTATTCGGTTCCGCTTCGCACTCCCACGCGCAGACCGACGCACCAGCTCAGCCAGCAGACTCGCCGTCCACTGGGAAACAGGTTGTCTTGTTTCTGACAGGCGCGGCCAGCGGACTCGGCGCGCACGAAGCCGGCCATGTCCTCGCGGATTTGGCGTACGGCGAAACACCGGGATTGAAGAAAGTCGACTTTCACGGCATTCCGTTTTTTGCCATCACTCACCGGAGCGGCCGTGCTTCGAACGAAGAGTTCGTCATTTCATCGGCCGGCTTCTGGGTGCAGAACGCCGGAAACGAATGGCTGCTGAGTAAACGGCCGGACCTCAAGTCCGAGCAGGCGCCGTTCGCAAAAGGGTATTTCGCGTTCAACGTCCTCGCGTCGGTCGCGTACGCGGGTGCTGCGTTCGCGAAGACCGGCCCGGCCGAGCGTGATACGCGCGGCATGGCGGCGGCTTCCCGTGTCGATGAACGGTGGATTGGCGCTCTGGTGCTCGCGCCGGCGCTGCTCGATGCGTGGCGCTACTATCACCCCGGCTCGAAGTGGGCGACGTGGAGCTCGCGGGGCGTAAAGATCGGGATGGTGGTTATGGTTGCGCGGTAACGCTGCTCTGTGCGCCTTCGCTGCGAGGGCCCAAGGCGAACGTCATCGTTCCCTCGACCACCACCTTGTCATTGACGCGCGCGATTCCGCGAAGAACGCCCATGCGGCTGCGAAGGCGTCGCACCACTGCTTCGATGACAACCTGATCGCCCGGATGCACCGGCCGCCTGTACCTGACCCGCTCGATACCCATGAAATAGATTAGCTTTTCGCGATTCTCAGGCTTCGCAAGAATCATGATCGCGCCGACCTGCGCGACTGCCTCGGTCAGGATCGTGGGGGGCAAAACGGGCGGCCCATCCTGTTGATGCGACAGATACCGTTCGTTCAGCGTCACGTTCTTGATGCCAACGATTCGCTTATCGGGATCGAATTCGGTAATGCGATCGACCAGAAGAAACGGATAGCGATGCGGAAGAATCCGTTCAATCGCGCTGTAATCGAGCGGCAGCGAGAGATCCATGATTTCAACGAAGTATAATCGGGATTTCTCCCCCAGAAGGGAAACGTCTCCAGTGAGCCAGTCGTTTCCAGCAGACGAAGCCCCGGCGGATCCAAGTACGCACGAACACCAGAAGGTGTCAAAGCAGGAACTTGTCACGACGCTCTTCGATCTTGGGCGCCAGGTCACCAGTGTGCTCGACTTCGATGACCTGCTGCGCCAGATCCCGAGACTCATCGGCCGGTTGATTCCATTCGAAGCCTTTGCCGTGTACCTGCTCGACGAGCGCAGAAATGAGTTGCGCGTCGCCTATTCGGTCGGATATCCGCCGGTCGAACGGCCGATCCGTCTGCGGCCAGGGATGGGCCTCGTTGGTGCGGCGATCGAAACCGAGCAGCCGGTGCTGGTCAACGACCTGCAGAACGATCCGCGCTACATCGAGTTCGTTCCCGGCATGAGTTCGGAAATCGTCGTCCCGCTCCTGCACAAGTCGAAGCCGATTGGGGCCCTGAATATCCTCAGCCGGAATCGGAATCAATTCACCCTCGAGGACACCGCAATCGTCCGCCAGTTCGGTGCGCACGTGGCCGTGGCGCTGGTGAACGCCCGCTTGTTCGATCGCAGTAAGCGCGATGCCGAAGCATTTGAGACGCTCGCCGAGATAGGGCGCGACGTTGCGTCGGTCCTCGATCTCGACGAGCTGTTTTCGCGAATCGCGCAGCTGACCAAGCACGTGATCGACTATCGCACGTTCGGCATCCTCTTGCTGAACGAAGAGCGCGGAGAGCTCGAGATGAAGCTGGCACTGCAGTACGGCGAGAAAGTACAAGTGCCGCGGGTTCGGCTCGGAGAAGGGTTAGTTGGATACGCAGCCCTCCATCGCGAACCGGTTCTGGTGTCAGATGTTTCCCAGGATCCGCGATACATCAAACTCGTTCCCGACGTCCGATCGGAGCTCGTCATTCCGATGCTGGTGAAGGATCGGTGCATCGGTGTTGTCGATCTGGAGAGTCCAGAGCTCGACGCCTTCAGCAAACGTGATGTCGAGATCCTCACGTTGCTCGCGAGTCAGGCAGCGGTGGCGATCGAGAATGCACGGTTGTACGAGGAGGTCCGTGCGAACGAGGAGCGGCTGGAGAAAGAACTTCGATTCGCGCAACGGGTTCAGACGGCGCTTCTTCCCGCCGGGCCACCGAAACGGCTGAAGGGCATTGAAGTGGCGGCGGCGTTCGCGCCCGCGCGCGAGGTCGGCGGCGACTTTCATGATTACCTTTCGCCGGAAGCTCACACGCTCGTTGTCGCCGTAGGAGATGTATCCGGGAAAGGTGTTCCGGCAGCGCTCTACAGCGCCTTTGCCGCGGAACTCGTGCGAGGCCGTACATTCCGCCGACGCTATCTTCCGGATCGATCGAGTCCATCGGGCGTGCTGTCTTCGGTGAACACGATTCTTCATCAGCGACAGCTCGAGGAGTACTACTGCACGCTCTGTTATACGGTGTTCGATCTGAAACGCCGCATTCTCACAGTCGCGAATTCAGGGCTCCCGTATCCAATCCGCGCCACGGCGGAGGGTTGCGCGCAGATCGAGCTGCCCGGTGTGCCCCTCGGGTCGTTTCAAGGATCGACCTACGACGAGGTGACATTTGCGCTCCATGCCGGCGACCTGTTCGTGCTCTGCACGGACGGCGTCTTTGAAGCGATGAATGCGCAAGGACAGGAATTCACAGCGGCGCGGTTGCTTGATGTCGTGGCCGGGCTGCGCGAACAACCGGCAGCGAAGGTCGTCGAAAGAATCTTCGAGGCGGTCTCGCAGTGGCGGGGTGACACACCGCCGAACGATGACATGACGGCGGTGGCAGTTCGGATTACGTTGTAGGGCGCGGTCTCAAGACCCCGCCCTACATACCTTGCTGTTCAGTACCGCTTAAACGAAATATCTTTCTGCTGCAGATGGAGACCAAGGGCCCGGCCACCAAACGTGGCCATATCGTTAACGCGCCCTTTTACCTTCACGTGGGCGCCCTTGCTGGGGACTCGGCCGTCTTGCGACAGAACCGTCAACTCCCCCGTGCCATCGTCGACCTTGTACATCTTGAACGGGACCAGTGGTACACCCCACGAACTCGTCACCACGCCGTCGATCGAAACCGTCTTGTTCTGGTAACGGCCCGGGTTGTATTTCAAATCGGCGACGCTCGGTGAATGCAGCGCGCACGCCGACAGAGCGGCGGCAAAACCAAGTGCGACGGTCAAACGGGCGAAGGATCCAGCCATGCGCAACCCTCCGAATGAATGCCGCGCGGAATCGGCCTGACTTACGACGGGATGCGGCGATGCCAGCGCCTGCCTGAGTTACGCACCCCGTTGACTCCGCGCGACACCTGGGCTGAATCAAAGGCTGTGCCCGCATGGCGGAGCCAGAATTCAAGGAAAAATGGAACTGCTTTCGAGGGACCGTCCAAAGGGGTGGACGCGGCTGACCTCACGGCGGGACAGGCTAGAACCCAAACGTCAGGCCCACGCGCGCCCGATTGACCCTGACATCAGCAGGGCGCTGCTGAAAGTCGTACCCCAGCTCGAGACTCACGAATGGTGTGAGCGTGAAGTTCCCGCGCAGTGCGAAGGTGTCCGATTCGAAACCGACTCGATCGAGCGTTAGCCAGTCAAGTCGATCGATGCCATGCGTGAATCCGGCTCCGAGCCGGAAGTTTTTCGTGACCGCGCCGCTCAAGCGAATGACGACGTTATCGGTCTGAATATCTTCGAGGCCGAGAGGTGTCGTAGTGCTGCGATAGTACGCGATGAAGGTGTCGAAACTATCCGAGAACCGAACGGTAAGCTCCGGACCAAGAATCCAGAAATCAGTGTCGTCCTCAAATCCCGCGCGCCGGAACAGCACACCCCATGTCGTCTTCCGGTGCGTGTACCCGAACTGCGTGTAGAAATCCGACTCGGGCAGGTAGACCGGATCAAATCCGGCGAGAGCTCCGACGTTGAGATGGGCGTTTCGCGACAACGCGAATTCGAACCCGCCTCCCGCTCGTTGATCGTTCGTGCCGAACAACCTGTCAACCTGTCCCTCCGCCACGAGGCGGACGGAGTCAGACAGGCGGGCATTGAGAATGACCGTACCTGCGTGTGTGTCCTCCACGTCTACGTCGAAGTGCTGGAAATCGTAGTCGAGCTCGAGTCGATGCGC
>Ga0075421_100007440_pt1 | contig 13413 bp, 10 predicted proteins | sample SoiMetdeltSBSDD5_FD_75292 | JGI IMG/M metagenome (GOLD analysis project Ga0075421, IMG submission 75292) | Bulk soil microbial communities from a Populus tree surrounding site in Tennessee, USA - Soil MetaG P. deltoides SBSDD5 | ecosystem: Environmental > Terrestrial > Soil > Tree plantation... | reverse complement strand
CGGGTGCTGGCCGCAGTCGCAATGACGGCGCGCTCCAAGGCCTTCCGTGATCCACGGATGTGTATCTGCTCGTCTTCGACCACGACCTGGTCGATCAGCATGCGAACATAGGCCTGCCGCAGGGCGGGGTTTTCCCCCCTGATTCCATCGCGAAGCAGGTTGCCGAATCGTCCGACGATTTCCGGCGTGATCGAGCGCTGCCCGGACTTCAGCTGGCGCTCCAGCCCCTCGATATCGGTCGTCAGCGATGCGATGCGTGCACGGTGATGGGTGAGGCGCTCGGCAAAGTCCCGGTCTGTCGGCGAAGCAAGGCCCTGCTCGACCAGCTCGTAGAGTCGGTTGAGTGCTCCCATGCTGTTGGTCTTCTCGGCACGCAGCGAGGCAAGTTCATCCCGCCGCTTGCTGTCCGACGCATCGCTCTGCTCGAGAAAGGCCTCCAGCAGCTTCGGCAGGCGTTCCGGGCTGAGGACCCGCTGCTCCAGCGCATCGAGGACGATACCGTCCAGCTTCTCCATCCGGATCGAGCGTCCCGGACAGGCGGTCTCGCCACGTGTGGCTCGGCGTGAACAGGCGTAATAGCGATATTGGCCGGACTTTCCGGTGCGAATGGTCAGTGCACCCAGGCAAGTCGGGCAGCCGCATCGGGCGATGCCAGTGAGCAGCGTCGGGCCGGAGACGATCCGTGGCGGCGTCTGTCGTGGATTGCGCTCGGCGAGGCGCGCCTGCACCGTCTGGAAGCTCTGCTCGTCGATGATCGGCGGGACGGTCACCGGAACCCACTGGTCACGGGGGCGCCGTTCGCCGGTGCGGGAGTCGGTCCGGTTGAAGTAATGGGTTCCGGCGTAGGTCGTACGCCTCAGCACCTCGTCGACATTCGAGACGTGGAACGGCTTGCCGCGATAGCTGTAGCCCCGCCGGTTGAGCCATGAGGCGATCTTCTTGATCCCGATCGGTCCGCTCTCACCGTCGCCTTCGAGGTAAAGGGAGAAGATGCGGCGAACCAGCGGCGCTTCGGTCTCGTCGACCGCCAATACCTTCTTGTCCTTGTCGCCACGGCGTTCCGCCACCAGCACCTTATAGCCTAGCGGCGGCCGCGAGCCATTCCAGAAGCCCTGCTTGGCATTGGCGACCATCGAGCGGCGGACATGCTTGGCGGTCTCGACGCTTTGATATTCGTCGAACTTGCTGAGGATCGAACGCACCAGATCGCCGGTGGCCCCTTCCCCCACATCCTGGGTGATCGAGACAAGTTCCACCTTGGCCTTGGCCAGTTTGCGCCGGTAGCGCTCGAACTCGAATTGGTCCCGGAAGAAGCGGCTGAAGCTGTGGACGATCACCAGGTCATAGGGACGCTCGCGCGACGTCGCAGTTTCGATCATCGACTGGAACTGCGGTCGGTTGTCATCGGTCGCCGATGCGCCCGGCTCGCGATAGACATCGGTCAGCATGATGCCGCGTGCGTCGCAGTAGGATGTGATCGCCGCCACCTGGTCGACGAGGCTGGTCTCATGTTCGGCCTGGCGGCTGGTCGAGACGCGGACGTAGGCGGCAGCGCGCGGAGCCACTTGCGGAAGTCCAGGGGCTGACGGGTCAGGAGATGAACGCATGATACTCCTCATCCAAACAGGGCGAGAATCTGTCGGCCCATGAACCGATGCAGCAACCTTACTTCCTCGTCCGTGACCTCAAGGCAAGCGGGCAGATGGTCAATGGAGGGGTTATCGTTCGCCGGTGAACTAGGCTGGGGCAGCTTGGTCTGTCGATCCGCACTCGGCGACGCATCGTCGTTAGCCGCACTTCGGGCTGGCCTGGCACCCCTTGCCCGGCGCGTAGAACTGCGATCCGCCATTGCAAACCCTCCATCGTGAGGGCTGACTCAGGTGACACGAAAATCGCCGGAAGCAACAGGGTCTTGTTGTAACTACGGCAGTTACAACAAGAAGTTTGGGGATTTCGCTTGACTTCGGCTTGGCGCCCCTTGGGCCAGGCCAATCCCCGACTGCTTTGCGCCCTTCTCCGGTGGCCGCTGGGGCGATCGAGCAACCCGACAGCGGCCTTTTTTTCATGATCCCGCCGAATGTCCGAAATGCGCCTAGGCCGATCATGCAACGCGCAGTTCAAATCTCTAGATGCGGACATTAGTCGAAGCGAGTTGCGATCGCTGGGGCTGCGACAGCTAATGATGCCATTTTCGTCGCCATTGGTCACGCGTGACGGCACAGTTGCACGCAGCATCGGGACCAGAGGTCAAAGACCTCAGTTTCGGATTGTAAAAATTGGCGATAACCGAATTCTCCTCGTCGGTTAGAGCTCGTCGACCTTTCAGTACAAAACGAAGAAGCTCGACGGCAAGAAGGATGCCCGCGGTAACAGACACGAACCCGACCGACATGGCTGGAGGCCCGGCCGCAAACTTTTCCAGATCTTCACTGCTCAAATGGCCGCAGCCGGCCTTCTGCAAATAGGCTTCGCCTTTGTCCGGCGGAATGCCAAGTCCGGCGAATTCGGATGCGCGCTCTTTTCCCGTGAGACGCTTCAGTTCTGTCAGCTTCGCTTCGATAATGGCATTACGCGGCCTGATAGGATTATAACATTTGAGGCAAGCCCCTTCGGTCGCCAGGTTGAATATGCCGGCTTTGGCGGTCAGTCCCCAAGTGCTGCCGGCGAGCAAGAGTTCGGGAATAAGATTCTGAATGGCGTGGCGCGGTTCATTTACGTCAACGCAAGACAGGATCAGCGGATAGCGATACTCCCGCTCCAGCAGATCGATTTCTGCTGACTGAAGATCGCGCCCCATTCGCTGGACATATCGTTCCCAGCGACCGTCAAAGGGGAAAGCTGTAAAGCCGCGCGATCGCAGGAAATTAGCCATAGGTATCGGCTTCGATCCTGAGTCACTCAGCTGGGTCAGTATGTAGCGATTGTCGTTGCTGACCCCTAGCGGATCATAATCGACGATGGTCACGTGACCGCTGACATTATCTAAACTACCGATCGTGAGGGCCGCTGCCTGGGCGACAGCACCACCTCCGGCAAAGTAAAAATGCGGAAAATGAATTGTCGGAGCTATCGGCCCGTCCTGCAACTCGGACCAGCTGGATGCCGTGGACCGGCTCCAGGCGGAGACGAACAGCATGTCGATTGGCGAGGTTTTTCCAGGCTTAGCGCCCCTAAACTCCTTGAACACCTCGGCAGCGGTAAAGGCTGCCGCCAAATATGGCCCGACAGGCACAGTGCTGGCAGGTATGTCCGCATCGATTGCCAGCGCGGTCCCGACGAACGCACGCCAGCCATCGCCGTGCAGGAACAGGCGCTTTGCCACGCGCTCGCGCGCTTCGCATTTCCCGACGATCAGTTCGAAATCCGGGGCCACACCGTGGGCCGAGGTGCCGGCACTGATGTGAGGCCCAGCGATTGCAAGGACAGTTGCGAGCAGAGTGTCCAGCAGCGTCTCGCGCGCCGCATATGCGGCGACACCGTCTTGCAAGCGCACGGGCGGAACGTCGAACGATATAGATGAAACGACATTGAATTGACGCGCCAGTAGATTGGTTAGCAGCCATGCCGCGTGCTGCCCTGCCTTTGTTGACGCCCAGTTTTCGGCGACACGGATGAGCACAGACCCTTGGCGAGCCTTGGACGGATCCAGCGCTTCGTGGGGATCCGGACGCAAGTGCCGATCGGCAAGCTCATCGATCGCGGTCGTCACCGGCGGAAGTCCATAATCTGAGCCGCGTCGTCATCGACTACAGCGACGCGATGAGCAGCGACATCATCGACAAGCAGGTGCCAATAGCCTTCCTGCCATTCATGCACGCCAACGCCGCTCGACCACTGGCCACCCCAATTGCCGTAGCGTGGAAACACCACCGACAATGAGTGGCGGCTTACAGCCATTTGATCGTCATAGGGTGAATGTTCGACCATGGTGCCGGGATGCGAATGGACTTGCGACAAGTTTTTCCAACCATGAGTCCGCACTGTGTTGGCGATTTCGACCATCGCTGAACCGTCGACGTGGTAGTTCCGCTGCCGATTGATCTGGCGCGGCACGATCACGGCCGAGACCTCACCGCCAGCATCATCGGGCGAGCCATACCAAAAGCAGCATCCCTCGAGGGCGCCGAAGCTGCGCAAAACAGCGACCGTCAGTCTGAGCGTCTCTCGCGTAACGCGAAGCTGCAAGGGGCCGACGACATATGGGGTTGTCGGGGGCCGGCGCCATCCTTCATCCATCATGTCTCCGCGCGCCCCTGATAATATGGCGGCACCATCAGCCTCCTGATGGCAGACAGGGTCGACATGAAGTTATGCTTCGCCGGATTCCACAGATGCTGCTCTTCGACGCTGTGGTTGACCGTGTAGAATTCCAGCGTTTGGGAACAGCAGATTAATTGGGTATCCGCATGACCACGGCCTGAGGAGTAGTTGGTGTGAAACTGGATTTCGCCATGCCCCGGTGAGTTGGGAACCCAGCTCTTGTCCTCCGGGTAGCGATATTCAAGGGTCGCCGGATTCACGAACCGCGCGCTCGGCGGGAATGCCGGATAATGATCGAAATAAAGCCTGAGCAGATAAAAATCGCGATCGCCCGATGTTTTCTCGCCCCAGAGCGGAACAAGCAGCGTTAGGCTATCGGGAATTGCCCAGCCCAATTCCTCCGGCGACCGGCCCTTCAGCGCCTTTTCCAGATCCCGCTCGAAGGCCTGCTGGCCGGCTGAGATATCTTGGACGGGAGTTGGCGCGTCCATCATGCGCCTCCAGTCGGGCCGACGATCTGGAACTTGCGCGCGTCGATGATCTTCTGATCCTTCAGCTGCTTAAGCGTCAGGCTGAGGTGCGGCATCAGGTCCGTGCCCTTGAAGCTCTGCAGCCTGTCCTCGGGTCCGCGGGGTTCCTTCAGAAGCTCAACGGCTTTGTCCCAGAGCTGCTGCAACGTGTCTTCGTCGCTGGCGTGAAAGTCCACCTCGCGGGAAGTTCCCACGTGCTCGAATTCGACCTTGGGGCCGCCCTTGCCATTACCGTTCATGTTCAAAAATCCTTCGAATCATCCGGCCCGACGCCGTTCAGCCCCATCTGCCATCCAAGCAAATTTATGTCAATTACAGTTGCGTGCAAAATTCTTTCACGTGATTTATAATCACACACGGGATCGTGTGATTTTCGTTGACGCGACGAACATGTTGGATTCTAAGGCTGACATGGCCTTGTCGGAAATCTATCGCGAGCTTGGCGAGCGGGTTTCACAACTCCGGGAAACCAATGGCAAACTGACCCAACAGGAGCTGGGCAGTCGCGTCGGCATATCGCGCGCTACCATCGCAAGCATTGAAGCTGGCCGGCAAAACGTCAGCCTCCAGCAGCTTTATTCGCTTGCCGAGGCCCTGGGTGTTGAGAGCCTGTCGGAGCTCATCCCCATGAACGTGCCGAAATTTGAGCCGACCATTGTTTCAGAAACCAGCGGCTTGAGCCCAATCCAAGTAACTCAGATTGAAACGCTGCTGAGAAATGCTGTCGCTAACGCGAAACTCAAAAGGAAATCGTAATGGCGGCGAGGATTGCAGAGGCGAGGAGCGAAGCTGCTCGACTCATTAAGCAGTTTGCAATCGCTGCGGCGCCGGTGCCAGTGGATAAAGTGGCACGCCTCCTGGGCGCCCAGGTGCGCTACGCGCCTTTGGACGGCGATTTGTCTGGCATGGCCAGCATTACGCAAGGTGTTTGCGTAATTGGCGTCAATTCGCTGCAAGTGCCCAATCGCCAACGCTTCACCTTGGCGCACGAGCTTGGACATCTCCAGCTGCACAGAGATATATTGCTTGACCATGTTCATTTGGATCGAGGTTCGCTGCGCCGCGACTGGCTATCCTCGCAGGGCGTCGATCCGATTGAAATGGAAGCCAATGCTTTCGCTTCCGAACTATTGATACCGACCGTTTTGCTTGCGAGAGCGCTTTCTGGACGGCAAATCGATTTCGAGGACGACGCCGAACTCGAGGGCTTGGCACGTAAATTCAGGGTTAGCACCGCGGCAGTGCGCTACCGGTTGATCCGGGGCACCAGCGACGTCTGGTTCTAAGGCGTCGGAACGCCAGGCATCTCGCCGTCGGTAGCTTCTCAATGAAATTTCTATCCTGTCTCGGCCGCCCCGTACCGAGCAAGGCATTGCTTCAAATAGTCTCTAAGTTCCGAAAGCATCGCACCAAGCTGTTCATCGCAGTCAGTCATCATTGCCTCCGCTTCCGCCAATGCTTGCGGCAGGCTCGTCCACTTATCCTTCGGCCCCTTGTCCAAGAGCAATCGCTCGGAAGCGATGGCCTCAATCTCCGCACTCTGCGTTTGCGACAACAATTGAGGATGCTCCTCATAAATGAGGCGCAATGCATGATATCTCAGCCGCACGTCGGCGAGTTGGCCCGCAAGCACCACGCGCTCTTGCCATGAGGCTTCGTGAAATTGTTCCATCAGCGGATAGTCGGCGTCGGGGATGAAGCCACCTGAAACGAGTTGCTCTTCGACGTGAGGGGATGCTTCATATTGCGGCGCGACCAGTGCATAGGCCGCGGCTAGCTTGGCTTTCAGCTCTTCATTTTCACTGAGCCACGCCGCTTTTGCCAAATAGCTGCTCGCATCAAAACTCGGGACAATGTCAGCGGGCGCCTCGTCCAAAGGGCACAAGTTTTGGGTCGCATTAGTCCTGATCACTCTGACGGGCTTGGGGCTTCTCACCATCCACGTTGCCAGTTGATCGACTGGTAAGCTCGCTACCCAGTTTAAATCGTGCCGCAAATCCAGCGCGAGCACATAGGCATCGACGTTTGGATCGACGCCGAATGGCGCCACGACATAGTGATATGGCTTACCAAAAAAGAATTCCGTCAGAACGAACGCGCCCTCTTCATCGCAAAAGGCGGCCGCGGATGCTTTTGTGGCGAGTTTCAAAAATCGGCTCCACAGATCTGGCGCTTTGGCGCTGATGCAACGGGCGAGGTGGATCACCGCCAGGACATCACTGAGTGCATCATGCGCATTGACGTGATCGAAGCCATTATGCGGGGCCACCTTGTCTAGCTTGAAGACGGCGTTGCCGTCTTCGTCTTCTGGGATGTCGAGACAATGCGGCGCGTAAACTGAAGCAGCTTGCACCAACCGCAATGCATCGGCGCGCGCATTGCCGTCCGTGTTTGTCAGATATGGCTTGTGCAGCGTCCGAAAAAGCGCGTTTCGAAGCAGTTTCTCGTCGAAGCGCAGGCTATTGTAACCAATGAAGACGGCTGGTGACCAGCTCTTCAGCTTGGCTTCGATCTGCCGCAGCATGGCATAGTGGCTTGGAAGCGTTGGATCGATGAGCTGGCCAAGCTTCACGCCAGTGACCCGCATGGCGCCTGCCGTCGGAACGATATGAGGGTTCAAGCGGCAGCGGACATTGATCCTGTCAAGCTCGTTCAAGTCGACGTCGGTATGAATGGCAGCAAATTGCAAGATTTGGTCGAATTCAGTCGACTTGCCGGTTGTTTCCGTGTCCCAAAACACAAAGCCCATCACGCCCCTCCCACACGGTTGCCAAAGGCAAGCTCCCCTCCGCATTAAGGCAGCTTGGGATGAATCCGAGCGGCACGATCATAGCCCGGCCGAGCACTAGGACAAGCTGGGGATGCAAAGCGGCCGATACGCCCCTAGTCACGTCGCCTGGTTGAGTGCGACTTAGTCTTGCAAGCAGCCGTTTTCACCTATCAGCGAACTGGTAGCGCGCGTACGGCGTACGCGTGGCCAAAGCTCAGTCGCTGTTCCGGATGTGATTTCGATCCCAGCCCTTTCCCCGCTCGACCCCGCAAAGCAGAAATGCGCCCATGCCGGTCAGTCAACAACGCACCGCGAGATCCCGAAAACTGCCGTTCCGGGAAATTCCTCACTCATTGCTCGAGGTTTGCGGAAAGCCTGGCTTTAAGGTCGGATCCTACACGCTTGAAGCCGAGTAGCCTTGCGGCTGCTCGCACTAGCTCTTCGCCAGTGCCGCCGGCATTGTCGTCCTGTGCAATGCGAAGCGCTGCCCGCGCCTCTAAATGCGAAATATTTGCGGCCCTCAGCGTTGCTCCGCTCTCATTTGAACGGTCGCGCACCGGGGGATCGTCATGCTGCTGCTTGGTAAACCAGAAATCCTGGTCTTGTTCGATGTCAGGTCGCCCGCGAAGACCGCGCAACGCCTGCTGAACTCGCGAAACGATCCGGTTGCCAGCTTTTTCCTTCCCGAAGGCCGACGCCACCCGGCGTGCAATTTCTTCGGAGCTGATCGGTCCCTCAATCCGGATCACCTCTTCCGCGATCGCTTGAAGGGTCGTCAACATGGCATCATGAGGTTCGCCCCAACGGACGGCAAACTTCGCCCTCTCGTAGGGCGGCATCACCCGCGCCTCGAGTTCGGGAATTGGTAAAGCGGGCAGAGGCTCGGCGATAACGGGATGCTTCTTTTGCTCGCGGTTCGACCCTTTGGGCTCGACCATGCCTTCGGCTGACAGCGCAGCATTCAACGCATCTCGCAGACGTTCGATTTCTTGCGCGCGCCGGTAAAACCAGTCGGTGCTCCAGATCCGGTGGAAGCGCCAACCCAGGCCTTCGAGTATCTCCTGCCTAAGCCGGTCGCGTTCCCGTGCCCAAAGGGCACTGTGATACGTGGCACCGTCGCATTCGACCGCGAGCAGGTATTTGCCCGGCCGGTCAGCGTGGCGCACGCCTAGGTCCACCCGGAAACCGGCCGAACCGACCTGAGGGTCAGCGAGGAAACCGATCGAGCGGACCACGTCGGCGACATCCGCCTCGAAAGCCGTCTCCGCCCCTTCGCCAGTGACGCTCGGCTCGTGCAAATCGCCGGACTTGGCGAATTCCAAAAACCGCTTCAGGACGCGTGGACCCTCGCCTCGCGTCCGGGATACGTCGATGTCGCCAGGATCGAAGGATGCAAAGATCTCGCATCGGATCCGGGCGCGGGTAAACAGCACGTTGAGGCGCCGCTCACCGCCTTCACTGTTCACGGGCCCAAACGACATGCTGGACAATTTCCCGCCCGGCATTGCGGGGCCATAGCCTACGGTCACGAGGATGACGTCGCGTTCATCGCCCTGCACGTTTTCGATATTCTTGACGAAGACGTCTTCGGCTTTGCCCTCCTGAAGAAAAGCATCGAGTCGAGGATCGCTCCGGCGGGCGAACTCGAGTAATTCGGTGATGAGATTACGCTGGGCAAAGGAGAAGGTGACGATCCCGAGTGAAAGGTCGGGATACTGGCGGGCGTGCTTGGCGACGGCCGCAACGACAGCCTCGCCCTCGATCCGGTTATCGCGCTTGCCCCCACGGTCATAGACGCCGGCGACCCGGTGGAATTGCATGCCGTAGGCAGGATCTCGCTGGTTGGGCGAGGGGGGAAGGACCAGTTCGTCGCCGTAGAACTCGCGATTGGAGACCTGGATCAAGGATGGGTCGCGCGACCGGTAGTGCCAGCTGAGCATGCGCGAGCCCAGGCCGCGCGCTTCGCAGAGCGTCAGGACACTCTCTAGCGAACCGAGATGGGCGGCGCCTTCGAGCAGGTCTTCCTCGCCCTCTTCGGCCTCGCTTTCCTCCTCTTCCCCCATCAGACGATCGAAGAAGGACGTCGGCGGAAGCTGCTTCTTGTCGCCGACGACCACGATCTGCTTGGCTCGGGCAATCGCTCCCAGCGCATCTTCCGGGCGAACCTGCGAGGCCTCGTCGATCAACAGAATGTCGAATTGGAGCGTCCCGGGCGGCAGAAACTGCGCCACCGAGATCGGGCTCATAAGGAGCACTGGCTTGATCCTTTGGATGGCCATGCCGGCCATCCGGAAGAGCTTGCGGAGCGCCATGTGGGCCCGCCGCTTCCCGATCTCCCCTCGAATAACGCGCATCTCGCCAAGGGCGCCTTGGGGCAATTGGCTAAGGTGACCGGCAAGAATTGTCTTCACGCTGTCTTGCAGGCGCGCACGCTCAAGATCGCCGAACGCTTTCACCAGCTCGTGCCGCGTCTCTTGGCCTAGTTCCCGTAGGAGCTCAGATTCTTCAAGCGCTCGTCGCCACAGTGCCTCGGCGCGGGCGAATTCGATTTCCACCGGGGCGGATTGTGCGTCAAGTCCACCTTCGTCGACGCGCTCGCTGACCGATTTGAGACCGGCATCGCTTAGTTGGCGCCTAAGGCGAGCGATCTTTGCCCAATCGGCATAACGGTCAACCTGCGATGCCATCGCGGCAAGTCGATCGGAAAACTCTGAAAGCGGAAGCGCTTGGACATCGAGTGCCGATTGATCTCCGACATCATACTGCAAGGACGCGACCACGGGTTCGACCGCAGTCAGTGCATCGTTCTGAAGCTCGCGTAGGCGTTGCTGGAGTTCGCCGATCTCACCCGTTTCGCTCGCGAGGGTAATCGTCCGTCGCTCATCGATGTTGAGGCGGCTGCCGCGAAGGTTGCGGACCCACTGGACCACGGCGGCAGCGCGCGCAAAGTTGCTTTGTTCGCCGCGCCACTCGTCGCCCATGGCCTTAGCGATGAACTCGCGGTCCTCTGCCCAATCCTTTTTCTTGGCATCGACGTCGAGAAGTCGATCGACCAGGCTGAGACGCTCGTCGGCGGACTTCGGCAGGGCGTCTTTAAGCAGGCCGGCCAGCGATCGCGAGGCGCCGCGATAAGCGCCTCCCCAGCGGGCGAAGAATGAATTGCTGCCGTCCACGAGAGGGCCGCGCAACGGTGCCGCAGACGTCTCGAAGGCATGATCAACGAAGCTCGGCGAATTCTCGTTGTGGGCGTCTTTCCAGATGGCTGCCGCTGCAAGGTCTTCCTGCAAGCGTCCCAAGTCATCGACCGCGAGAAACCCGACCGCCATCCCGTCGCTGCCGGCGGGGAGGCCGGACAGCCGCTCAAGGACATCCTGGAGCTCTGTCGTCAACGTCAAGGACGGATGGGCCGCGACCCCTAGACGGTGGTTGGTCTCCGCGACGACCTCGTGAAGTCGTTTGAGCTTTTGTGCGGCGTCTTCGATCTTGGGGGTAAGGCGAGTTAGGTCGACTGGCTGCAGATCGAGATTGCGGCAACCGTCAAATGGGTTGCGGTCATCGCCTTTCGCGACGCTGTGGGCGTAGAGGCGCGCCGTTTCCAACATCGCGTCGCAACGACCGCGATCCCAGTCGGTCAGAGGCTCGCCATCCAGGGTCGGAGGCGGTGCGCCGGCTCCCAGGAAGCGGGACTGTGTGCCAAGGACGGAATAGCCGGTCTCGCCTGAGTTGCCGATCGATCGGTGCAACTCGGCCGTTAATCCATTCAGGCGATCACGCGCGATCTTGAGGTCTTCCGGCGGCCCGGGGAGGGCGGGGACGGCCCTCCCGCTGTTGAGCGTGCTCGCCAGTTCCGCTAGGACCGCCTTCTTGTTCGCTCCGCGGGAATGGAGTTCGAGGCAAACGTCGCGCAAGCCGACTTTGACCAGCCGGTCATGGACGACCGAGAGGGCCGCCATCTTCTCCGCTACGAAAAGAACGGTTTTCCCGTCTTTGACGGCGGCTGCGATAATGTTCGTGATGGTTTGCGATTTGCCGGTGCCAGGAGGGCCCTGCACCACGAGGTTACGGCCGCGCCGTACCTCCTCAATCACGGTGGCCTGCGATGCGTCGGCATCGACAACGTGAAAGATCTCTCCGGGCTAGAGGATTTCGTCGAGCTTGGGACGATCCTCAAACAGCGGCGGATCGGCGTCAAACCCTTCCCACAGCAGGCCGCGAGTTAGCTCGTGTTCGGTAAGCGCATCCTCCGGCCAGGACTTCGCGTCGAGGTCGCGGTACATCAGGAGCTTGCTGAAGCTGAAGAAGCCTAGCTGGATCGCGTCATCATTAATGCTCCAGCGCTCCGAGCCGCTGACCACGTCGCGAACCGCATCAAAGTAGGCCGTCGGCGTCCAGCCTTCGTCGGCCTCCACGTCCGGCAGGTCGATGCCGAAGTCGCCTTTGAGCCGCTGCTGCAGGGGTAGGTTGGTTGGGAATTCGTCGTCGCGAATATTAATGTCGAAAGTAGAGGTCTTGGCATTCCTAACGAGTTCGACAGGCATCAGGACGAGCGGCGCCTCCCGGGCGATCTTCGACGAGGGATCTTCGAACCAGGTGAGGAAACCCAGCGCGAGGTACAGCAAGTTGACGCCGGATTCCTCCTCTGCCGTTCTTGCTTCACGCTGAATCTTGAGAAGTTTCTTCTGAAGGGCGTCGGGTCCTAGACGGACCTCGAGCAGGTTGTCCGTGTAGCGATCGGTGCCAATGTCTTGTTCGACGGTGGAAAGGAAAACCTCGTCGTCCGCCGCTTCATGCTTGTCTTTCCCGATTGCCATAAACCGGAGAGTTTTGCCGGACGCCAACAGATTGAAGACGTCGTCGGCGCGCTCGTTGATGATGTTGAGGACATTACCGCGAGTGTTGGCGCGGTTCACGTGCACAAGCCGGTTGCGCGTTCCTGTTTCGACGAGCCGGCTCCGAACATCATCGAATAGCTTCTTGGCACTGGCGGGCTGCTCAATGTTCACGCGACGCCTCCGGGGCCTTTTAGGCAGCCCCGCCCCCTACAATGAAATTCGGCGAATTTCTTTGGCCTTTCCGCTTCGTGTATTCAACCGCCTTTACGTCTACTATCCAGCCGAGCAGCATTCCAACTTTGCAGATCACTTGGGTGAGGTCTTGAGTAATGAATGAAATCATTTGCCCGCACTGCCAAAAAGCGTTCAAGATTGATGAGGCCGGTTATGCAGACATCCTGAAGCAGGTCCGCGATCACGAGTTTGATCAACAGCTGCATGAGCGGCTGGAGCTGGCGGAACAGGAGAAGCAGGCTGCTATTAACCTGGCAGAGGCGACCCAAAAGCTTGCTGTGGCCGAGGCAATCGGCGCGGTGGAAAAAGAGCGAGACGCGCTGGCCAATGAACTTGAGCAGGCGAAACAAGACAAAATCGCCGCTTCCGAGCTGGCCGACAGCAAGCTCTCGAACGAACTGCAACGGATAGCCGCAACCAAGGATACGGAAATCCAGCGCCTGAGTGCCGAACTTGCGGCGTTCGAGCTTGGGAAGAAGCTCGCGATCACCGAGGCCGTCAATGTGGTCGAGAAAGAGCGCGACGAACTGAAGGGTGACGTTCAACGCGTGGAGCTTGAGAAGGAGCTGGCGGAGAAGTCACTCAAGGAAAAATACGAAACCCAAATCAAGGATCGCGACGACGCGATCGACCGCCTCCGGGACATGAAGGCTCGTTTGTCCACAAAGATGGTCGGCGAAACCCTTGAGCAGCACTGCGATACCGAGTTCAACCGTATCCGGGCGACAGCGTTTCCAAATGCATATTTTGAGAAGGACAACGACGCTCGGACTGGCAGCAAGGGCGA
>Ga0075421_100007437_pt1 | contig 13415 bp, 8 predicted proteins | sample SoiMetdeltSBSDD5_FD_75292 | JGI IMG/M metagenome (GOLD analysis project Ga0075421, IMG submission 75292) | Bulk soil microbial communities from a Populus tree surrounding site in Tennessee, USA - Soil MetaG P. deltoides SBSDD5 | ecosystem: Environmental > Terrestrial > Soil > Tree plantation... | reverse complement strand
CCGCACACCCAGAAGCACCTGAAATACAGCACCAGGAACGCAGCGACCGCAAGGCCGTCAAGGATCCATGCCGACGGCCCGTTGGTGGCGTAGGCATAGACGAGGAAGAACGAGAGGTACACGAGCCACGCGTAAGGCGTCCAGCCGAGCGGCGACGACTCCGGCAGCAGCCTGAAGCGCATGGTGTCCGCCATTATTACCGGAACCGGACTTCGTCGATCGTCAGCCTGAACGGGCCAGGCTTTGCGCCTGCCGAGAACAGAACACCCTTGATGTCCGAGCCATCGAGCCCCGACAGCGTCGCCAGCGGAACGACGTACTCGCGCCACTCGGGTCCCGCAATAAAGGCGTAGGTCGCAGGAATGTTGCCCAGCTTCGTGGCAAAGACCATCAGTTGATGTTCACCGCCATCGCCACGCGCCCAGAAGACGATCTCCATGAAATGTGAAAGGTTGGCTGGCGCCATCGGCGTCGTTGCCGGGAAGAACATGGCGCCGGACCAGGGATAGGGAGATCCAGCGGCGATGGTGCCGGTAATCTCGAGCGAGCGTTTCGTGCCGTTTGCCCCACCGTCGGCGATTCGCATGCTCGCTTCCGACTTCCCACCCATCAGGGAATCGGTGGAGACCTGCCAGCCACCACCGAACTCGGCGGTGACCTCTGCACCTTCGAAGCCGCTGACGATGCCTGTCGTCGTGGGCGCGGTCGTACTCGTGGTCTCATCGGCCGGACGTCCCCGGACGACTGCGACACCGCCTTTCCAGATGGAAACGATGTCGCGAAGGGTCGTGATGTCGCGGAGAGGGTCGCCCTTCACCAGCATCAGATCGGCGCGAAGACCGGGCGCGATGCGCCCGCGGTCGGGGAGGCCGAAGACGCGCGCGGGAACAGACGACGCGGCCGCCAGCGAGGCTTGTGGACTGAGCCCTGCCCTGACAAGCAGTTCGAGCTCACGGTGCATGCTCACGCCGTGCGCCGTGCCCGGATTGGGCGCATCGGTGCCGGCAAGGATTGGCACGCCGCTGTCATGCAGAAGCTTCGCGGTCGTAAGCGCGTGGTCCAGATTCGACGTGGAGCCGGGACGCCTCGGAAAGCTCGATCCGAGCGCTGCCCGTTCAGCTGCGCCGACGTATGCCTTCAGGCGCGGGTCATCTGCCAGGGCCTTCCCACTCGGAATTCCGCTGACGCTCTCGACGACAGACAGGGTCGGGATCACGAAGGCGCCGGCAGCTTTCACGCGCGGCGCGAATTCTGGTCCTGGCGGCGCGTCTGCGAAAAGATGAACCAGGCCGCTTGCGCCGGATTCGATCGCCTGTTCGGCTGCCTTTCGCGATCCGATGTGCACCACGGCGAGCTTGTTGCGGCGTTTCGTAGCCTCGATTGTGGCCTTCAGCACGTCCGCGCCAATGGTCGGGATACTTCGGCCGTAACTCGAACCGTCGTCGAACACGATCTTGATATAGTCCGACCCCTCGGCCAGGCGCGCGTCCACGAACGCCTGCGCTTCGCCGGCAGAAGAAATCGTCGGAATCTGCAGCCCGTATTCCGTACCGTGCCCGCCTGGTGACGTGACGAGCGTACCGGCGGAAAAGAGGTCCGCGCGGCGCGGCGCGCCTTGTGGCTGCCGCTGCTCGGCGCGCATCTGCGCCGCGAACCGGTACTCGGTGAACATGTCCAGCTCGGTCGTCACACCGAATTGCAATGCCCGCTCGAGCGCGTTTCCGAACGCGTGCGTGTGCGCATCGATCAGACCAGGGAGAAGCGTCTGACCAGTGCCGTCGATCGTGTCGAGTCCCGCCGGCACTTCGCTGCCAACGCTGGCAATTACTCCGTCGCGGACGACCACGTTCGTCGGCCCCGTTGCGCGCTCGCCGTCGAACACCGTGACGTTGCGCACGACAAAGCTCCCTGTGGCCTGTTGCTCGGCCGCGGGTGCTGCTTTCGGCCGTGACCCAATTGCACCCGCCGCGACCAGCGCGCCGCCGGCGAGGATGGCGAGGATGAGACGTGTGTTCATGATCAATCTCCGCTGGTGAGTATCACAGCACGCTACAGATGTCGGAATCGGTGTCCATCGCCCATCGCCCATCGCCCATCGCCCATTGCCCATCGCCCATCGCCCAAGGCGTTTACCCGAACAGGCGATCCTCATCGCGGCGGTATCCCGAAAGCGCGAGCGCGACACCGACGATGGTGAAGCCGGCGAGGGCGGTGACGTGGGTCCAGGCTGGTGCTCCAAGGCCGGCGCCGACGGCGCCCAGCGCCAACTGCGCGAAGTGATAGGCCGGCAGGAACGGCGCGGCGTTCTTGATGGCCGGTGGCAGCATCTCGATCGGAATCCACAACCCCGACAGAAACGCCATCGGCAGATAGATCAGGTTGACGAGTGCAGGTGCGGAGTTCGGTCCTGCGAAGTACCCAAGTGCCAGTCCGATCGCGCAGAAGGGAATGGCACCTGCGATCAGCGTTCCAGCGAGCTGTACCCACGCACCGGCTGAAAGACTGACGTTCCCGAACATGACACCGAGCACGGACAGCGAGAGCACGATGACGCAGGCGAACACGACCGCGTTGAACAGCTTCGCGGTGAACAGCGCGAGCGGTGGCATCGGCGTCGCGCGCTTGAGTACGAGCCACCCCTGTCCTCGTTCTACCGCGAGGCCGACGCCGAAGCCGAAGAGGGCAGCCCCGATCACGCCAAATGCTCCGTAAGTGGCGAGCAGATACGTCGGCATCGACACGCCGCCAGGCGCGCGGCCGCCGAACATCAGCCCGAACAGGCTGTAGAACATGACGGGGAACGCTACAGCCGGAACCGCGTACGCGGGCATCCGCAGGAGCTTGAATAACTCGTACTTGGCTTCGAGCGCATAGGCCCGTGCCGGCGTCCAGGCTGTTCCCACCGTCGAAGTCGTCATCGCACACCTCCCGCCGCTGCTGCCGATTCAGCCTGTGTCGTGGCCGCGCCGGCGGACTTGCCAGACGTCAGCGCCAGGAACGCGTCTTCGAGTCCAGCGCCGGAGATTTCGAGCCCGCTCAATCCGTCGTCGCGCATCAAGAGCTCGCGTGCGACGTGTTCGGCATCGCTCGCCAGGATTTCGAGCGACGCCCCATCTCGCCTTACACCGTGCACGTGCGGCATGTGCTGAACGGTTTCGGGCGACAGCGTGGTGACGCATCGAATCCGGCGGGAGGCAGCGCGCGCCTTGATCTGGGCGGGGCTGCCGTCGGCGACGATGGTGCCGGCGTTGATGACGACGATCCGGTCCGCCAACGCATCCGCCTCTTCAAGATAGTGCGTCGTCAACACGATCGAGCGGCCGCGTGCCGCCAGCGCGCGAACCTGCTGCCAGAAGGCGCGGCGTGACTCGACGTCCATGCCGACCGTCGGTTCGTCGAGAAACAGCAGTTCAGGATTGCCACAGATTGCGAGCGCGAACTGCACGCGTTGTTTCTGGCCACCCGAGAGTGTTCCGTAGCGCCTGTCCGCGACGTCGCGCAGGTCCGCAGCGATCAGCGCCTGCTCGACCGTCAGCGGTGCGGGATAGTAGCTGCAGAACAGATGCACGTGCTCCCTGACGGTCAGCGTCTCCGGAACCTTCGCGATCTGGAGCATGACGCCCGTGCGCCGCCGCGCCGGTAGAGAGCGGGGATCGGCGCCGAAGAGGGCAACCGTTCCGCTCGTTGGTCGAATCAATCCGAGGAGCAGTTTCACAGTGGTGGTTTTGCCTGCGCCATTTGGGCCGAGCAGCGCCGTTACCTGTCCTGGCGCGAGCCGGAGCGTAACGCCGTTCAACGCCGTCACCGATCCGTAGCGCTTGGTGACGCGTTGCAGTTCAGCAATCATGTCGTCCTCCTGACAGCGTCAAATATGAGGCTGACTGGAGGTTGACGGTAGTGTGGCGCGTCAGGGGGAAGGGGTGACTTTTGTCACGTCCTTCCGGAGGGTCAGACGGGGGTTCACGACTGCCGTGGTTCGTGGCTCGTGGTTCGTGTCTCGCCGGGCCGCTGGGCAAGCTGCACGAGCGACGAGCAACGGTCCACGAGCGACGACGCGCTATACTCCCCGCCGTGCGTATCCATAACATCATCCTCGCCATTGCATGGCTGCTGACGATCTGCTCTGCGAGCGACGAGCGACGACCCGCGAACCATGGCCTCGCCGGTCCGGCTGACGCCGGACACTCCGAAGCAGCCTTGAACCCCTCGATCCCGGCACAGGAGAACGCGCGCGTGAGCCGGTCGCTCTTCGGCGAGATGCGCTGGCGATCGATCGGGCCGCACCGCGCAAGCCGCACTCGCGCGGCTGCTGGGCATCCGAGCCATCCCTACACGTTCTATATGGGCGTGTGTAATGGCGGTGTCTGGAAAACCACTGATGCCGGACGCACGTGGACACCGATCTTCGACGATCAGCCTACCGGCTCGATCGGGACGATCGCCGTTGCGCCATCCGATCCGAAGATCGTCTACGTGGGCAGTGGAGAAGCGCTGCACCGGCCCGACCTTGCTACTGGTGACGGCGTTTACAAATCGACCGACGCGGGACGCACCTGGACCCGGCTCGGACTGAACGATTCACATCAGATTCCCGCCCTTGCCGTGGATCCGAAGAACGCAGACCGAATCTTCGTCGCGGCGCTCGGCCATCCGTACGGTCCGAACGAAGAACGCGGCATTTTCAGATCGACAGACGGCGGGAAGAGTTTTCAGAAAGTGCTCTACAAGGACGAGAACACGGGTGGCAACGACGTCGACATCGATCCGTCGAACCCGCAGGTCGTTTACGCAACGATGTGGGAAGAGCGGCAGGGCCCCTGGGAGAACTCCGTGTGGGCCGGCACCGACGGTGGGATCTTCAAGTCCGTGGACGGCGGCACGACGTGGAAGCCGCTGACAAACGGTCTGCCGCCGGTCATTCAGGCGAACCTCGCGATCTCACCTGCCAACCCAAAGCGCATTTACGGGCTCATTGCAGCCGGGACCGCGCCTGGCAGCACTGAAACTCGCGGCGCGAGCGGCATCTATCGAAGTGATGATGCAGGGGAGAGTTGGATCCGCGTGTCGAACGACGCCAGGCCTGCAGGGAGGATCGGCGGAGGCGATCTGCCGATTCCACTGCCGCATCCGAAGGATCCCGACACCGTCATCATCGCGAGCACCGTCTCGTGGAAATCCACCGACGGCGGCAAGACGTGGACGCCTTACAAGGGTGCGCCAGGCGGCGAGGACTATCAGAACGGCTGGATCAATCCTGACAACCCCGACATCGTTCTGCTCGCTGCGGATCAGGGCGCGGTCGTGACGCTCAACGGCGGCGAGACGTGGAGCTCCTGGTACAACCAGCCAACGGCGCAGATGTATCACGTGTCGGCCGACAACGCTTTCCCCTACCGTCTCTGCAGCGGTCAGCAGGAGAGTGGATCCGCATGTGTTGCAAGCCGCGGCAACTACGGTGCGATTTCGGTCAGGGACTGGCTCCCAGTCGGCGTGGACGAGTACGGGTACGTCGCGCCGGATCCGCTGAACCCGGACATCGTGTACGGCGGCCGCAACGTGACGCGCTTCGACCGTCGGACCGGACAGGTATCGAGCGTTGGCCCGATCGGTGGACGGGGAGGTGCGGGCGGTGCCCTGGGCAACTTCCGAACGGTACGGACAATGCCGGTGGTGTTCTCCGAGGTCGACAAGCGCTCGCTCTTCTTTGCCAACAACCATCTGTGGAAGACCATCGATGGCGGGCAGAGCTGGAAACAGATCAGTCCGGACCTGACCCGCAAGACCTGGGTAACGCCGAAGAGCGTCGGCAAGTACCGGGACCTTCCGTCTGCGCAATCGAGCCCGCGTGGCGTCATCTACACGGTTGCGCCCTCGTACCAGGACATCAACCGAATCTGGGTCGGAACCGACGACGGCTTGATTCACGTGACGTCAGATGGCGGCGTGACATGGAAGGACATCACGCCGCCGTCGCTGGAGGCGTGGGCAAAGGTCTCGATCATCGACGCCGGCCGGTTCGATCCGCTGACGGCTTACGCAGCCATCAACACGCTGCGGCTCGACGATCTGCGGCCGCACATCCTGCGCACGCATGACGGCGGCAAGACCTGGACGGAGATCGTCAACGGGATTCCGGCTGGCGAGACGGTCAACGCTGTCCGGGAAGATCCGAAGCGCAAGGGATTGCTGTTTGCCGCAACCGAACGGACGGTCTATGTGTCGTTCGACGAGGGCGCGAACTGGCAATCGCTGCGTCTGAATCTGCCGATCTCGTCGGTGCGCGACGTCATCGTCAAAGACGACGATCTGGCGATTGGCATGCACGGGCGCGGGTTCTGGATTCTCGACGACATCACACTGCTCAGGCAGATCGGCGCTGATACGGCGGGCCAGGACGCAGTGCTCTTCAAGCCGACGATCGCGTGGAGAGTGCGTTGGAACACCAGCACGGACATGCCGTGGCCCGTCGAGGAACCGACGTCATCCAATCCGCCCGATGGTGCCATCATCAACTACTACCTGAAGTCACGTGCGGCTGGACCAGTCACGCTCGAGATCCTGCAGAAGGACGGCCGGCTCCTTCGGCGGTACTCCAGCGCCGACCCAGTGACGCCCATTCCACCGGCGGTCGAAGCGCCTGTTCCGCTCTACTGGTACCGTTCGCCTCAGAGGCTGTCCGTCGAGCCCGGGATGCATCGCTTCGTGTGGGACATGCACTATCAGCCACTCGCCGACGGCGGCGGTGGCGGACGCGGCGGTTTGCCCATCCAGGCGATTCCTTACAACAGCGCGCCGGCGCCGACGACACCGTGGGTCAGTCCTGGCACCTACGCGGTGAAGCTGACCGTCGATGGAAAGAGCTTCACGCAGCCTATTCAGGTGAAGCAGGACCCGCGCGTGAAGACGCCAGCCCTGACGATGAATCGCGTCTACAGTTTGACCAGTACGACCTACTACGGCGCGGCGGCTGCCTTTGAGGCCGCAGCCACGGCGGCCTCCCTTCGTGCTCAGGCCGCAAAAATCCAGGCGAATGCGAATGGGCCGCTCAAGGAGGCTCTCGCCGCGTTCGATAAGAAGCTCGCCGGATTGGAGGGCACACGAAGCGTGCCCGCTGGTGGACGTGGTGGCGGACGCGGAGGCGGTCCGCCCGCGGCAACGCAGCCGACCGACACGCTCTGGCGCGTTGGCGAGCAGTTGAGCGGGATGATGAACGCCATGCAGGCCGCTGACGTTGCGCCTACGACGAACACATTGAACGCTCTGACCGCCGCGAACACAACCGCTACACGGGTGATGGCGCGATGGAGGGCGATCAGGACCGTTGACGTACCGGCCCTGAACGCGAAACTGAAGGCAGCGGGTCTGCCGCTGCTGGAGATTCAGTAAGCAGCGCGCGGCTTCAGCCGCGCGTCTTTGACGGCTGACGCGGAGCTGAAGCTCCGCGCTGCTGGGCCACGCGCACCGGCTTCTTGGACTCGGGCGCCGGCTTCGGATCCGAGCCGGCCATCACGCCGTCGAGGAACCGTTCAACGGCATAGGTCGCGACCTGACCGCATGGACCACCGAAGCTCTTGTCGCAGCCGTGCGTAGCCCAGGGCATACGCACGAACAGGTGTTTCACGCCGGCCTCCTTGAGCTTCGATTCCAGCCGCTCGCTCTCGTGCGGCTTGACGACACCGTCCATGAGGCCGTGGATCAGCAGGGTCGGCGGTGACGTCGAGGTCACGAAATTGATCGGCGATGCGGCGTAGTACTCGTCCGACTTCTTCGCCGGCGGCCCACCAAGATAGGCTTCGAGTGCCCCACGGGTGTCGTAGAGACCCGCCGGTGCCGGATTCTCGTAGCCAAACTGCAGATCGGTCGGCGCGTACATCGAGATCACGCCACGGATCGACGGCTCCTGCGCCGTGTACGCCGCGAGCAGCGCGAGCTGACCGCCGGCGGATCGTCCCAGCAGCGCGATGCGATCGGGGTCGAAGCCGAACTGCGGTCCGTAGACCTTCAGATAGGCAATCGCGGATAGAACATCATCGCGCGCAGCCGGGAAGGGCCACCTGGGCGCCAGCCTGTAGTTGATGGCGGCGACGACGTAGTCGCGTCCGGCGAGGTAGGCGTTGAGCGCGACGAACTCGTTGTTGCTGCCCGATTGCCACGTTCCACCGTGCACGACGATCACACCCGGCAACAGCTTGTGCTCGTACGCCGGGCGATAGATGTCCAGAGTCAGTTTCTCGTTTTCGAACGTGTTGAAAACCCGCTCCTCGAAACGGATCGCCGGAAGCTGCACGGGCCTCAGGAGTTCGGGCAGCACAAGCGGTTCCGGCCTCGGACCCTCTGACATGTGCGCGCGAACCCGTCGTCCGGATCCGAAGCGCTCGTTAAAGGCGCCAGGCAACGTGCCGCTCAGCTCAGACGCGCGAACCACGGGCATGATGAACAGTCCGATCGCGCCCATGCTGAGCACCGCGCCCATCTTGCCGATCTTGGACTGCCCGCCGGTCGGAATCATCGGCAGGACCGCTGCGATCGCCAGCCAGTAACCCCACTCCGTCGCCGCGACGCTTGCCTTCCACAGAATCTGGTGCGAGGCCGGAAACGCAGTCAGCGCCGCCAGTCCCAGGAACAAGGCCCCGCCAAAAAATCTCAACACATTCATGGTGAGCTCGCTTCCACGCGCAGGCACACGCCTGCATCCGAATGCCAGCTGTTGCGCAAAGCTCAGGCGCAAGGTGGGTGCCAGGCGTGTGCGGGTGTTTTTCTGAGAAATTCTGAGAGTTCTGGCTGGGAGGGGGGTCGGTACTGTGATCGCGGCACCCATTTCGTGGTCCGTGATCCGTGGTTCGTGGCTCGTCGCTCGAAGAACCCCAAATTCACGATGAGGCGTTTCGAGCTACGAGCGACGAACCACGAACTACGAACTACGGACTACGACAAGAATCACTGTCCCTTTTCCATCTTCTTCCACTGCTCTGCGTACTGATCGACGTTCTCGCGCGTGACGATGTCGACGCCGGAATCGATGACGGGCGTCGCGGGCATCTTGCCCTGCTTGATCTGGTAGAGCAGCTTCACCGGCTCGGCACCCCAGCCGAAGTACTTCTGCCCGAGCAGAACCTGGACTTTGCCTTCACGCAGCAGATCCAGCGCCGGATCGATCGTGTCGAACGAGATGAACTTCGTCTTCGTCGGATCGATGGCGGCTGTGGCGTTGCGCGTAAAGACCGGCCAGCCGCCGACCGACAGCCAGGCGTCGAGCTCGGGATAGCGCCGTGATGCAGTGGCGATGATCTCCGGGACGCGCACCGGATCTTCCTTGATGTCGTACACCTCCAAGATGGTGATGCCCGTCTGCTTCGACAACGTGTCTTTGATGCCCTCGAGCCGCCGCTGCAGGTTGGTGGCACCGAGGCTCGTGATCACGGCCACTTCGCCCTTGCCGCCGAGGATAGTGATGGCCTGCTCGGCCATGATCTTGCCGGAGGCGTAGTCGTCCACACCGTAGAAGGCCAGGCGCTTCGACTTGGGGGCATCCGAATCCCAGGTGACCACCGGGATCCCGGCGTCAACGGCACGGTTGATCGTCTCGGTGAGGAAGTCGCCGTTGAGCGCGGAAATCGCAATGCCGTCCACACGCTGCGTGATGAACGACTCGAGAATCTCTTTCTGCTTCAACTGGTCCGCGTTCGCCGGCGCGTTCCAGATGATCTCGACGTTGCCCAGTTCCTTCGCCGCGCGCTCGGCACCGATCCGTGCGTAGTTGAAGACCGGCAGGTCGAGCGACTTCGGAATGACGGCAAACCGCAGCCGTTGACCGGCGCCGGGAGTTGTCGCCGGCGCATCCGAGCTTGTGCCTCGTCCGCAACCGGCCGCCACTGCGACCACGATTCCCAACACGACTGTCGTCAGTCTTCTCATCTCCGTATATCTCCCGGGAAGGCCTTCCGATTGAGCCCGTACGTGTCGTCGAACCACGAACTACGAACTACGAACTACGAACTACGAACCACGGACCACGGACTATTTTCCCCTCTTCAAAAGCAATTGATCCATTACTACGATCACGATGACGACGAGGCCGACGATCAACCGATCATAGAACGTGGCGCCGGGGATCTGCGGAAGCGCGTTTCGCAACACGCCGAAGATCAACGTGCCCAGAACAGCGCCCATGACCGAACCGCGGCCGCCCGACAGGCTGGCGCCGCCGACCACCGCTGAAGCGATGATGTCGAGCTCGTAGCCGGTCGCGAGGTCGGCTTTCCCCTGTCCTTGCACGACGGCGAGCACAACGCCCGCGACCGCCGCGAGCAGGCCGCTGAGAACATACACCGAGGTCTTCACGGGGCCTACGGCGATACCGGAGAAGAGCGCCGCCGTTTCATTGCCACCGATGGCGAAGACGGAACGCCCCCACTGAAACCTGGTCATCAGGATCTGGAAGACGACCGCCAGCAGGATCATGACGATCGGCGCGACCCAGTCCGCGGGGATGCCCATCGGCCGCCAGCCGCCAACCAGGAGCGCGGACAAGTCGAAATAACGGCCCTCGGTGATGATGAACGCGGCGCCGCGGGCGATGCCCATCACGCCAAGGCTCGCAATGAACGGCGGAAGCTGAACAGCGACGATCAGGACGGACGTCAGCACGCCGGAGGCGACGCCCATCAAGAGCCCTGCGGCCATCGCAGCGCCCAGCGGCCAGCCAGCTTCGACGAAGAGTCCGCCGCACACCACGCCCGCCAGCGCGATGACGGCGCCCGGGGCGAGATCGATGCCGCCCGAGATGATGACGATCGCAGCGCCCACCGCCGCGATCCCGTAGATCGACGAATACTTGAGAATCAGCAGGGCGTTCGGCAGGTTCAGAAACGGGTGCGGGCGATTGCCGTCCGGCCAGAGATACCAGCCGAAGAACAGGATCTCGATCAGCAGGATCGCCACGGTGCTCAGCTCTCGGAGGTGCCACAGTTTCCTCACGAGGCGTCCCTCAGTTCCGACGTCGCGAGATGCATCACCGCCTCTTCGGTCGCGGCGTCGCCCGTGAGCTCGCCCTGGATCCGCCCCTCACGCATGACGACGATGCGATGCGCGAGGGAGAGCAGTTCGGGGAGATCGCTGGAGACGACGAGGCAGCCCATTCCCGAGGCGGCCTGCCGGCGGACGATCTCATGAATCTCGAATTTGGCGCCGACGTCGACACCCTTCGTGGGCTCGTCGAGCAGCAGCACGCGTGGGGCCGTCGCCAGCCACCTGGCTAGCACGACTTTCTGCTGATTGCCGCCGCTCAGGCTGTCGGGCGGAACGTCGACGCTCGCGGCCTTGATTCGCCACTCGCGAAGAAGATGCTCGGCATCCGCACGTTCCTGGCCGGGGCGCACGAGCGTGCCGCCGGACGCCGCTTCACGCGACAGCAGCAGATTGTGTCTGACGCTGAGGTTGAAGAAAAGCCCCTGACGCTGCCGTTCCTCGGGGACGAGCGCGATGCCGTGGCGCGCGGCGTCGCGGGCGGATCGCGGGCGCACGGGCCGATCGCCGACGCGGATCTCTCCCGAATGCGGAGTGTACAGGCCGAAGATCGTTTCGAGCAGTTCCGAACGGCCGGAGCCGACGAGTCCGAAGAGACCGACGATCTCGCCGGCGTGCACCTGCACCGACACATCCTGAAAACAAGGCCTGCGGGTGAGCTGTCGAACGTCGAGGACGATTGGTCCGCGCGTGACGGCCTCCGCAGCCTCCGCACGTGGCGGCAGGTCCCGGCCGACCATCGCGCGCACGATGTCCTCAGGCGCGCTGCTCGCGGCGTCGTACGTGCCGACATAGCTGCCGTCCCGGAGCACGGTAATCCGCTCGCAGAGGCGGAATACTTCGGGCATGCGATGCGAGACGTAGAGCAGCGTCACGCCGCGTTCGCGCAGCTTCTGCAGGACGGCAAACAAGTGATCGACCTCGGCGTCGGTGAGCGAGGTGGTCGGCTCGTCGAGCACCAGAATCTGGCAGTCGAACGCCAATGCGCGCGCCACCTGCAGCAGCTGCCGGTGGGCTGCGGAGAGCGATTCGGCCTCGGCGTCCGGACTGATCGTCAGGTGCAGATCGTCGAGCAGCGTCCGCGTACGCCGTCGCATCTCGCCCTCGAGCAGGCGCCCGCCGCGCGTCAGTTCGCGTCCGGCGAAAATGTTTCCGGTCACCGTCAGGTTCGGGAACGACAGCATCTCCTGGTAGACCATGCCGATGCCGCGCTCGAGGCCTTCCCGCGGGCTGTTGAGGTGAAGCGGCACATTCTGCCAGAGGATGGTTCCCTCGTCGGGGCGGAGAGTGCCTGCGAGAATCTTGAGGAGCGTGGACTTGCCGGCGCCGTTCTCGCCGACCAGCGCATGCGCGTCGCCGACCGCGACGGCAAACGTGACGCCACGCAGCGCTTTGACAGCGCCGAACGATTTTCGAAGATCGCGGAACTCGAGCATCCGGCTTGGGCGTTGTCGGGCGCGCCATGTTACTACGCACCGCGCGCACTCCACACTCAGTAATCGTTTACAATACCCGGAATTTGCAGGATTGGTCCTCAGTCAGGGAGTGTTGAATGGCGCGGTACAATTACCCGATCGTTCTGCTGGCAGCGGTGTTCACGTTCATGGCGATGATCAGCGCACGCGAGGTCACGCAGACCGCCAAGGGTGGTGCCGTCACGCGCGCGCCGTTTGGAAAACTGAAGGATGGATCGGCGGTCGAGGTCTTCACGCTGACCAACGCCAAAGGCGTCGAGGTTCGCGCCATTACGTACGGCGGCATCATCCAGTCGTGGAAGGTGCCCGACAAGGCGGGGAAGCTGGCCGACGTCGTGCTCGGCTTCGACACCATCGACGGCTATCAGACCGATCATCCGTTCTTCGGCGCGATCATCGGCCGCTACGGCAACCGCATCGGCAACGCGCAGTTCTCGCTCGACGGCCGGACCTACAAGCTCGCGGCGAACAACGGTCCGAACAACCTGCATGGCGGCGCCAGGGGCTTCGACAAGCAGTTGTGGACCGGCGAGATCGTCAAGAGCGATCGCGGCCAGGCAGTCGCGTTCTCGAGAACGAGCCCCGATGGCGAAGAGGGCTTCCCCGGGACCCTGAAGGTCCGTGTCACCTACATCCTCACCGATCAGAACGGGCTGATTGTCGAATACGAGGCCTCGACCGACAAGGCCACGCCCGTCAACCTGACACAGCACAGCTACTTTAACCTGGCAGGCGAGGGCTCCGGTGCGATTCTCGATCACCAGTTGATGATCAACGCGGATCGGTACACTCCGGTCAACGACACGCTGATTCCGACGGGGGAGCTGGCGCCGGTTGCCGGTACGGCGTTCGATTTTCGCAAGCCGACGCGAATCGGCGACCGGATCGATCAGCCGGACGTGCAGCTGAAGAACG
>Ga0075421_100007436_pt1 | contig 13416 bp, 7 predicted proteins | sample SoiMetdeltSBSDD5_FD_75292 | JGI IMG/M metagenome (GOLD analysis project Ga0075421, IMG submission 75292) | Bulk soil microbial communities from a Populus tree surrounding site in Tennessee, USA - Soil MetaG P. deltoides SBSDD5 | ecosystem: Environmental > Terrestrial > Soil > Tree plantation... | reverse complement strand
AGGAAGAGTACGCCGCGCGCGACTTCTATGACCTCTGGCTGCCGGAGCTCGCCCCGTCGCCCGAGCTGTTTGCCTACGCCATGGCAGAGCCACTCACTGGCAAGCGATGGACGACCTACGCGCGCCGCTATCGATCGGAGATGTCGAAGCCGGCAGCGCAGCGCCTTCTCGCGCTCCTCGCGGCGATGTCGCGGCAGACCGACTTCTCGGTCGGCTGTTACTGCGACGACGAGACGCACTGCCACCGGTCGCTGCTGCGTGACCTGCTGGTCGACGCCGGCGCGGAAGTCGTGGACTAGTGGACTGACTGGGAGGCAACCACTCCACTAGCCATCACCGCCTCGTGCGAACCTAACGTTTACGCGCTTGCGGCTTGCGCGCGTTTCCGGACTTGCCTATAGTAACGCCAGCGGCCGTCGCGTTTGCCCAAGTCGCTACTGACTCGCGATTGCCGACGAACAACTTCAGCGGAGCTGATCAATGCGCGTTTCCATCTTTTCGACCGTCATGTGTGTCGTGCGCGAGCGCACGGCAACGAGCCCGGTCGTTCGTGCTGGATGATGTCGCACTGATCGCACGCTGAGCCGGGCCCGGGAGAGGGCGGCACCGCGATCGGTGCCGCCCTCTTCGTTTTTTTTCGCGTCGCGCCGTTCCGGCCGGCAGACGCGGGGTCCAACGAGACATATGTCAGAATCACCAGACATCCCGCTCGGCGCACATGCCGCTGCACGCGACGGCGACAGTATCTGGGGAGCCGTGCGCGAAGCGCTGCGCGGCTCCCGACGCAACTACACCGAAGGCTCGATCGGCCGCGCTATTCTCATTCTCGCCATCCCGATGGTGCTCGAGATGGTGATGGAGAGCGTGTTCGTCGTCTGCGACGTGTTCTTCGTCTCCAAGCTCGGGCCTGACGCCGTGGCGACGGTGGGCCTCACGGAGTCGATGCTCGCGATCGTGTACACCATCGCCATGGGCTTGTCCATCGGCGTGACCGCTACCGTCGCGCGCAGAACCGGCGAGCAGGATACGGACGGCGCGGCACGGACCGCCGTGCAGGCCATCGCCCTCGGCCTGTTCGTATCGGCGATCCTGGGGATCGTCGGCGCGATCTTCGCGCCGTCGTTGCTCTCGCTGATGGGTGCGTCGGAGAGCGTGCTTGCCACCGGCACGACGTTTACTCGCGTCATGCTCGGCGGGAACGCGACGATCCTCCTCCTGTTCCTCATCAACGCGATCTTTCGCGGCGCCGGGGATCCGCAGCTCTCGATGCGCACACTGTGGCTGGCGAATGCGATCAATATCGCGCTCGGCCCGTGCCTCATCTTCGGGCTCGGTCCGTTCCCGGAGCTCGGTGTCACGGGCGCTGCCATCGCGACTACCATCGGGCGAGGTTCTGGCGTCCTGTTCGGTCTCGCGCAGTTCATGCGACAGAGTGGGCGCGTGCGGCTGCATCGCCGGCACCTGCAACTCGACCCGGCGCTGATGCTGAGGCTCGTGCGGTTGTCGGGGACCGGCACGTTCCAGGTGCTGATAGGAACGGCGAGCTGGATCGGCCTCGTGCGCATCCTCGCGACCTTCGGTTCCGAGGCACTCGCTGGCTACACGATCGCGATTCGGATCGTGCTGTTCGCGCTGCTGCCATCGTGGGGAATGAGCAATGCGGCCGCGACCATGGTGGGACAGGCGTTAGGTGCGAAGAAGCCCGAACGCGCGGAGAAGGCGGTCTGGATCGCGGGATTCTACAACTTCTGCTTCCTCGGTTCGGTGAGTCTCATCTTCTTCTTCGCGGCTCGCCCAATCGTGGGACTCTTCACGCATGACCCGCTGGTGGCCGAGTTCGCGCGTGACGGCCTGCGCGTGATCGCGATGGGATTCGTGCTGTACGCGTACGGCATGGTGTTGTCGCAGGCGTTCAACGGCGCCGGCGACACCTGGACGCCGACGTTGCTCAACCTGTTCGCGTTCTGGTTGATCGAGATTCCGGTCGCGTACGCGCTCGCCGTCGTGCTCGGCTTCGGCCCGCACGGTGTGTTCGTCGCGATTACGGGAGCGTTCTCGATCTTCGCCCTCCTGGCCATGGCGATGTTCCGCCGCGGCACGTGGAAGACGAAGATGGTGTGACCCTTTCGGGATTGGCTGGTGCGAGCACTCTCCTACTCGACGGCCGCGGCATTTCTCGACGCCGTGCGTCCGGTCCTCGCCGAGCATGAGGCCGAACATCACCTCGTGCTCGGCGTGGCGGAGGCGGCCGCGGCGGATTCGCGGGCAGGAGGCCGACTGTTCGCCGCTACGGTCGAGGACGACGACGGCCCCGCGCTTGCGGCGTGGATGGTGGGACCACGACCGCTGCTGTTGGCGAGCGAGCGTGACGACATTGCCACGGCGGCACACTCGTTGGCTGACCTGCTCGCTGAGCGTGGGCTGGAACCGCGGCACGTGATCGGCGCGGTGGGCCAGATAGAGCGGTTCGTGGAGGCGTGGTCGCGACATACGCAACAGTCGCCACGCGTCGCGATGCGGCAGCGCGTGTATCGCCTCGATGCCGTTGAACCGCTACCGACGGTCACAGGGTGCCTTCGACGCGCGACGTCCAGCGACCTCGATCTCGTCGCACGCTGGATGCACGCCTTCGAGGAGGAGGCACTCGGCGCACTCGGCGCACCGTCAGCCTCGGCGGCACGAGACGTCGCCGAACAGCGGATCGCTGGAGGCCACATTCATCTCTGGTGTGACCCTGACCCGCGGACAATGGCCGGGTCGGCGCGCCCCACGGCGCACGGCATCGCCGTCAACGCGGTGTACACCCCCCCGGAGTGGCGTCGCCGCGGGTACGCGACGGCGTGCGTAGCGGAACTCAGCCGCCACTTGTTAGGGTCCGGGTTCGAGTTCTGCGTGCTGTACACGGACCTCGCGAACCCGACATCGAACGCCATCTACACCCGCATCGGCTATCGAGCCATCAGAGACTTTCTGATGTTCGAGTTTGTGTAGGAAGGCCTAACAGCGCAGGGCCCAAAGAGCGTAGGGCAGAGAGCGCAGGGCCCAGGGAGCGCAGGACCCGAATGGCGCACGACCCAGACTACGCACAGCCCAAACAGCGCACGACCCAGACGGCAACGGCGTTTGAACGACGGAAGTATCGGTTACGCCGTTAGACGTCGTTGCCGTCTGGGTCGTGCGCCCTTTGGGCCGTGCGCTCTTCGGGCCCTGCGTAGTTCGGGCCTTGCGCCGTTCGGGCCCTGCGCCCTTTAGGCCGTGCGCCGTCTGGCAGTTCTACTGCCGCCACCATGCCTCGAACTTCGGCGGTGAGGCTGGCTCGATGGGTTGTCCGATGCGCGGAATAACGACCTTCACCCCCGCGCGCTCCGCGGCGGCAACCACCCGCTCGGCAGGCTCGTTCCACGCATGGTACGCAAGGTTGAACGTGGCCCAGTGAATGGGTACCATCACCGCCCCCTGCACCAGCGTGTGCACGCGCACCGCCTCCTCAGGGTTGACGTGAATGTCCGGCCACTGCTCGGCGTACGCGCCGATCTTGATGAGCGTCAGGTCGAACGGCCCGTAGCGACGACCGTTCTCCGCGATCCCGTCGAATGGGCCCGTGTCACCACTGTGAAACACGCGGTGCGCCGGGCCGATGATGGAGAACGATGCCCACAGCGTCTGCTCACCCTTGAACCCGCGTCCGGAAAAGTGGCGCGCGGACCCCGCCGCCAGCGTTAGGCCGCGCACCGTCGTCGTCTCCCACCAGTCCAGCTCGACGATGCGCGAGGCGACCACGCCCCAGCGCTCGAGGTGCGCCCCGACACCGAGCGGCACAATGAACGGCACGCGCTCCTGGGTAATGCTCCCCATGAGCGTGCGCACCGCCGTCATGTCGAGGTGGTCATAGTGATCGTGCGTGAAGACGATGGCGTCGAGCCGTGGGAGCGCCTGGAGCGCGAGCGGTGGCGGGTGAAACCGCTTCGGGCCCACATGCTGCGACGGTGAGGCACGCTCGCACCAGACGGGATCGACCAGCACGCGGTGGCCGTCGATCTCGATGAGTGTCGTCGCATGACCGAACCAGGTGACGCGGAGCCCGGACCCCGGTGGCTCTGCGAAGGCAGCCGGTGAGAGCGAGGCGATCGGCAAAGGCGCGGCGGGGACACGCTGTTCCCCTCCCGCAAACGAGCGCCGGAGCATTTGCCAGAACGCGCCGGGCGGAACCTTCCGCGCGTCGACCGGGTTCCTGAACTTGCCGTCACGATACTGCGGCGAGCGCTGAATTCGCGCGAGTCGTTCGCCAGTCGGACTCGCGCCGAATGCGTCGAGAAAGGTGGTCAGTCCCATGGCGGGGGAGCATTCACCCGTATCGGCTCGCGCGCCAGTACGTGCGGTGATCGCGGAGCTCTCGACGCGGCGCCAGTCTCACACAACGTCACCGTCCATGACCACTGAACGCCTCGCCACGGCCCACCCTGCCGAACCGTGGACGCCAGGGGGCATCGATCGCCCCTCGCGAGGGCGCGTCCGCCCGAACACATTTCTAGACGTGTCAGCCGGTCCTACCGTCGTACCCGTGCCAGACGACTCGCTCGTCGCCATCCGAAATGCCCTCGCCGAGCGGTACACCATCGAACGCGAGGTTGGGCGTGGGGGCATGGCCACGGTCTACGTCGCCGAGGAGGTCAAGCACAGCCGGCAGGTCGCGATCAAGGTCCTGCACCCCGAGCTCGCCGCCACGTTAGGTGCCGAACGGTTCCTGCGGGAGATTGGCATCGCGGCGCGGTTGTCGCACCCACACCTCGTTCCGCTCATCGACTCCGGCGAAGCACACGGCGTTCTCTACTACGTGTCGGCGTACATGCCCGGCGGGTCGCTCCGGGACCGGCTCGAGAGTGAAGGCAGACTGTCGGTGCGCGACGCCCTGCGGATCGCGGAGGAGATCTCCACCGCGCTCGATTACGCGAACCGCGCTGGGTTCGTGCACCGGGATGTCAAGCCGGAGAACATTCTGTTCGCCGACGGACATGCGTTGCTCGCCGACTTCGGCGTCGCACGGGTCTGCTGCTACGACGATGACGATCCCGTGACCGCCGCAGGTGTCGCGATTGGGACGCCGGAGTACATGAGCCCCGAGCAAGCCAGCGGCGAGCGCGACATCGACGCGCGGAGCGATGTGTATTCCCTCGCGGCCGTCATGTTCGAGATGCTCGCGGGCGAGCCGCCATTCCGCGGCGACTCGCAGCGCGCCGTCATGATGAAGCATCTCACCGAGCCAGCTCGGCGGCTCCGGACCGTGCGCGCCGAGGTTCCCACGAGCGTCGAGGATGCCATCGCGCGCGCGCTCGCGAAGGACCCGTCGGTGCGGTTCGCCTCCGCGTGTGACTTCGTAGCGGCCATGAAAACGGAGGCCCCCGCGCGTGGACACGTGTTTGCGGGCCCGACGCGGAACATCGCGGTGCTGCCATTCGTCAACGCGAGTCCGGATCCCGACAACGAGTACCTCAGCGATGGGATCACCGACGAGCTGATCGACGCGCTCGCGAAGGTCGAGGGCATTCGTGTCGCGTCACGGACGAGCGTGTTCGCGCTCAAGGGGAAGCCACAGGACATCCGCGCCATCGGCGCGCTGCTCGACTGTCCGGTGGTGCTCGAAGGGACCGTGCGGCGCTCCGGGCAGCACCTCCGCATCACGGCGCAACTGACGTCGACGGAGGACGGTCACCTCGTGTGGTCGCAGCGTTACGATCGACAGATGGACGATGCCTTCGCGATCCAGGACGAGATCGCACGGACGATCGTGAACACGCTGCGGGCGACATCATTCGCCGATATCGCTCCGCCACCCCTCAGGCGCCATACAGAGAACGCACGCGCGTACAGTCTGTACCTCAAGGGCCGCTTCGAGTGGAACCGCCGCACGCAGGATGGGATCGCGGCCGGCATTCAGTACTTCGAGCAGGCGATCGCCGAGGATCCGCAGTATGCGCAAGCCTACACGGGGCTCGCGGACTGCTACGCGCTCCACGTCGACTACCGGAGCGTCCCGGTACGCGAAGGATTCGAGAGCGCCAAGGCCTATGCGCGCAAGGCGATCGAGCTGGACGAATCACTCGCTGAGGCGCATGCATCGCTGGCCTGGGTTCTGTTCATCTACGACTGGGATTGGGACGAGGCGGAGCGAGAGTTTCGGCGCGCGATCGAGCTGGACCCGCGTTATGCGACGGCGCACCAGTGGTTCGCTTTCCTCCTCGTTACGAAGGCGTCGATGAACGAGGCACTGCTCGAGAGTCACACGGCCGTGGAGCTCGATCCCGGATCCGCGTCGGCTCGTCGCTCGCTCGCGGCGGCATACTTCTACGCCAGGCGCTACGACCAGGCGCGCTATCACTCCGAGCGCGCGATCGCGATGAACCCGAACTCGGAAGAGAGCTACCGGATGTTCGGGCTCGCCCTCGCCGCGGAAGGGCGGCTCGATGAATCCATCCAGCTGCTGCGCGAGGCGGTCGCGATGCCGATCGCCAGCAGCTACACGCGGGCGAGTCTCGGGTACGCACTCGCGTTAGCAGGGCGTCGCGCCGAAGCCGAGGAGATCCTGGCCGGCATGCGCGCCGAGGCGAGCGAGCACTACGTGTCGCCGGTTGCGTTCGCGATGCTCCTGCTTGGACTCGGGGACGCCGAGGGGGCGTTGGACGCGGCCGAGCGAGCGCTCGAGGAGCGGCGCGGGTGGCTGGTGTATCTGAAGGTGAACCCGCTGCTCGACCCGCTTCGCGGCCATCCGCGATTCGAGGCGATCGTGGAGCGGATGGGCCTCTAGGGCGACTGGGAAAATTGGGGTCAGACACGAATTAGCAATTTCCCGCTAATTCGAGTCTGACCCCAATTTCCCGCGATACCGCGTTACTGCGGCTGCGTGAACGGCCCCTGCGGGAGCTCGATGAACCGGACCTCGGCATTCCGGAGGCCCTGGTTGTCGACGTTCCAGAGGTACTCCGCGAGGTCGTCGTCGAACAGGAACTCGCGCAGATCACACGGGTTCACTTCCTCGACGAGATCCAGGTCGAGACAGACGGTGAGCATCTCCCTGCTCACGTTTTCGACCGTCGGCTTACCCGTGCCGCGCACGAGGACATAGCTCTCCGTCGAACAGAGCTCCTCGCCATCGACAACCTTGCACGAGGTGAGCGTCATCTTGCCCTTCGGCGTGCCCTTTGGACGGATGTAGACGCCGTACCAGGTGTACTCGCTGTCCTCGATCTGCGGGTCGGGCAAGCTGAATTTCGCGCCGTTGCCGTCGGTACCATTCGCGTCGAGGATGTTGAACGGTCCTTCCTCCAAGTAAACCTTCGCGGTCCCCCAGAGCGGTACGAACATGCGCTTCCCTTCGTCGCCGGTCATGCTGGCGGTCTTGCCCTTGGGAACACCGAGGAGGTTGAACTTGTACAGCGTCGTGCCGCTCGGGAATCCGGTCGCGAAGTTCGCGGGGAACGGCGCGTTCGCGATCGGGCCGGCCGTCTGGTCGTACAGAGGCGATGTCGGCGCGGTGGGGGATTCGCACGCGGCGAGCGCGAGGGCCGCGAGCACGACGACAGCGAGCGCAAAGCGAGTACGGGACATGGCTCTCTCCGGGCTGGAGGTCGGGCGGTGGCTCGACCGGCCTGGCTCGCGCCTAACGCGCGAGCGGTAGCCTCGTAGCTTTGCGTCGCCGGCTTTCGCCGGGTTTGCCCTTGTCGCGTGCCCTCGGGGGCGGCGATCCCGCCGTTGAGAAACCACTGGTTGGCGCGGCTGGACACTTCGACCGATCGCTCGGGTCTTTTGGCGTACCCAGCCGCATGGCCAATGTCAACGCGACAGGCCAAACGCGCCGTGCCGTGGCGCACCCGCCACCTGTGTGCCAGATGGCTCGGTCCCCGAATGCGGTCAGACCCCATTGCATTTCGCGATGGGGTCTGACCCCCTAACGTGACTGCGATGCGGGCCCGTCGCTGCTCACCGCCCCGCCGCGGGCTACCCGGTACCACTCGAGTCGTATCGGGGGGTCGGCTCGAACCATTCTCGTCGACACCGGTGTCAGGCCGGCCTGCGTGATCGCCTGCGCGAGATACGGACGAGGGTATCGGGCGCTGTCGGTTACCGCAGTAGCGACGATCACGAGGTCGATCTCCCCGCGTCTGACCGTCTCGCGGAATGACGCCGCGAACGTCTGCGGGTCGAGCGGCTCGGGAAGTCCGGCGTAGGTAGTGCGCACGGGCGCTGGCGCGTCCATTCTTTCGAGAACACGCCGCACCGGATCGACGATCGATCGCGGGAGCGAGGACCGCCGAAGCACATCCGCGATTCGCCGGCTGGCGAGAACCTCGGCGTTCGCGCCCGCATGGTCGATGGCGAGGAGCCTGCGACCTGCGCTGAGCTCCCAATCGACGATCGGAGGGCCAGGGCGGATGTCCACGGTGCTCACGAGCAGGACCCGCTCGCCGCTCGCCGCCGCGGTCGTGACATCACGGATGATCGCGTCGAGCGCTGGCCACGGCGGCACTGATGCTCGAGGCAATGCCACTGGTAAAGGCTCGGTCACGAGCCGCCCGAATTGCAGCGCCGCTACAACCGCGACGACCAGGGCAGCCATCGACGCGGCACGTCGCCATCGCGTCGACCGCTCCTCACGTGATGCCGCTCGCACCAGTCGGGCCGCCGTGACGCCCGCAAGCAGGAACATCGCCGGCATCATCGGGAGGATGTGCCGATCGGCCTTGGTGTGGTGCATCTTGCCCAGCGCGAACTGCAGTCCGGCGAGCATCAAGAGTAACCGGACGTTTGGCACACGCCGGAAGCGCCATGCCCCTGCAACACCGACGAGCAGTATGCCCAGCATCGCGTGGGAACCAGCGAGCGTGACGAGTGCGCGAGGGTAGAAGAGAAGCCCATCGATCGTCCACGGTGCCACGCCCGCCGGCTGGTTGATCAGCGCGCGGATCGTGCTGACCAGTTTCGGCGGGTACGCGAACCAGAGGGCGAGCACGGCGAGCACCGGCGCGAGGATGTACACGTTCCGCGCGGAGAGAAGGCGTCGCGGTGAGAAACGCCCCTCGATCAGCGCATCGATCGCGAACACGGCCATGAGCAAAAGGCCGTAGTTGGTCTTGAGGAAGAATGCCGCGAGAATGCCGACCGCCACGAGCACCCGCCGCCGCGGACTGTCGGGCGCCTGCTCCGCGGCGAACGCCGCGGCGATCGTGAGCGTCAACGCGAGCAGCGCCGGGAGCTCGAGAAACGCAAGCGACGCGTACGGCACGAACGCCGGAGTCGCGACGGCAAGGACACCGGCGACCCAACCCGTTATCCACCCTGACGTCGACTCCGCGCGCGGGTAGATCATTCGCCCGGCCGCAACGAGGACGAGCGGCAGCAGCACGTACGCGACGAGGCTGACCTCACGCGCGACCACCATGCGCTCGCCAAACGCCGCGAACGCGGTTCCAACGAGGACAGAGTGGAGAGGCGGCCAGTAGACCTGGCGGTAGATATCGTACGCCAGCGCGACCAGATCTGCGCTACGGAGGTCACGCGCGATGGCCGCGCCGAACAGCGAGTGCGCTGCCTCGTCCCACCGCGGTGCGAGATTCACGCGGATCGCGCGCACGTGAATGACCGACGCGACCACGACGGTGAGGGTCGCGATGAACGCTGCCGAACCGAACACGAGCCATCGCGGGTAGCTCGTGTTGATGGGAGCGGCCGCCGACTTGTCGCCCGTGGGCAATGCTCGGGGTGCGGTCGACACGAGATCGCCGAATCTCACACGCAGCCCTCCGGATCGTAAGGACACAGCATACCAGTTCGCTTGACACCATTCGCGGGTGCGCGCCGATTGATCAGGGTTCTTACTTCACTCCGAAGACTCGTCTCCGACTCGACGGCCATGCAAAACGCCATTCGGTACACGCTCGCTCCGGTGATTGCCGCCGCGACGCTCGCACTCCCCGACCCGAGCCTCGCGCAGGGCGCCGACTCCGCCGCGCGCGGCGCTTCCCGCAGCGCCGAGTTGCCGCTCAGGTCCGCGCGAACGGTGCGCTTCACGACCGACGAGGGGACGTGGATGTCGATCGACGTTTCGCCTGACGGGCGAACACTCGTATTCGACCTCGTCGGCGACATCTACACACTGCCGGTGGCCGGCGGCAAAGCCACGCGGCTCACGAATGGCCTTCCGTTCGACGCGCAGCCGCGATGGTCGCCCGACGGAAAGTCCATCGTCTTCGTCACCGACCGCGACGGTTCCGACGACGTCTGGGTGATGGATGCCGATGGCAAGAATGCTCGTCAAATCACGCGCACCGACCGCACGCAGTTCGTGTCGCCCGAGTTCACGCCCGACGGCAAGTACCTCGTCGTCTCACGAAACGCGGTCCAATACGGCACCCAGTACAACCTCTATCTCTACCATAAGGATGGAGGCGCGGGCGTCCGCATGACCGGCGCGGCGGCCCCGGGCGCGGGGGCGCAGCCGCCAGCCCCAGGAGGTCCGGGGGCGGCCGCACAGCGGAACTACGTCGGCGCGGCGTTCGGGAAAGACGGCCGCTACGTCTACGCCGCGTCGCGAAACGGTGGGGCCGCTGGCTACAACCAGACCGGCTTCGATTGGGCGATCGTCGCCTACGACCGCGAGACCGGCGAAACGACGCCCCGCGCCGCGGCTGTCGGCGGGGCGTTCAAGCCGATCCTGAGTCCCGACGGCAAATGGCTCGTGTACGGCACGCGCCAGGACTCCGTGACGTCGCTTCGCGTCCGTGACATGGAATCCGGCGACGAGCACTGGCTCGTGCAGAACGTGCAGCGCGACGACATGGAATCGCGATTCACGCGAGACATCCTGCCGAACATGGCGTTCACGCCCGACTCGAAGACGCTCATCGGCGCGTGGAACGGGAAGATCCGCCGCGTGGAAATTCCGACGGGACGAGCGACCGAGATCCCCTTCTCTGCCGACGTCGAGCAGCAACTCGGAGCGCTCTCGAAGTTCGACTACCCGATCAACGACTCGACGATCACCGTCGCGCAGATCCGTGGCGCGCGGCCGTCGCCCGACGGCAAGCGCCTCGCATTCACGGCGCTCGACAAGCTGTGGGTGATGGACCTACCCTCGGGAGCTCCTCGCCGTTTGACGCGCTCGGCGCACGAGACCGGCGAACACTCACCGGTATGGTCCCCAGACGGCCGCTCCATCGCCTACATCACGTGGAGCAATCAGGGCGGCGACGTCTATCGCGTTGCCGCCGGCACAGCGAACGCCGCCCCCGCCACCCCCGAACGGCTCACGCGACAGACGGCGTTCTACTCGGCGGTCAATTACACGCCTAACGGGCAGCGGCTCGTCGCGTACAAGTCGCCGCGTCAGCCGCGGATCGAGGAAGGGTTCCAGTACGGGCGTGAGCTCGTCTGGCTGCCGGCCGCGGGCGGCGTCGCGACGTCGGTCGCGCCGGTCCCGGGCAATGCCGGCTTCCCGCACTTCACGCGCGACGACAACGAACGCATCTACATCGCGCAGGGCAACACCGGGCTCGTGTCAATGCGGTTCGACGGCACCGACCGAAAGACTCACATCCGCGTGACCGGCGCCCTCGACTACCGCCAGCAGACCCCGCAGCCGAACACAGCAGGCGAGGTACTCATCTCCCCGAGTGGCGACCGGGTGCTCGCGGAGGTGGACGACAACGTGTACGTGATGGACATCCCGCTCGTCGGAGGGCAGACGCCGGCCGTCTCCGTCACCAATCTGGCTCAGGCCGTAGTGCCTGTCCGGCGCCTAACGCGCATCGGTGGCGACTTCATTGGATGGCATCCGGACGGCAACCGTGCCTACTTCTCCATCGGGCGGAGTTACTTCACGTACGACCTGGTTCGCGCGGACTCGCTCGTCCGCGATTCCACGATGCGCGCAGATTCAGCCCGGCGGGTCGCAGGCGGCGCGGCCCGGGATTCGGCCGCCGCCGGCGGCGACACGACGCGCAACCGTCCCGCCTACGAGCCCACCCGGCTCGACGTCGCGATCACCGTCCAGAAGGACAAGCCGCGTGGGCAGGTGGTTCTGCGTAACGCGCGCGTCATCACGATGAAGGGCGACGAGGTCATGGAGCGCGCCGACATCCTCGTGCGCGACAACCGGATCGCGGCCGTCGGCCCGTCGGGCTCGCTGCAGGTGCCTAACGGCACGCGCGAGATCGACATGAACGGCAAAACCATCCTTCCGGGCTTCGTCGACACGCACGCGCACATGTGGCCGGACTTCGGCATTCACCGGTCGCAGGTCTGGATGTACATGGCGAACCTCGCGTATGGCGTCACTGCCACGCGCGATCCGCAGACCGCCACGACTGACGTCCTCTCGTACGGCGATCTCGTCGAGACGGGCGACATCCTCGGCCCACGCATTTTCTCCACCGGCCCCGGCGTCTTCTGGTACCTCGACATCAAGAATCTCAACGATGCCCGCGACGTCCTCCGCCGATACTCCGAGTTCTACCACACCAATACCATCAAGCAGTACATGGTGGGCGATCGGAAGGTACGTCAGTGGGTGATCATGGCGGCGCGCGAGCTCGGCCTCTCGCCGACGCTCGAGGGTGGCCTCGACTTCAAGAAGAACCTGACCGAAGCAATCGACGGCTACGCGGGCTCCGAGCACTCGTATCCGATCGCGCCGATCTTCAAGGACAATGTGCAGCTCATCGCGGAGAGCGGTACGGTTTACACGCCGACCCTCCTGGTGCTGTACGGAGGCCCATTTGCCGAGAATTACTGGTACCAGAGCTACGACATCCTGAAGGACGAGAAGCTCGGCCGATTCACGCCGAAGAGTGAGCTGCTCACGCGCGGCCTCCGCCGGCCGGGCTGGTGGCACCCGAGTCAGTACGCCCATTCGCTCATCGCCGCGCAAGCGAAGAAGATCATGGACGCGGGTGGGCGCGTGGGCGTCGGCAGTCATGGTCAGCTGCAGGGGCTCGGCTATCACTGGGAGATGTGGAGCATCGCCAGCGGCGGCGCGACGCCGATGCAGGTCCTGCGCGCGGCGACGATCCATGGCGCCGACGCCATCGGTCACGGGAAGGAACTCGGCTCCATCGAAGCGGGGAAGCTCGCGGATCTCGTGGTCCTCGACGCGAACCCGCTCGAGAACATCCGGAACACGAACACGGTGCGGTTCGTGATGAAGAACGGACGACTCTACGACGGCGCGACGCTCAACGAGGTGTGGCCGAGACAGAGAGAAATGCCCAAGCAGTGGTGGATGACCGACGATCCGCTCAGTGCACCAACGGGCGGGGCGCACGAACCGTAGCGATTCTGAGCGATTCTGGGGGTCAGAGCAATTGTTCTGACCCCTTGTTCTGACCCCTTGTTCTGACCCCTTGTTCTGACCCCTTGTTCTGACCC
>Ga0075421_100007435_pt1 | contig 13418 bp, 12 predicted proteins | sample SoiMetdeltSBSDD5_FD_75292 | JGI IMG/M metagenome (GOLD analysis project Ga0075421, IMG submission 75292) | Bulk soil microbial communities from a Populus tree surrounding site in Tennessee, USA - Soil MetaG P. deltoides SBSDD5 | ecosystem: Environmental > Terrestrial > Soil > Tree plantation... | reverse complement strand
ATTTGGGTATCATCTTTCGCCGGGCGATCCACCAAGACCCTTCGGCCAACGACTTTGAGACGGCCTTCGGCAAAGAGCTGGATGGCGCGCGGGTAGATACGGTGTTCCTGCTCGAGTATTCGCGCCGCGAGCGCGTCACCGCTGTCATCGGCAAAAACCGGCACCACGGCTTGAATGATGATCGGCCCCTCGTCGCACTCTTCATTGACGAAATGGACCGTACAACCGGAAAAACGCACGCCGTGCTCGACGGCCTTTTGTTGCACATTGAGGCCGGGAAACGCCGGCAATAAAGCCGGATGAATGTTCATTATCCGATTGGAGTAAGCCTTCACAAACACCGGCGAGAGCAACCGCATGAAACCGGCAAGCACCACAAGCTCCACGCCGCGCCCGCGCAGCAGACTGACAACCGCTTCATCATAAGCTTCCCGGCTGGCAAAGTTCTTGTGATTCAAGATCTCGGTGGAAATTCCGTGCTTCTGTGCCCGCGCCAAACCTTGCGCATCTTCCTTGTTGCTGAGCACCACTTCGATTTTGGCGTCGAGCTTGCCCGCCTCAATGGCATCGATGATCGCCTGCAAATTGGTGCCGCTGCCCGAGATAAGAACGCCGATGGAAACTTGCCTCGCCATATAGCCCTCAAGAACGGATGCGGGCGCCGCGCGCGCCCTTGCGAATCTCGCCGATGACAAATGATTCCTCGCCCATTCTCCTGAGCGTCTGCTGCGCGCCGTCGGCGTGCCGGCGGTCCAAAACCAGGATCAGGCCCAAACCATTGTTGAACGTGCGGTCCATTTCGTCTTGGTGGATACCGCCGATCTTTTGAATCAGCTCGAAAACCGGCGGCACCGGCCAGCTGCCGCGCTTAAGCACGGCGCGCCGGTCCTTTGGCAACACTCGGGGCAAGTTGCCGATGATTCCGCCGCCGGTGATGTGCGACGCCCCCTTGATCCGATACTTTGCCGACAATCGGCGCGCGATCTTTGCATAGATGCGCGTCGGTTCGAGCAACTCGTCGCCGAGCGTGCGTCCCAACTCCGGAATTCTCTGTTGGACTTTCAGCCGTGCTTTCTCCAGCAGTACCTTGCGCGCCAGCGAATAGCCGTTGCTGTGCAGGCCGCTGGAAGGAATGCCGATCAGCACGTCGCCTGGCGCCACCGCGTCGCGATCGATGATTTTGCTTTTTTCCAAAACGCCGACCACGAATCCGCCAAGATCGTATTCCCCGCCGGAAAAATCTCCGGGGTGCTCAGCGGTCTCGCCGCCGATCAGAGCGCAGCCTGCTTGACGGCAGCCGGTCGCAATGCCGCGCACCACTGCTTCGGCGATCTTCACATCGAGCTTGCCGCAGACGAAATAATCCAGGAAGAATAGCGGCTCAGCTCCCTGGGTGAGGATATCGTTGACGCTCATGGCGACGAGGTCGATGCCGACGGTGTTATGAACGCCCGTCAAGAAAGCAATCTTGAGCTTCGTGCCGACGCCGTCGGTCGATGAAACCAGAATCGGATGGCGATAACCGCGGCTTTTCAGATCGAAGAGCGCGCTGAAACCGCCCACACCCGCAACGACTCCGGGCACCCGGGTGCGCTTGGCAATCGGGCCGATGCGGCGCACCAGATCGTCGCCAGCCTCGATGCTGACGCCGGCCTTCGCGTAGGTAAGTCCTGAAGCCATTTTGCGTTCGTCGGAAAATTTTGAAGAGCGCTCTCGAATTTGTCTTTGATGATAGCCGATTGTAGCGGGAATTTCACATGGTCGAGCCGGCGCTTGAAGCCGAGGCCCCGCCGGCGCCGGCGAGTAGAGCGCGAATCCGCAAAGTGTACTCGCCGAATTTCAGCGCGCTCATCATTTCCAAAGTGCGCGGGCGCGGCAGATCGATAGGAATCTTTTCCAGCAAGCGCCCCGGTCTTTCCGACATGACGAAGACCCGATCGGAAAGAAAAACCGCTTCCTGAATGCTGTGGGTCACGAACAGGACGGTTTTCTTACGCTCCTCCCAGATGCGCAAAAGCTCCATGTCCAGCTCGTCGCGCGTCATCGCATCGAGCGCGCCGAAGGGCTCGTCCATGAGCAGCAGCTGCGGATCGGTGACCAAGGCGCGGCACAGCGAAGCGCGCTGCTGCATGCCGCCGGACAGCTCGTGCGGATACATTTCTTCAAAACCTTCCAAGCCGACGAGCTTGATCAGCGCCTGCGCTTTGTCCACGTGGCTCGCTATATCCAACTTGGCGAATTCCACCGGCAGCAGAATGTTGCCGAGCACCGAGCGCCACTTGAGCAGCACCGGCGCTTGAAACACCATGCCGACGTTTTCCAGCGGTCCGGCGACGGCTGCGCCATTTACGGAAATGTTTCCCGAGGACGCCGGCAGCAGCCCGGAAATGATTTTGAGCAGCGTGCTCTTGCCGCAGCCGCTCGGGCCGACAATGGAAACGAAATTTGCGGTTTGGATCTCAAAGGAGACGCCTTCGAGCGCCGTGACCGTTCGAGCGCCGCCGGAAAACACTTTGCCGACTTGGTCGGCGACGATCAGCGGCGGCACGAATGTTCCTGAACGCTCGACGTGGTTAGCGCTTGATGAATTGGTTGGTGAAAACTTCCTTGCTCGCGACTTTCCGCCCGACGTCGAAATATTCGTTGGTCACGCGAACCGTCTTCTCCATGATATCCGGTTTCATGTAACCCATTCCGACCAGAGCCGATTCCACGGGTAAAAAGACTTCGGTCAGAGCATTTCTCAACTGCAAAGCCGTGAGAGTGGGCTCCAGCTCGGGTTTATGCTTGAGCAAAATTTTGAGCGACTCTTCTTGATTGTCGCGGGCGTAACGCAGACCTTCCAAAGTCGCTTCCACATACGCGCGCACGAACTCGGGGCGTTTTTTGACGTCCTCGTCCTTTACGATCAGACTGGTGCCGTAAATATCGAGGCCGGTGTCCTTCATGAAGACACGCTTGACCTTGACGCCTACTTTCGATGCCGCCATTTCCGCGACTTCGTCGTTGGAGCCGCGGAACATGATGATGAAATCCGCCTTCTTGGTGGCCAGCGCCGCCGGTTGAATCGGCGCCGCTGTTTCCTGGATCTTGATCGCCTTAAAATCGATCTTGTTGATGCGGGCGTAAGCCGGCATCAAAAACCACTGGGCTTGTCCCGGGCTGATGGCCAGCGACTTTCCTTCGAGATCCTTGATCCCTTTGATCACACCCTCGTCGCGCCAGACGATGGTGGCCCCGACATAACCGAACTGCGCCGCCGCTTGAATCGGCGTGCCGCGGGACTTGGCGACGATCATCGTGGCCATATCGGCGAATCCGAAATCGGCGCCGCCGGATGCGATCGTTCGCACGGTGTCCGCCGAGCCGGTGCTGGCTTGAATCGTCGGCGCGAGCCCGCGCTTGGCATAGAAGCCCTTCTCCAGCGCGACGAACCACGGCGCGTGCTTGCCGCCGATGATAAAGTCCATGCGAATATTTGCCGGCGTCGCTTCGGCAGCCGGAGAGGCATTTACGCCGAACAGCAAAAATGCCGCGGCCAAGGCAGCAATCAAGTTGAGCCCACGCTTCATTACATCCTCCATAGAGAAATCAAAAAGATCCTTCGACTTGCCGGACACCGGCGCTCCAGGGCGCCAACTTTCTTTGCACCAGCTCCGCCAACCAAAACAGTCCCAAGGACAGCACGGCCAGTATCAGCAGGATCACCAACGCGAACGCGGTGTCCAAACTATAATTCGCCTGCAACACCAAATAACCGAGCCCTTCGTTGGCTGCGACAAACTCGGCGACGATGGCGCCGGTGACCGAAAGCACGATGGCGACTTTGATGCCGGCAAACATATACGGCAACGAGTTCGGCAGGCGAATTTTCTTAAAAACATCGCTCTCCGAGGCGCGGTTGACCCGCGCCAGCTCGAGCAGCTCGGGTTCGACCTCTTTTAGACCGACGACCGTATTGACCACGATGGGGAAAAAGGCCACGAGAAAAGCGATAGCGATCTTGGAGAACAAACCGTAGCCGACCCAGATCACCATCAGCGGCGCGAAGGCGCTCTTGGGCATGGCGTAGAGAATCACGATCAAGGGATAGATCGTATTCTGCAGATGGCGCGAGTAGACGACCGCGATGGCAAACCCGACCCCCAGCACCAATGACAGAACGAAGCCGCCGAATGCTTCGACAAAAGTAATGAAGGCGTGATTGCCCAGAATCGGCAGCTTTTTTATGAAAGCCGTCCAAAGATCCACCGGCGGCGGCAAAATAAAGGCTGGAACCTTGATGAGCTCGACGAGGATTTCCCACAACACCAGGAGTGCGACGAAAAATAAAATGGGTTCAGCGACGTTCTTCCAGGAAGACTTCACAGCTTCACTCCGCGCCGACGTTAATGGAAAGACCCGGTTGTGTCAAGAAAGTGAGCCATGACCTTCAGGCCTGGAAAGCGTTCTAATTCTTAGAGAGTGATCAAAGGTCCGGACGCGAGGCGCGCGCAGAGTCCGCGAGCGAGGGCGTACTCTTACGGTACGTTTGAGCGGGCAAACCAAGCGCAACGAAGCAGGTGGGCCTCTTTCATCAGGCTCAAGGTTCTTGGTGCTCGGGTTTGATCTGGCTGTGATCGAGCAGCATGTCGCGTTTACGCCGGATCATTTCCCGCTCTTGATGCAAGAAGCGCTCGACGGCGCGGCGAAAATTGCCGTCGACGATGTAATGCGCGCTTGTCGTATGCTGGGGATCGAGGCCGCGAAGCTGTTTGAAGCTGCCGCCGGCGCCAGCTTCAAAGCGTTCCAAGCCCCTGAGAATCGAATGCTCGATCGCCGAGTAGTAACAAACATTGAAGTGCAGAAACGGGTGTTCTTCGAAAGCGCCCCAGTAGCGTCCATACATCGCGATATCATCGCGCACGTTGAACGTGCCGGCGATGATCTTGCCGCCCCGCTCGGCCAGCATGAGACAAAGGTTCGCGGCAAAGCGACGATGCAACTCGTCGAAAAACTGCTGCGTCAGATACTGCCGGCCATAGTAAAGTCGATCGACGTGGTCTTTATAAAGCTTAAACATCGTGCGCAGATGTTTCTGCGTCAACTCCTCCCCTTCGTAAGCGCGGATCGTTATTCCCCGTGTCGCCATTTCACGTCGCTCGCGTTTGACCTTATTGCGCCGGTCGCTGCGGAAACTGCCGAGATAATCGTCGAAGGAGCAAAAACTGCGATTTTGCCAATGAAACTGAATGCCCATGCGGGGGAAAAAACCGACTTCTTCCAGCACCTCGCGTTCGTCGGGAAGACAAAAGTTGACGTGCACCGATGAGATCTTATTGTCGGCGGCGATCTTGGCCAGCGCCTGTCCCAAGAGACGAATGAGCGGAACGCGCTCCGCACCCGTCGCGGTAAAAAAGCGCTGGCCGGTCACAGGAGTGAAAGGAATGCCGACCAGCATCTTGGGATAGTACTGAATCCCCGCGCGATGCGCCGCCTCAGCCCATTCGTAGTCAAAGACGAACTCCCCCATGCTGTGGAGTTTCAGGTACATGGGGCAGGCCGCGATGACCTTACCCGCTTGTTCGGCAACGACGTGGTGCGGCAGCCAGCCGGATTCTTCACTGACGCAGCCCGACTGTTCCAGGCTGTCGAGCCAATCCCATTTCGCAAACGGCGTGGTCCCATTAGCCAGCGAATCCCACTGATCGCGCGAAACCTCCGAGATTTTCCGAACAACCTTTATGGTCACATCGTCTGCCATTTGAAACGGAGCTTATCACGAGTCGCTGCTGCAATAAACTTTTGCGTGTTTGACGGCCTGCCGGCGATCCACTGTGACGGTAATCCTCGGTGCCCTTGACAAGTGCGGACGGCAATCTTATTGATAATTCACCGGTGGGTTTTCTATGGTGATCTACAATCTCGTCTGCAAGAAGAAACATAGCTTTGAGGGCTGGTTCCCTAGTTTTGAAGATTTTCAAAAACAGGCGGAAAAGAAGCTCTTATCCTGCCCTACCTGCGGCACAACCAAGGTAGAAAAAGTGCCGCACGCCTGTGCCGTGCACGTGAAGAAAGAGCCACCGCCGCTACCGGCAAAAAAACCAGCGAAGAATGTTCCGGCCCAACCCTCGCCGGCCGAATTTAAGGAAATGCTTTTGCAAGTGCATCATTACGTCAAAGAAAATTTTGAAGACGTGGGCTCGCGCTTCGCCGAAGAGGCAAAGCAGATCCACAAGGGTGTGGCCGAGGAACGCCCGATTCACGGCACCGCAACGCCGCAGGAGACCAAGGAGCTGGCTGAAGAAGGCGTGCCGTTTGTCGCGTTGCCGAAACCCGAGCTCGATAGCTAGCGAGCCTTCCCGTTACTGAACAGCAATCGCCGCCGTCAGGGCGGCGTTTTTGTTTTTGCTCCTGGGCGGACGGCGGGAACCGCGCTACACTCATATCGAACCATGACCGGAGGCCTATGCTACTGATCAACAATCAAACCGTCGAAAAAATTCTCGACATCAAGAGCTGCATGGAGGCGCTCGAGATCGGTTATCGCGACCTGATCAACGAGCGGGCGAACTATCGCGGCCGCTACGATTTCTTTGTGCCTAACGACGATCCCAAACACATGTACCGCTGGGGCACGATGGAAGGCGCCTGCCGGTCATTCGAGACTTTTGCGATCCGCATGAAGTCCGACATGCTGGAATGGCCCGAAGGCAAGACCGTGGAAAAATACTGCGTCGAGCCGGGAACATTTTGCGGCGTCGTCATGGTTTTCTCGACGCGCAACGGCGAGCCCCTGGCAATTATCAACGATGGCATCATCCAGCATATGCGCGTCGGCGGTTGCGCGGGCCTAGGCGCGAAATATCTCTCTCGGGAAGATTCGAGCAGTGTGGGAATCTTCGGCTCGGGCGGCATGGCCCGCACTTACCTTCTTGCCTTCAACGAGGTACGGAAAATTCGCGAGGTGAAGGTCTTTAGCCCAACGAAAAACAATCGTGAAGCCTTTGCGAACGAAATGGGCCAGAAACTCGGGATTAAGATCGTTCCGGCTGAGCGCTCAGAAGATGTCTTGCGCGGGTCTGATATTGTCGCCACATGCACCGACTCCATCGAAGTCATCGTCAACGATCCGGCGCTGATCGAGCCGGGCATGCATCTCACCTGCGTCAAATCGAACGAGTGGAATCCCGAAATCGTGAAAAAAGCCGATCTGATCATCAAGATGGGCCGGCCGACGTTGAACCTGGACGTGGGTCAAATGCGCATCGGCGGGGAAGCCGCCGTGGTCGCCGGCAACGAAGCTGAGATCAGGCGAATCGCGAATCCAAAGGTCGATATTTTTTCCACGAACTTTCCGCTGCTCACCGATATCATGTCAGGCAAGCTGAAAGGGCGCACCGACAAAAACCAAGTCACGTTTTTCGCCAACAGCGGCACGCAGGGACTGCAATTCGCCTCCACCGCCGGCTTCGTCGTGCGCGAGGCCAAACGCCGCGGGCTGGGACAACAAATCCCCACCGACTGGTTTTTGCAGGATATTAGAGACTAAACAAATCGGCTGGTACTTCAGGTTCATTGAACGGCGACACGACTTTTGAATCGGGATTGAAACATGGCTAAGACCTCCGTCTTCACCTCAGATCAAGCGATCGCCAACCTGCGGCGGGCAGTCCACGCCAAAACAGCGAACTTCTACGCGATGTATTCCAGCGTCCTCGGCGGGATCGTCACCGATCCCGCGCTGATGGTGCTGCCGCTCGACGATCACATGGTGCACCGCGGCCACGCCGTCTTCGACACCGCGACACTGACGCAAGGAATGCTCTATCAACTCGATCCGCACTTGGATCGTTTGATCAAATCTGCCGGCGGCGCGCGTATTTCGTTGCCGTTTTCGCGAGAGCAATTGCGCCAGATCATTTTGGATACGGCAGCGGCGAGCCGACGGCGCGAAGGGTCGGTGCGCTACTGGCTCTCCGCCGGTCCCGGCGGCTACGGCCTGGGTCCGGCGGAATGTGTCGGCAGCAGTTTTTACGTGATCGTTTTCAAGCAGGAGGCGTATCCGGAGAGCTACTATCAAACGGGAATCAAGCTGATCACCAGCCAGGTGCCGATCAAGCCGCCGATTTTCGCCCGCATCAAGTCGACCAATTATTTGCCCAATGTCCTCGTTGTTCTGGAAGCCAAAGACCGCGGCGCCGACAACGGGGTCTTCATCGATCAAAGCGGCATGGTCGCGGAGAGCTCCAACATGAACGTGGGTTTCGTGACCCAGGATGGCGTCTTCCGCCATCCCCCTTTCGACGCAATTTTATCCGGCATCACGATCCAGAGAGTTCTCGATTTCGCTCAGCGTCTCGTGCAACAAGGCGCTCTCGCCGCCGTTCGTCTCGCCGATATTCCGGTCCGGCAAGGTCGCGCCGCCGCCGAAATGATGCTCATCGGCAGCTCGATCAAAGTCGCGCCGGTAGTGGAATGGGACGGGCAGAAAATCGGTGATGGCAAACCCGGACCGATCACCACGAAGCTGCTGGAAATGTGGAATGAGGACGCGACATCGGCGCAGGACCAGCTCGTTGCCGTGCCCTACGACGAAGAACTTTAATGGCACCATGCCTGCGACGATCGATCCGCTCCGTTATCGACGGCATTCGATCCGCAGTATTTCACCGCGGAGACACGGAGCGCGGAGTAAAGACTTTTTGAAAAAGCAATCCTCCGAACTCCGCGAACTCTGAGCCTCTGTGGTTTAAATTTCCGTCTCTATTTTGATTGCGGCGCTGCCGCGCCGGGACAAGCGCTTGCGATGGGTTCGGCGCTCGATTCAAATCGGCACCAACACCATGGGCAACCACTCACAAGACAACCATGCGTAAGCGGATCCTCGTTGCCGTTTCGGCGGCCTTGGCGGGCGTTCTGTGCCTCACGCTGCTGAACGTCAACTTCCTGGTGCGGCACAACAAAGATGTTCTCGTCGCCCGGGCGGAGCATGCATTGGGGCGGAAGATTGCCGTGGACCAGATCGAGGTGACCTTTTGGCCCGTCGGCGCTCGGCTGGTAAATTTAGTCCTGGCCGACGATCCGGCATTTTCCAACGAGGATTTTCTACGCGCCAAGGCTCTTCGTGTCGAGCTTCGGCTTCTGCCTTTGTTCATCGGACAATTCCGTCCCAAAAGAATGGACCTTGAGTCGCCGATCATTTCGGTTATTCGCGACGCGCAAGGCCGATACAATTTCGCGGCCGCCCGCGACGAAAAAAACGCGCGGCAGGACGCCGTCAAGAGCAAGAAGTCGCGCGGCGAACGGCAGGACAGCCGGCTGTTATGGGCCTCGTCGTTCAATATTTCCGGTGGCACTGTGCGCTTTCGCGACCTGACCGACGGCGGCGAGATAAGCGCAGCGCAGATCAATTTTAGAATAACCGACTTCGAATCCGGCGAGCCATTTGAAATTGAGCTGGAGGCCGCGGTCAATGCCGCCGCACCTAACCTGCAGATCAAGAGTTGGATCGGCTCCACCACAGAGAATCGTGACTTTCGCGACGTGCCGCTCGCCGGCGAGATCAATGCCACCGCGCTTGATCTCGGCAAGGTCAATAAGGCCCTGCCGCAGCTCAGAAAAGCTTTGCCAAGAGCGCTGCGCTTCGACGGTATCTACACGATCAAGGAGCTCAAATTCAAAGGCACATTGAACAGTTTATCGCTCAAGGGCGCCGTCACCGGCACCGACGCCTCATTCCGCTTCGAATGAGAGACGCCGTTCAGAACATCTCCCTCCATCGTAGATCAGTCGCTCTCACCGCGTGATCCGGTGTCATTGCTCACAAACCTAGCGATTGTTTTTTCTGATTCGATCCACTAGCTTGCAATGCATGAATGCGGGGCGCTGTGAGAAGAGCCTTGTTCGCAATTGCGCTCAAGAGTGTCATAATCTGCGGCGTCAATTTTTAACCCTAGGACTAATTTTTCGCTCGGCAGTTTTCGTCAGTTCACTGCTCATCCTGACCTCTTCCGCCCACTCGGCTTGCCGCGACCCGGATGTTGCGCGCCGCGGCTTTATGTCGCTTGCGTATGCGGCGGATATCGACGCGACGATTCAATACTTCGGCCACAATTTTTTTCTAATCACAACCAACAAGGGGACGCGTATCGTCACCGACCCTTTAGGGCCCGGATGGTACCCGAATCCGGGCGTCGTCGGTGACATCGTCACCGTGGGTAAAGAACAATACAACCACAATGCGGTCCAGATCGTCCTGGGCAATCCGGTGATCCTGCGCGGGCTCAAGAACTACGGCGCTGGTTGGAACACCATCAGCACAAGCGTTAAAGACGCTTTCATCTACAACGTGCCGATTCATCAGAATGCCGAATTTATCGAGGGTATTCACGGCTCTGCTTTCGTCTTCGACTTGGGGGCTTTGTGCATCGCTCACCTCGGCGACCTGAGCCAGAAGCTGAATGAGCAACAGCTTAAAGCCTTCGGCAAAGTGGATATTGCGCTGACGCCGATCGGCGGTAGGCGGACCATGGATCCGGAGCTTGCCCGCGAAGTGCTCGCTCAGCTCAAACCAAAGATCGCGATTCCAATGCATCACCGCGACAGCCCCTACCTCGTGCAGCAGTTCAGCGCCGGGATGAGAACCCAGATGTTACAAAGCGACACGCTGACGGTCAGCAAGAGCGCCCTGCCTCTCCCCACCGAGATTAGAGTGCTGCAACCGCGCGGTGTGATGAATTATCGGTGAGTGCGGTAAAGCTGCCGGGCAGGAAAGAGGGTCCGAAAAGATCTCCCTTTCGGTCGAAATCACGCTCGGCGATCTTTGCGCCTTTGCGCGATTCTTTCGGACGTTCCGTTGCGCCCCAGCGGCACCGGATTTCCGGTGTTGAACAAATCAACAGCTTCGACGGAAAGCTGCCTGGCGCCAGCTGACTCGTTATGCTTTCGTACGATAGCGCTTCACCGACTTTCCCACCGCGATTAAGAACATCACGCTCTTGCCGGCGGCCTCGGGTGAGAAGAATTCCGTAACGTCGTCGTCGAAAAAAGTGAGCCCAGAGGCGCCGAGGCGTTGGGTATAGGCGCCTAGATAAACTTTTCCGCCAATGACGGCGGCTTCGAGTTGCGCGGCGCGGTAGCCGCGATTGCCGAAACGCTCTAACGCACGATTCAAATCCGCCAGAAGGTAAATATTGACGCTGCAATCTGCCGGGATCTCCTGGCCCAGGCCGAGATGCCCAGCGTCGCGGCGAAAATCTCCTTCTTTCAACAATTCAAGCGCGCGCTGCTGGCGACGAAAGACATAGGCGCCGGAAGGCAGGCCTTCCACCGCGTGAACAATCAGATAAAGCTCGTTTAATGGCGTCTCTTCCGGGCCTAGAAAATCGGTCATTACACCGCGCATCGCGCGATCGAGCATCGTGGAAAGCTCGGCAAAGCTGATCGATTCGCGTGAAAACTCGCGCGTCGAGCCGCGCCGGGTTATTACGTCCTCGATTGAGTCCTTGGGAATTTCATCACTATTAAGTGATTGGAGCGGATAGAGCCGATTTTTCGTCTTGCCCTCATCCTTGATCCTTTCGCCCTCCGCCTTTCCCTGCCGGCGCCATGCAACTACTTCCTCTTCGCTCTCCAAAGAAGACGCCTCGTGCATCTCCCTCATCCCCGGATAGTCGACCTCGGATTTCGATGGCGGAATAGTCTCGAGCTTGAGCAACGCCACGGGCGGGGTGGATACTGCTCGAGGTGAACCGCTATCCAGCGCAACAATAGAAAGCGGCGCTTCACGCTGATCATCCAAATCGAGCAACGAACTAACCTCCCTATCGACAAAACCGACGACTACTTTTGCCGGGATGTTGCGTGCAGCGGCGGCTGTGAGAAGATTCGCGAGGATCGTTCCATTGTCCCAGTAACAGTGGCGATAGGCGCGGGCTTGGTACTTCCAGGCGTTACGCCAAAACGTCGAGGCGCTGACGATCATGCACGGCGCATTCGCGATCGAAGGTTCTTCGCCGCTGGCATTCACCAGGACAGAGCGATAATCGCCTGCGCGCAAGCGCCGCAGCGCGAAGTCTTGCGGGCCGAACTGATAGACTCCCGCGTCCAGCCCCTCCAGATTACCGCAGACGAGATACAAATCGATATGATAAAGCGCGCCGGTGCACGCCGCGGCGCGGAAAAGGATCTCTCCTCCCGAATACGGCCGCCGTCGGGTAATGCCCGCAGAAAGAAAAAGAACTTCTGCAAGAGTTTGGCGCGAAAGTCTCGTCGGAGAAGCGATCTCTGCGCCAGATGCCGAGATGGCCGTAAGGGCCTGCATTCCGGATGACGACAAGTGCTCCGGCAATGGAATCGGTTGCAGCTTGGAGTAGATCTTGAACGGGTTCGGCTGGTTTTCCCAATCGAGATAATGCCGATTAGCGCGAATGCTTTCGTAGGAATGCTTCGTGCCGTTATGATATTTCCACGCGGCTTCGATGTCGCGATTCTTCATGGCAACCTCTCATTCTTCACGTTACTCATCGCCTGTGCTCCGCGTCATTTCAAAAGTTCTCCGCGACAAGTTATAATTCGATCCTACTAGAATGACGTACTTAGTTGAACCTCTATGAAAAAGCTTCTCGTCCTCCAGCATGTCGCGCATGAACTTCTGGGAACCCTAAATCCATTACTCAAGCGCGCCGGCTTTCGGATTCGGTACGTCAATTTCGCGCGCCATCCCGACGCCCAACCCAGCCTCGACGGTTATGACGGGCTAATCGTGCTGGGCGGACCGATGAGTGTCAACGATTCCAATCGATTGCCTCATCTGGTGACCGAACTGAATTTGATCGAAGACGCGATGCGTCGGGAGGTTCCGGTTTTGGGCATTTGCCTCGGCGCGCAGTTGATCGCAAAAACGCTCGGCGCCGAGGTCTATCCCAATGCTGAGAAGGAGATCGGCTGGTACGATGTGTCACCGACGGATAACGCAAGCAACGATCCCTTGCTCATGCCGCTGCAAAAGACGGAGAAAATCTTTCAGTGGCACGGCGAAACCTTCGACATTCCCAAAAGCACCCGTCATCTGGCATTCTCGTCGCTGTGCGCCAATCAGGCTTTTAGCTACGGCCCCAAGGTGTACGGCTTCCAGTTTCACATGGAAGTCGACGAGCCGATGATCCATCGTTGGCTGAAAGTTCCGGAAAACCAGAAAGAAATTTCCACCCTGCGCGGCAACCGTCACATCGAGGAGATTTACGGCGAAACGTCCCAGAACATGCCGCGCCTCGGCGAAATCAGCGAACGCGTGTTCAGCGCCTTTACTGATCTGTTCGGCATCGAAAAGAAATATCGCCGCCTGCCTTCGCGCTAAGCCTGACAGTGAGCCCAAACACTCGCCAAGTTTGCGCCCTGTCAAGCCATCTCGAAATCTAACCAGAGTTAGGGTTCGT
>Ga0075421_100007431_pt1 | contig 13423 bp, 15 predicted proteins | sample SoiMetdeltSBSDD5_FD_75292 | JGI IMG/M metagenome (GOLD analysis project Ga0075421, IMG submission 75292) | Bulk soil microbial communities from a Populus tree surrounding site in Tennessee, USA - Soil MetaG P. deltoides SBSDD5 | ecosystem: Environmental > Terrestrial > Soil > Tree plantation... | reverse complement strand
GTTCCCGCCGCCGGCCAGTACACGCCTGGCTACGCGCCGGTGGGCACCTCGGCCTTCCCGGTGACCGGCGTGCCGGTGTCCGGCTACCCGATGGTCATGGAGCCGAAGAAGAAGCGGACCGGCATGATTCTGCTGACGGTGGCGACCATCGTGCTCGGGCTGGCGGTCGCGGGGTTGGGGACGATGTACCTCCTGGAGAACGGCAAGCGCGTCCAGGCCGACAACAAGGTGAGCGAGCAGGCCGCCGAGCTTGAGGCCGCGGATAAGAGGATCAAGGAGATCGAGGACAAGCTGAGTACCTCCAAGGAGGAGAACGCGAAGCTCACCCAGGATCTGACCGGTGCCAAGAACAAGACCGATGAGGTGACCAAGGCTCGGGACGCTATGGCAGCCTGCTTCCAAGCGATCAACGAGTACGCGAGGAGCAGGAACACCACCACCGCTAAGGACGCCGACGCCAAATGCGCCGAGGCGTCGAAGTACTACTGACCTCGAACGGCCCCAGCACCAGGTCCTCGGGGGCGGACCCGATGAATTCGGCGTTTGCCCCCGGCCGGCCACGCATCGTCGCAGGACCCTACCCTCCCGGCCGAATCGTGACATTTATTCGCCGATGCGTGACATCCTGAAGCCAGTATCGGTTAGCGCCAACGGACGGGGGGCAGGCAGGTGACCGACGGCTGGGCCTTTGGCCGCCGGCCGGAGGACGGGCAAGTGGCACATGATAGGCCGCCCGTCGCCCCGCCGGTCTCTTATTGGTGGTCCGATGCGCTTAACGATCCGTGGCGGGATCCGAGCACGCCCACGGCGGTAACGACACCCGCCAAGGCGGAGGGCCCGCCGCCGCAGGTGCCGTCGGCGATGAGCGCCAAGCGCGCCTGGTGGCTTGCGGGCATCGTGGGCGTGATCGCGGCGGCGCTCTCGGGGTTACTCGGCAGCGCGCTCGGCGTACGTTTCGGTGGCGACGATACCGGCCAGACCAGGGCGATGATCGGGCCGCGCCCGGCGGCACCGTCCACGGCGCCCGACTCGCTCGCCCAGGTGGCCAAGGCGGTCCTGCCGAGCGTGGTGACCGTCCGGGTCCCGGTCGACGGTGGTACCTCGATGGGTTCCGGGTTCGTCGCCAGCGAGCAGGGCCACGTGATCACCAACGATCACGTGATCGCCGGCGGAGCCGGAGCCGCGACGGTGATCTTTGATGACGGGTCGATCGCGCAGGCAGAGGTCGTCGGCACCGATATGGAGTCGGATGTCGCCGTGCTGAAAGTGTTGCACCGCGACAACTTGCCGGTGGCGCGCTTGGGGGACTCCGACTACGTCGCGGTCGGCGACCAGGTGATCGCGGTCGGTTCGCCGCTGGCGCTGCGCGGCACTGTCACCGCCGGCATCGTCAGCGCCATTGACCGGCCCATCGCCACCAACTCTTCCAAGGGCGGCAACCGCTACTACGCCGCGATACAGACCGATGCCGCGGTCAACCACGGCAACTCCGGTGGCCCGCTCGTCAACGCGTCCGGCGAGGTCGTCGGGATCAACGCCGTGATCAAGTCGCTCGCCATGGACGAGGAGAGTGCTGGCAACATCGGCCTCGCCTTCGCCATCCCGATCAACCACGCAAAGAGGGTCGCCAACGAGATCATCGAGACCGGCCGCGCCCACCGCACCGTTATCGGTGCCGAGCTGGAGGAGACCGGCCGCGGTCCCGCGGGTGGCGTAAAGCTGCGCGAGGTGGTCGCCTCGGGTCCGGCCGAAGCGGCCGGGATGCGCCGAGGCGACATGGTCATGAGCTACAACGGCAGGCCGCTCAGCGAGCCGACGGATCTCATCGCACTTGTGCGGAAAACTGCACCGGGTGTCGTGGTGCCGGTGACCTACAAACGCGGTCCCACCAGCCACAACGCCGAGATCAAGGTGGTTGCCGACCCGGAGTGAGGGCTGGTGGCAAGCCCGCATCGCGGCTTACTGTTATGGGCGTGTTGGAAAACCTCAACGGCTGGGAGATAGGTGCGCTCCTGCTGCTCGCGCTGCTCATCTTTGGCGAGCGGCTGCCCAAGGTGATCGCGGACGGCATGCGGATGCTGCGCAACCTGCGCGCGATGGCGACCAACGCGACCGGTGACCTGAGCCGCGAGCTGGGCACCGACATCCGGCTGGAGGACCTCAACCCGAAGACGTTCGTGCGCAAGCACCTGCTCAGCGAGGAAGACGAGGCCGCCCTGCGCAGGCCGTTGCAGAACCTCTACGAGGACGTCAAGTCCGACGTCTCCCACCTCAAGAACGCGGCCGACATCAACGCCCCGGAGCCGGTGGCCGCCCCCGAACCCAAGCCGGCCCTTCCCCGCAACTACGACGACATGACGTGATCTTTCGCACGATCGCCGGCGACAGCAGCGCCGCGCGTTGCTTTGCGCGCGCCAGATTTATCGCCTGACAGGTGTCAATCCGAGGGACTTGCCGAGCAGGGATTCCTTGCGCACGGCTAGCTGATCGGCGACAGCGTTCAGGGCTCGGGCGGCCGGGGAATCCCAGGAGCTGAGAACCACGGGGTTGCCCTCATCGCCCGACTCGCGCACGGCGGTGTCGAGCGGAATCTGGCCCAGCAGTGGTACCCGCGCGCCGGTCAGCCTGGTCAGCGACTCCGCAACGGTCTGGCCGCCACCCGAGCCGAAGATCTCCATGGTGCTGCCGTCGGGCAGGGTCAGCCAGGACATGTTCTCCACCACGCCGATCAGGCGCTGGTGTGTCTGCATCGAGATGGCGCCGGCCCGCTCGGCGACCTCGGCGGCGGCCGCCTGCGGCGTCGTCACCACGAGGATCTCGGCGGTCGGCAGCAGCTGGGCCAGCGAGATCGCTACGTCGCCGGTGCCGGGTGGCAGGTCGAGCAGCAGCACATCGAGCTCGCCCCAGTAGACGTCGGCGAGGAATTGCTGGAGTGCGCGGTGCAGCATCGGTCCGCGCCACACGACCGGCGTGTTGCCGGCGGTGAACATGCCGATGGAGATGACCTTCACGCCGTGCGCCTGCGGCGGCATGATCATGTCTTGGACCTGCGTCGGCCTGCCGGTGACGCCCAGCATGCGCGGCACCGAGTGGCCGTAGATATCGGCGTCGAGGACTCCGACGGACAGCCCACGGGCCGCGAGGGCGGCGGCGAGGTTGACGGTCACGCTCGACTTGCCGACGCCACCCTTACCGGAGGCGATCGCATAGACGCGAGTGCGCGAACCCGGCTGTGAGAAGGGGATGACGGGCTCGGGGGCGTTGCCGCGCAGCTGCTGCTGCAAGGACTGGCGCTGTTCGCTGGACATCACGCCGAAGTCGATCTCGACGCTGGAGACGCCGTCGACGGTCAGCGCGGCGGTCGTGATGTCCTCGCGCAGCTTGTCACGCAGGGGACATCCGGCGACGGTGAGCAGGATGGCTATCCGCGCGGTGCCGGAGTCGACCACGGCGGAGTCGACCATCCCCAGATCGGTGATGGGCCGGCGGATCTCCGGGTCGTTGACCTTCGCTAGCGCGGTAAGGAGGGCATCGGCGGGCATGCGGCAATAGTAGCGCTGTCGGTGATCATGAATTGCCGCTCGCGCGGCGGCGTGAGGCATGGCACCATCAAGAGATATCGAGTCGCGCTTCGTGCCCCTTGCGGAGCGCGCTTGATTTTGGCTGGCGGGCCAGTTCCTCGCCCAGTTTGGCCAGCTCCGAGCGGATGAAATCCCTGGTGGCGACCTCACCGAGGGCCATGCGCAGCCCGGCGATCTCCCGCGAGAGATATTCGGTGTCCGCCTTCTGCGCGGCGGCCCGGCGTCGATCCTCCTCAATGGACAGGCGATCGCGGTCAGCCTGGCGGTTCTGCGCGAGCAGGATCAGCGGCGCGGCATAGCTCGCCTGCGTGCTGAAGAACAGATTCAGCAGGATAAACGGGTACGGATCCCATCGCATGCCGAGGACCCCGACCAGATTGATCGTGACCCAGACCACGACGACGACGGTCATCCAGACCAAGAATTGGGGGGTACCCATGAACCGCGCGAATTTCTCCGCAAAGTTGCCGAAGGATTCGGCGTCAAGCGCCGGCGGCCGGAAGCCGCGCCCGGGTGCCCTCGGCTGGTCAAGGCGGTCGGTCATGTCTCGCGCCACCCGACGGGCAGCAGGTGGTCGAGCAGGTCGTCGACGGTGACCGCGCCGACGAGCCGGCCGTCGGAGTCGGTGACCGCCAAGGCGACGAGGTTGTAATTGGCCATCCGCCGGGTGATCTCCTCGAGCGGCAGGGAGGGTTCGAGCGGGTCTATGTCGGTCTCGAGCACCCCGCCCAGCAGGTCACCGGGCGGTTCGCGGAGCAGGCGCTGGAAGTGCGCGGTGCCAAGGAACCTGCCGGTGGGCGTCTCGACGGGGGCGCGGGTGACGAAGACCTGCGCGGCGATGGCGGGGGAAAGGTAGGGCTCGCGGATGCGGGCGAGCGCGTCGGCCACGGTCATGTCAGGGGTGAGCACGATGGGCTCGCTGGTCATGACGGCACCGGCGGTGCCGGGGCGGTAGTCCATCAGCGCGAGCACCGGCGCCGACTCCTCCGGTGCCATCAGGTCGAGCAGGTACTGCCGCTGCACCGGCGGCAGCTCGGCGAGCAGGTCGGCCGCGTCGTCGGCGTCCATCTCCTCCAGCACATCCGCAGCGCGCTCCTGGTCCAGCCGCGCGAGGATCTCCACCTGCTGCCGTTCGGGCAGCTCCTCCAGCAGGTCGGCGAGGCGCTCGTCGTCCAGGGCGGCGGCGAGGGCGTGGCGGCGTTCGGGGGGCAGCTCCTGCACGGTGTGGGCGAGGTCGGCGGGGCGCATCTCCTCGAGCAGGGCGAGCAGCGACTCGGTGCCCTGGTTCGTGCCGGGTTCGATCACGCCCGACAGCTCGGACCACTCGTACTGGCGCAGCTGCCCGCGCCGGCCCAGGCGGCCGGGCGACTCCTGCACGGCGACCCGGCCGAGGTACCACAGCCCTGGCCGGTCGGACTCCATGGCGATGTCGACCACGCGCGCCTCGGCGCCCGACGGGGTGGTTACCCGGCGATCTAGCAGCTGGCCGATCACGAGCAGCTCGGTCGGCCCCTGCTGGAACCGGCGCAGGTTGATCACGCCGGAGTGCAGGGCGACGCTGTCGCTGTCGATCGAGACGACCCGCCCGATCGGGATGAAGATGTGCCGGCGCAGGGGTATCTCCGACAAGACGCCGGTGACCTGGGGCGGGGCGCCACCGGAGCGGAGGCGCACCACGACATCGCGGACGCGGCCCACTTGATCACCGTTGGGATCGAACACGGCGACACCGGCGAGCCGGGCGACGAAGACCCTTGTCACCGTGGGCATATCCGAATGTTATGTGCGTTTGCGCCTTACCCGATGCAGTTTGAACGGTTTGCGCGTGGCGGTCCCGGCGGTGGTCGGCCGCGGCTCGGCGAACTCGCCCGAGAACTCGCGCGGGGCCGGCTCACCCGCGGGAGTCAGCGCCCAGACCGAAGCCTCCCGCGCCCAGCGCTCGACAACCTGCTCGGCCGTGCCAGAGGCGTTGAGCCGCTTCGCCGCCAGCTGCGGGGCCACCGTCTCCCAGCGCTCGCTCTCCGGCCGGACCCGGGTGACCATCACCGGGAAGGTCGCGATGTTGCCGCCGTGGTCGCCGCGCAACGTCACCGCCACCGAGGTCGCCTCGTCCAGCCCCGGTAGCTCCTGCTCACCATGGCCGAGGACAAGGCAGATGTCACCGTCGATGGTCAGGCACCACAGCGCCCGCGCTGGGCCACCGTCAACCGCGAACCAGCCGATCGCTGCCTTTTTGGCGGCCTCCTCAACCAGAGGATGCGTCATGGTCTTAGATAGTACGGCGTGCCTCGAAGGTGGGATGGGCTGACAATTCTGGCGCTGGCCGTGGGGATCGCGACGGTCTCCTCGTCGGGCGCCCTGATCGTGATCGCCGCAGCGCCCGGGCTGGCCATCGCCTTCTGGCGCAACGCGCTGGCGGCGGGCGCCCTCGCCCCGATCAGCCTCACCTACCGGCGCCACGAGCTGCGCGGAATGGGTACCCACAAATGGTCTTTATTGGCAGGACTGGCGTTGGCGGTGCATTTCGGCACCTGGGTGCCGAGCGTCAAGCTCACGACGGTCGCCACGGCCACGGCGCTCGGGTGCAGCCAGCCGATCTGGGCCGGCCTGATCGCGGCGGCGCTCGGGCGGAGGCTGAGCGGCCTGACCTGGCTCGGGATGGTCGTCGCGGTGGCCGGTGCGGTGATCGCGATCGGCCCAGACTTCCGTCAGGGCGGCCCGGCCCTGCTCGGCGACGTGCTCGCGACCATCGGCGGGTTCGCGGGCGCGGTCTACACCCTGCTGGGCGAGCGGGCGCGCCAGGGCTTCACCACCACGACCTACACCTTTGTCTGCTACGGGGTTTGCGCCGCCGCGCTGCTGAGCGTGTGTGTCCTGTTTGGAGTGCCGCTGATCGGTTATACCGCAACGACTTGGGCCGCAATCGCCGCGCTTACCGTGGGCGCGCAGCTGCTCGGGCACTCGATGTTCAACTATGCCGTGCACAAGGTGCCGGCCACGACGATCAGCGTGCTGGTGCTGCTCGAGGTACCGGGCGCGGGCCTGCTCGGCTGGCTGCTGCTGGATCAGACCCTGCCGCCGGTCGCGCTGGCCGGGCTGGCCATCCTGATCGCTGGCGTGGCCATGGTCGTGCTCAGCCCTGGCGCACGGACTGCCCGCCATCCACCACAAGCATCTGTCCCGTGATGTAGCTCGCGCCGGGAGAGCACAGGAAGGCGATGGCCGCCGCGACCTCCTCCGGCGTGCCGGGGCGGCCGGTCGGGGTCTCGTAACCCTGCTTCAGCTCGGTCAGCGTCGAGGCCGAGGTGTGGATCGTGCCCGGGGCGACCGCGTTGACCGTCACCCCGTCGGCGACCAGCTCCATCGCCAGGGCGCGGGTCAGGCCGAGCACGCCCGACTTGGCCGCGGCGTAACCGGCCTCGGCGGGCAGCGCGTTGACCGGCCCGGCCGTGGCCGAGAGGTTGACAATGCGGCCCCAGCCGCGCTCAGACATGCCGCCCAGGAACGCGCGGCTGCACAGGAAGGCGGTGGTCAGGTTGCGGTCGATCTCAGCACGCCACTCGTCGATGCTCAGCTGTGCCACCGGCCGGATCACCTCGACACTCGCGCGGCTGGTCAGGCCGGCGTTGTTGACGAGGATGTCCACATCGCCCAGCTGCTCAAGGACGGCGTCGGCGAGCGCGCCCACCTCGGCCTCGAGCGTCAGATCGGCCACAAAGCCAAGCACCCCGAGCTCGCCGGCGCGCTCGTGGATGCGGCGCGTGGTGGAGACGATCGCGACCTTGGCGCCCATCGCCGCCAGCAGCCGCGACGTCGCATAACCGATGCCGTGCGGGCTGCCCGCGCCCGTGATCAGGGCCACCTTGCCGTCCAGTCGAAACGCCGCCGCCAGGTCGCTTGCATCCATCCCGTAACCCATAAGCCGATCCTGCCGGTTTGCCCGGCCTGACGCTAGTCGCCTCCACCTCCTACTCTGGCGCGCATGACGAACCCCTATGTCTATGGGTACCCCTACCAGGCGCCACCCCCCAGAAGGACTAACGGTCTGGCGATCGCGTCCATGGTGGTTTCCATCGTGGGCATCGCCGGCTTGTGCGCTTGGGGTCCGCTGTCGGTTTTCGTCAGCCCGGTCGGAGCGATCCTGGGCCACGTCGCCCGCCGCAGGCTCAAAACCGTGGAAGAGGAGGGCCAGGGGATGGCGCTGGCCGGAATCATCCTCGGCTGGGCAGGGTTGGTGCTGTCGCTGATCTTCCTCGCCGTGATCATCGCCTTGATCGTGGGCGGGTTTACTTTCCTCCCGTCAGATCCCTCCTACTACGACGAGTACTACGAGGAGGGCTCCTAGTCTTGAAGGCATGACGACCTTGCCCGAGGCGCTGGCCGAGATCCGGGAGGCGCTGCTCGCGCCGGGGCTGATCCATGCTGAAGGGCGGGGCCGGCGCAGCGACGCCGCGCCCAGCGTGGTCAAGGCGACGATCCGGCCCGTGGTGCTCAAGTCCGGGCCGATGCTGCAGATCGTCACCGACGACGGCCAGCGGCCGACCACCCGCAACGTCCCCGCCTCCGACCTGGCCGAGATCGACAAGCTGCTGGATGAGCCGTTCGGCAGCTGGGTGGTGTCATCGGCGTCGGGAACCGTGAACTTGCAGACCACGCGCAAGGGGGCGATCATCCATCGCACCCCGGCTCAGGTCAAGGAGCGGTCGCTTGCGCATGATGAGCCCAAGCGGCACCTGCTAGATCCGGGCGACCCGCTGTTCGCGGCGGTCGAGGCCGATGCGCGCAAGCGGCGGCAGGTCGACGCCTTCCTGCGCCAGCTCGCCGTCGACGAGCTGCCCCGATCGCTGCACATAGTGGATCTCGGGTGCGGAAACGCGTACCTGACCTTCGCGGCGTACAGCTACCTCGCCGGCCTGGGCTTCGACGTCCACGTGACCGGGGTCGACGTCCGCGAGGATCAGCGCCGCCGCAACACCGAGCTCGCGGCCAGGCTCGGATGGTCGGATCGGGTCCGGTTCATCGCCGGCGACATCGCCTCGGTGGAGATCGAACCCTTGCCCGAGATGGTTTTCGCGCTTCACGCCTGCGACACGGCGACCGACGACGCGCTGGCGCGGGCGATCGGCTGGGGCGCCAAGTGGATCCTGGCCGCGCCCTGCTGCCACAAGGACATCTCGCGCCAGCTACGGCAGGGCCCGAAGCACCTGCTGACCGCGCACGGGATCATGCGGGAGCGCTTCGCCGACGTGCTCACCGATGTGATCCGCTCCGGGATGCTGCGCGAGTACGGGTACGACGTGGAGGTGCTGGAGTTCATCGACTCCAGGCACACCCCGCGCAACGCCATGATCCGTGCCAGGCGGACGGGGCGGCGGGTCACCGATCCGGAGCTGGCGGAGCTGGTACGCGAGTGGGGGATAAAGCCGGCTCTCGCATCACGGTTGGGGTCAGAAGGTCCGTGATGCCGGCGGCGGTGTCGGCGATCAGCGTGCCAGCCTCCAGCCGCTCGCCAGCCAATGTGGACACCAGGTTGGCGAAGCCGGGCAGCACGAAACCGTCGTCGCCGCCGACCGAAGGGGCGAGGCGGGTCAGGGACTCCCGCGTGCGCTCCCAGGCGTCGAGCAGCTCGGCGCGTGATGGCACGCCGAAGCCGTGCCCGACCGGGGCGCTGTGACGCAGCCTGAGGATGGCGGATCTGTTGAGCGCCAAGGCGATCCGCGATCCGATGGTGGCCGTCTCGGCCTGCCGGGGCGACAGTCGCGTGTAGACGAAGCATGGGTGGGGGCAGGCGGCTGCGCAGACCGCCAGCGCGTGGGAAATGTTGGAGTGCTGACGATCCAGGTAGGCACGCCAGCCCACCGCGTTCTCCCTCGCGACATGCAGCACCCGCTTCGCCGCCGACTTCTCCGTCTTGGTGTGTGGGCAGTCGCGGTTCTCGAAGTTGCCCCATCGGGATCCCTTGCCCGACAGCGCCTCCGGCAGCAAGGCCGGGTCGCCGGCGTGCCCGAAGACCCGCTCCCACACCAGCAGCGGGGCGTACTCGCTGGCGATGTGGATCGCGACGACGACGCCGGTGGTCTCGCGCCGGCGGAACCTGGCGTCGATCACCTCCAGCAGCAGGCGGTATGCCGGGCGCAGGGTGCCCAGGGCGCCCCGGTGCGTCTCGCGGGCAGACTGCGGCATGCGGCACTCGAGCGCGCGCTCCCGCAGCGAGGCCGGGACCCCGGCGCCACCGACCCGCGATGCCACCTCGTGCTCGATGTTGGCGCCCGCCGCGGCGTCGGCCTCGCCGAAATCCTCCGCGTCCAGGTCGAGCAGGCGCTGCCCAAACGCGCAGAGCTGCTGGAGCTGCGCGATGGTCCCTGTGCTCAGGCCGAAGCCGGCGTCGCCGCCGAGGCCATCGCCACACAGACCCTCGGCGAGCAGCGCCGCCACCTCGGCGAAGGCGTAGCGCCGGGCAAGTATCCGGACCGCGTCAAGAGCAGTCTCCACGCGGCAAAGTCTTGCACGATCACACGTGTTTGAAATCAGGTGACATGGGTTGTCAGTGGACCGGCCCTAGCTTGGGCGGCATGAACGATTTCGACTTCATCGCCGGCAGGTGGAAGGTGCACAACCGCCGCCAGGACAAGTGGCTCGTGGGCAGCACCAACTTCGAGGAGTTCGAAGGCTTCGCGCACGGCGCGGTGTACTTCGACGGCAAAGCCACCTTTGATCACGTCGAGTTCCCGTCGCGCGGCACGAGCGGGCTGACGTTGCGGCTCTACCAGCCCGAGACCGAGCTGTGGTCGATCTACTGGGCCGGCAGCCAGACCGGAAAGCTCGACCCGCCCGTGATCGGGCGCTTCGACGGCGGCGTCGGCACCTTCGTCGGCGACGACACGTTCGAGGGACGCCCGATCAAGGTGCGCTTCACATGGTCGGACATCACCGCTAGCTCGGCACGGTGGCAGCAAGAACTCTCCGATGATGGCGGCCAGACGTGGGAGCTCAACTGGGTTATGGAGCTGACGCGAATGACGGACGTGCCCGATCCGGCATCGGAGCCGGACCGGGCGCGGTGATCTCTATTCAGCGTCTCTTTTCGGAGTCTCTATTCGGCGGCCGGTGCCTCGGTCGCCGATCCGGCGCCGCGGCGGCGGCGCCTGCGGCGGGGCTTGGCCGCGGCGGTCACGGCCTCCGCGATCACCGCCTCAAGGGGCGCCGGGGACTCGGGGGCGTCGGAGTCGGTACCCCGTGAAGAAAGCCTGCGACGTTGCCTGCGTGGCTCGGCCGCCGTCTCGGCAGCGGGTGCCTGCTTTCCCTTGCGGCGCCGGCGAGACTTGCCACCGCTGAGGTCTTCCTCGATCTCGGCGCCCAGGCCGGCACGGGAGCGCTGCGCGCTGGGCAGCGTGCCGGTCACGCCCGCCGGGATGTCAAGGTCGGTGTAGACCCAGGGCGAGGTGTGATACGTCTCCTGCGGATCGGAAAGGTCGAGGCCGAGGGTCTTGTCGACCAGGCGCCAGCGCGGCATGTCCTCCCAGTCGACGAACGTCACGGCGACGCCGGTGGCGCCGGCGCGACCCGTTCGGCCGATGCGGTGCACGTAGGTCTCGGAGTCCTCCGGGCAGTCGTAGTTGATGACGTGGGTGACGCCCGACACATCGAGCCCACGAGCGGCGACATCGGTGGCGACGAGCACGTCGACCTTGCCGGAGCGGAAGGCGCGAAGGGCGCGCTCGCGAGCCCCCTGGCCCAGGTCACCATGGACGGCGGCGCAGGCGAAGCCGCGGAAGTCGAGGTCTTCGCTGACCCGATCCGCGTTGCGCTTGGTGCGAGTGAAGATCATCGTCAGGCCGCGGCCATTGGCCTGCAGGATCCGCGCAAGCAGCTCGAGCCTATTGAGCTGGTGTGTGCGGTACGCCACCTGCTTGGTTTGCGGGCTGACGCCCGGCTCGTCGGAGTCGTGGCCGGCGTGCACCGTGATCGGGTTACGCAGGAACTTGCGGGAAAGGGCCACGATCGGATCGGGCATCGTGGCCGAGAAGAGCATGGTCTGGCGGTCATCGGGCAGCATCGACAGGATCTTCTCGACGTCGTCGAGGAAGCCCAGGTCAAGCATGCGGTCGGCTTCGTCGAGCACCAGCGCACGGATGCGGTCGAGCTTGAGCTGCTTCTGCTTGGCAAGATCGAGCAGCCGGCCCGGGGTGCCCACAAGGATCTCCACGCCCTTCTTGAGCGCGTCGACCTGCGGCTCGTAGGCCACGCCGCCGTAGATCGGCAGGACACGGATGCCACGGGTCTTGCCAGCACCGGCAAGGTCCTTGGCGACCTGCAGGCCAAGCTCGCGCGTCGGTACCACGACGAGCGCCTGAGGCGTGCCATCGGTGCCTTCGTCGCGGGAAAGGACGCGCTCGAGCAGCGGCACGCCGAAACCGAGAGTCTTGCCCGTGCCGGTCGGCGCCTGCCCGATCATGTCACCGCCGCGCAAGCCAATCGGCAGTGCATATTGCTGGATGGCGAACGCGTGTTCGATACCCATTGCCGCCAGCGCGGTCACCGTCTCGGGCCGGGCGCCAAGCTCGGCAAAGGTTGATTTGAGAGGATTGTTCGTTTTTTGTTCAGTCATGGGGTTATGGGGTGCCCTTGTTAAGTGCGCCCCATTTTCGCCGTGGGGCGCTGTTCGTTGTCTTCGCACGGGCCGCACACGGGAACGCTTAACGGCGCCGACCGTGGGCCTCACGTGCAGACATGGGCATTTGGCCCATGTCAACTTGCCTATCTTACGGGGTAAGGGCGCCCCCGGTCACCTATCTGGCAGTAAAGCCCACTGATCTTGGCGAGGCCTCGGCGATCTCGACATACGCCAGCTTGTCGATCGGCACGATCACGCGCCTGCCGCGCTCATCCACCAGGCTCAGCAGCTTCTTGTCCGAAGCCAGCGCGTCGGTGACGATCTGCTCCACCTCGCTCGGCGACTGTGAACTGTCCAACGTCAGCTCGCGGGCGGCGAACTGAACGCCGATCTTGACCTCCACCGGATCCTCCTACCGCATAAAGTCTTCAGCGACTCTAGCTCAGTGATCGGCGTGAAGCGGGAAGCCACCAATGCCACGCCAGGCCAGAGTGGACATCAACTGCTCGGCCTCCTCCTGAGAAACCTCCCGCCCGCCGGCAAGCCAGAAGCGAGCCGCCGCCTGCGCCGCACCACACAAACCCGCGGCAAGCATCTCCGCCCTGGCTCGGCTGACACCGGTGTCCGCCATGATCGTCTCCGTGACCGCCTCCACCGCCAGGCGCTCCATCCGATCCACCCGATCACGCACCGCCGTGTCGTTGCGCAGATCAGACTCGAACACCAGGCGGAAAGCCTCGCTCTCGTGAGACACGAACTCGAAGTAGGCATTCATCGCGCCCCTGACGCGTTCGGCATTGTCGGTCGTCGCCGACATGGCCTCGCGGATCCTCTCGGCAAAGGCGTCGCAGTGCGTGTCCAAAAGGGCCAGATAGAGCTCGAGCTTGCCGGGAAAGTGCTGGTAGAGCACTGGCTTTGAGACGCCCGCTCGTTCGGCGATGTCGTCCATCGCCGCAGCGTGGTAACCCTGAGCAACAAAGACGTCCTGTGCGGCGGCAAGTAGTTGCTTGCGCCGAGCGGACCTCGGTAGTCGTGTCGGCCGGCCCGTCGCGCTGGATGCGGCGGTCATGCGCTGTCCTCCGTAGCTCCTCGTAGCTCCTCCGTAGGGCGGATCTTGCTAACTGGCCCGTCGTTGCAACTTATCGTCATTCACCGTTCACGGTAGCCTCAGCATGGGGCGACTGAGGAGCGCACGGTGGATGGTCTGGGACAAACGAGTGTTGGCAGG
>Ga0075421_100007430_pt1 | contig 13424 bp, 12 predicted proteins | sample SoiMetdeltSBSDD5_FD_75292 | JGI IMG/M metagenome (GOLD analysis project Ga0075421, IMG submission 75292) | Bulk soil microbial communities from a Populus tree surrounding site in Tennessee, USA - Soil MetaG P. deltoides SBSDD5 | ecosystem: Environmental > Terrestrial > Soil > Tree plantation... | reverse complement strand
ACACCGGCAAAAGTTCCGAGATCACGCCCAGGCCTGGGAGCACGAACACATATACGGCTGGATGTGAATAGAACCAGAACATATGTTGGAACAGAACAGGATTCCCACCTTTTGCCGCATCGAAAAAGCCCATGCCAAACAGCCGCTGGAACATCACTAGCTGGAATGAAAGACCAATCAACTGTGTAGCTGTAAGTGCAATAATGGATGTGGCAAGACCAGCCCACACAAAAATCGGCAGACGCATGGATGTCATCCCTTTGGCGCGCATACGCAAAACGGTGGCAATGACATTCAATGAACCAAGGATGGATGACCAACCAGCCGTGAACACAGCCAGGAAGAACATCTGCATCCCTACTGGCGCACGAGCAGAGAGAGGCGGGTAACCTGTCCAGCCTGTATCAAATCCTCCCAGGACCAGGCTCAGCAGGAAAAGTACCGTTGCTGGAACAGCAACCCAGTAAGCAAAGGCGTTCATTCGTGGGAATGCCATATCCCGCGCGCCGAGCAGCAAAGGTACCACATAGTTGATAATACCTGAGACGCCCAACAAAATGGAGATGATCATCATGATGCCATGCAACGACATGAGCGTGTTGTATAGTTTAGGTCCATTTTGATTGAACAGATTCAGATCGAGTGTGAGGAATTGCAATTGAGAAAAGGCAAGTTCCGAACGGAAAATCAAAGCAAAAGTACCGCCTACAGCAATTAGAAAGAGTGCTGTGGCTGTGTATTGAATGCCAATGACCTTATGATCGTAGGACACATAAAAATATTTTTCCCATCCTGGTGGATCTTCCTTGTGCTCAGGCGTGTCGATCCCGCGTGCCCACTTCATCCAATCATCGAGAGCGCCAACACCGAACAGGAAGGATACAACACTGGTCAAGGCGCCAACCACCCATGCCGGTTCGCTAAAGAAGAAGGGACCAAATATTTCAGTTTTACCCATCAAAGCGCGGATCCCTGTCACAAAGAACGCGCCGAGCATCATCCCAACGACTTGCCACACCAAGCCACGCGTAATTCCTCTATAACCATATAGCCCAAAAAAGAAGGAGGAAAAAGCGAAGAGGACTGCAAACGCCGCTGAGACCGAGCCGGAAAAGTTTAGTGTGCCTGAAATCAGCAAATCGATCACCAGACCAATTCCGTATCCGACGGCCCCTCCCAATATCAGAAGCAAAAGTCCCTTACGCACAGGATTCATATTTCTCATGATATTCCTCACTAATTATCTTAGCGTCTTAATATATGCGACGATATTTGCGATGTCTTCATCCGGGAAACCATATGTTGGCATGAGCTGGGTTTCAAAACCGGCAACTATCTTTTCTTGCGGTGTTTTGATGGATTCTGTCAGATACGCTTCATCCGCGACCACGACCGTGCCATCTGATAATTCAACCTCATGCCCAAACAAACCAAACCACGTGGGACCAATCCCTGCTGCGCCGTTGATTGAATGGCAGGCTCCGCATCCGTTATTTGCAACCAATAACTGACCGGCCCCTTCCGGTGTAGCTTGCAACTGCTTGGCTTCTTCGACCTGATCAGCCAACCAGGCATCATATTCTTCCTGTGTTGAAATAAATACAGGTTTTTCCATATAAGCATGCGAAGTACCGCAGAGTTCTGCGCAACGGACCTTGTAATTTCCCTCGCGCGTTGGAGTGATATGCAGTTCCGTGATACGACCAGGTACAAGGTCTTGCTTGACCCGAAATTCGGGTACCCAAAAGGAATGAATGACATCGTTTGACGTCATCTGCAGAAGCACCTGCTTCCCTACCGGAATATGCAGTTCATCTGATGCAACAGATATTCCATCAACGGGTGGATATTCGAACTTCCAGGACCATTGAATACCAGTTACTTTCACAACCATAGCATTGGGATCTTCACGAAGTGTATCAGCTAAATTTACAGCACCTAAATACGCAAAAATTACTACAAGGAATAATGGGACAATAGACCAAACTATTTCCAATGTGGTATTGCCCTCTACATGTTCTGCATCCGTCGTATCGCCTTTTTTGCGACGAAAGACCACAAAACTATAAAACATCGGGACCGCGATCAAAGCAAATAGAAAGGACATGGCAATCAACTCCACATTCCACATCCAATCGATATAACCTGCTTGCGCGCTTGCAGCAATTGGCATTAAATGAGCTGCGTACAGGCCTGCAAATGTGAGAACAGATACTACAATGACCAGAATTCCCGCAATGACGAAATGTCGCATACGTTCTCTCTCCTGGACCAAATATCAAACGGGGACTGCCCCAGCTTACAACCGTCCTAATTTACCAAACTTTACTTTATTTGTCACGAATTTCACCGGATGAAAATCCGCGTGGATCCAAAATAGATGTTGGCACCTGTTTAAACAGCGGCGCCCAACGCTGAAAGCACTTCTGTGCTATGCTCTGCTGGACGCACTTTTTCAAACACTTTTACGATATTTCCGTTTTCATCGATCAGGAACGTAGTCCGCAGGACTCCTTCATACTCATTGCCTAAATATTTTTTCGGTCCCCAAACCTGATACAGATCACACACTTTGTGTCCTTCATCCGCAAGCAATGGAAAAGGCAATTGAAATTTCTTCTTGAATTTTACATGGGAGAGAACATTATCAGGGCTTACACCTAAAATTGCCACGCCTGCTTTTTCATAAGCAGAATAATCGTCACGAAAGTTGCATGCCTCCTTGGTACAACCCGGAGTATCGTCCTCCGGATAAAAATATAGTACAACATTCTTGCCACGGAAATCAGAAAGTTTTCGCGGCGTATTTGTATCATCAACTAATTCGAAATCGGGGGCAGGGATTCCAACGGGAAGCGGCATTGAGTCTCCTGAAGAGATGTAACTATTATACACCTGTAAAAACACACGCAATTTGGACTATTATTGTGAATTTTATCACTATGCGCAGCTTTGTCAAGGAGCACTTTATTATGCAACTATTTCAACGTTCGAATAAACGACACTGCCTGCCAAATCTGCTCATCGGTCAGAATTCCGTTCCATCCGATCATGGCGGTACCCTGTTTCCCCTCGTAAATGCGCCAGAAAAGATAATCGTCACCAACGATTGCTTGTAAAATCGCCAAATTTTTGGGCTTGGGATCAAGGGATTGACCCGCTATACCATCGCCATGGCCTTGAGGTCCATGACATGATTCGCAGTTGGTTCGAAATACTTCAGCACCGGCGGCAGCTGCTACTGCTCCAAAGGGATTGGTCTTACCTGCAAACTTATCAGGTACAGGAGCGGGCGTAAAGGCTTCTTCTGTTTGAGAAGTTCCGCACGCGCCCACCACAAGCATGCCAATTATGAAAATAGTAATCAGCAATCGTTTTTTCATGCAGTCTCCACAATGTCATCCTTATCGGAGTAATTTTATCCATTCGGATTAAAAGAATCTTACTTCTTGATCTGTTCTACGGCCCTACAATACAGTGAAAATATAAAAGACCGCCATTTGATATGGCGGTCCCATGGCATATTCAAAAATTATGACAACATTTTTGCTTTCTTCAGTGCTTCCTCCAGTACGTCGATTGTTGCAGGTTTGATGATCATCATTGTCGCGCCTAGCCTCATCACCTTTCTCCGAGTCTCAGGCTGGTCGTCAGAGGTGATAATAAATACTGGCACTGAGATTAAGCGCGGGTCGCGGCGCAGATAAGCAAGGATCTCGGTCCCATCCACCCCTGGCATGTTAATATCCAAACAGACAAATCTGGGAATGAAACCTGTCCCTAATAAAGACATCGCAGGCCTGGGACCATATGCAACACGTGCTTTAAGTCCCAAGACTCCCAGCATCTGTCTTAGAGCATCTGCGGTTGTACGGTTGTCATCAATAATCATCCCATCCTGCATCTAATTAATCCTCCAAAATAATTGTGCCCATCACAGACACATCATATCCTCTCAATTGAGAAACGGCTACTCGAAAGGCTGAATCAACCAACAGTCGGAAAACAGGCACAAGCAGGTCACTTCCCGCATGTGCTTTTGGAATCACCAAATCGTAGCGTTCCTGAAATAGTGGGATAAAGTCCAAATCCAATGCTTGTGCTGCAGCGGCAATTCCAAGCCCACAATCTGCGCGTCCGGAGGCGACCGCAGCCGCAACACCGAGATGAGTATACTCTTCCTCAGAATAGCCGACAATGGAATTTGGTGGGATTGTCATTAGATTCAAATGATAATCCAGCAAGACGCGTGTGCCAGCGCCTCGTTGCCGGTTCACAAATTGGACTTTGGGGTTGGCGAGGTCTCCCAGGCTTTTAATTCCCTTCGGATTTCCCTTCTTAACTATTAACCCCTGCTCACGCCGTATCAGAGCAATGACCTTTACAGGAATATTCGGGATATATTGACGAATATATGAAATATTATATTCGCCTGTTTTAATATCCAGGAGATGCGAGCCTGCGAGATGTGCCTCCCCTCGACGTAACGCAACCAGCCCGCCCTGCGAGCCGACGTTGGCTGAAACCAAGCGCCTCTCATGATCCGCTAAAAATTGAGCCATCAGATCCAGCGCGAGATCGTGTGAACCAATCACAAGAATAGTCTTTTCGATTTCAGATTTGCTTCGATATAAGTGTACCTGAATCTTTTCACCAGCATCAACCCCCTGAATACCGCTTGGAATAAGAGCAAGCCCGTCGGCCTGAACGAGCGACGTGATGACCCCTGCCCCCCGCGAAAGAGGCGCAGCTAGTAATCTATCTCCAACCTTACCAAGAACAACTCTTATGTAGTCATCATCACCGGCGGGTGAGACAAGTTTACGCGTGAGGGTCGCGGTCTCAATCTGGAGTTCTTTTGGTCTGCGCCCAAGCCATTTTGCAATGAGTGGTTCGACGAAAATATCAATCGTCAACGCGGCAGAGACGGGATACCCGGGAACGCCAATGATTGGAATCATGTTATTGGGAGGGGTGTTCGTCCCCGAAGCAATCTCCTCGTTCGATTTTCGATTTTCGATTGACGATTGACGATCGATTAACCCTAAGATAACAGGATGACCTGGCCGAACCGCAACACCGTGCACCAATAATGTTCCAAGTTTCTCGACAACTTGCGCTGAGAAATCTTCCGCGCCTGCTGAGGAGCCTGCGTTTAGCAAAATCAAATCTTGATTTTGTGCTGCTTCAAGAACGCGTTCACAAATTAGATCAAAATCATCTTGGGTTATCGGAAGCCGCGTCGGTTCACCTCCCATGGTCTTGATTTGCGCGGCAAGCACAATCGAGTTGTATTCAAGGACATCGCCTGCCTTCAACTCACTTCCAATTGGGACTAATTCAGTTCCCGTTGGAATTATGGCTACTTTTGGTCTTCTTGCCACCTTAAATTCTTGATATCCAGCGGCAGCGATTGCACCCAGATCCACTGCCCTCAATACGTGTCCTGCAGGTAAAACCAATTGCGTAGCTACGATATCTTCACCTAGTGGGCGGACGTGACTCCACGGTGTCACAGAGGAACGAATGCGAATCGAATTTGGCAGGGGAATGTCTTTTGTAATCTGTCCGTCCTTGTCAAGTGATTCGACATTTTCAACGGGAATGACCGCGTTGGCCCATTCAGGTAGTGGATCGCCAGTATCCACATATTCGGCTTCAGGACCGACATGAAGAATCAGAGGTTTGGATGGCAACGCTCCATGTGTAGCAACAGCTCGAACTGCGAAACCATCCATCGCGGATGCGTGATAATGGGGAGAGGAGGTCTTCGCCCAAATGGGTTCAGCAATGACTCGCCCCACTGCTTCCTCATCAAGTGCGATTGTCTCAGTTCCAAGTACGCGCCATAAGTCTGAGTTTTGAAGAGCTTCTCTTAATCGCGCTTGAGCCTGAGGGAGAGGAATATCGTGAAGATAGACAGACATGAGGATTTACGAATTTCGATTTACCATTGTCGAATAACAGACCAAAACAACCCTTCGAAACGTACACCTTGAATCATCAATCCTCAATTAGTCAATTCGCACTCATGCTGTCCATTGCGGCACCGAGTCGCTTCACAATCTCATCTACTTCCTCTTCAGTTATAGACAGTGGAGGGGAGAATGCTAAGACATTCCCCAGTGGGCGCGTTCGTAAACCACGTTCCTGTGCGGCTTTGAAAATTTTCATTGTCATTGCCGGGTCAGCAGCTTTCTTTTCCTTATCCGCGACAATTTCTATGCCACAAAGTAAACCTAATCCCCTTACGTCGCCAACAAATGAGAATTCCAAGAGACTCTTCAATCCCTCCATAAGTCGTTTGCCAAGTTCCTTTGCGCGTGCAGGATAATTTTCCTTTTCCATCAGTTCAAGATTTTTGATCCCAACCGCGCAAGCCATTGCGTGACCTGAGTATGTATAGCCATGCATGTATGCTTCGCTCTCTGCTGCGGATTCCATCGTCTCGCGGATTTCGTCCGAAATTTGAATTCCACCTAATTGGGCATAACCACTGGTGATCGCTTTTGCGAAGGAAAGGATATCGGGTTTTACATTCCAATGCTTGAGCGCGAACCATTCGCCGGTACGGCCGAAGCCTGTGATAACTTCATCCGAGATCAAAAGTAGCTCATACTTGTCACAAATCTCTCGTATCAAGGGAAAATAATCATCAGGTGGAACTATCAGTCCTCCAACACTCATCACCGGTTCAGCTATGAAAGCTGCAATCGTATCCGGGTCTTCGCTCAGGATCGCTTCCTCCAAAGCGCGAGCCGCAGCCTGACCGACCGATTCTCCTGGCTTCAGATTGCCTTCAAAGCGATAGCGATTGGGAGCTGGGACATGTATGAATCCATCCATGGCGGGACCAAACATCGTCTGGTATTTTTCAAGGCCGGTCGCAAAGGTTGCCGCAAGAGTAACTCCGTGATAGGCGCCTTTGCGCGCGATGACCTTGTACTTGCCGGGTTTTCCTTTTCTTTTCCAGTAATAACGAGCAGTTTTAAATGCTGAGTCATTCGCCTCAGACCCACCTGATGTAAAAAAGGTCGTGTTCAATCCTTCATAAGCAAAGCCTGCCAGTTTGTCAGCTAATTTAATGGATGGCAAATTAGTCATGCCTGAAAAATTCGATGTAAATGCCAAAACCTTCATTTGGTCATAGGCGGCCCGCGCAAGCTCCTCGTTGCCATACCCTACATTGACATTCCATAACCCTGCCATGCCATCGAGGATTTTTTGTCCGTCTGTCGTATAAAGCCACACACCTTCACCGCGCTCAATCACAAGCGGATTTGTGTGCGCCTTTGGGTGGTATACGGGGTGCAATTGCTTCTTATCTTTTTCGATCCAGGTTGCCGTATCTTGCTTGGTCATGTTATCTCCATTTCACCCAATCACTTCCACATCATGTGGGCCTGACTCCTTCAACCCTGCACCAGTCATCCTAATGAATATGGCTTTCTCTTGTAACTCTTCCAATGAGTGTGCTCCACTGTAACTCATGCCTGATTGTAAACCGCCCACCAATTGGTTCAGCACTTCCCGTGCCTTGCCACGATACGGCACAGCTGCTTCCACACCCTCGGCAACATAGTCTTCGAGTTCCTCATGAGTCAGGTCATTACCTTCGCGCTTGTTCCGGTTGATATTTGCTTCAAGTGAGGCCATGCCGCGCGATGCTTTATAGCGATGACCTCTGCGCGTCATGAGCATGCCAGGGCTTTCATCTGTTCCCGCGAGCATGGACCCAATCATCACCGTCTGCGCGCCCGCGGCAATTGCTTTCACCACATCCCCTGGCTGGCGAATCCCGCCATCCGCAATTATTGGAATCCCATAGGGCCGAGCTGCTTTGGCACATTCCATCACAGCTGTCAACTGGGGGACTCCTGAGCCCGCCACATTCCGTGTAATACAAATGGATCCGGGTCCTACGCCCACCTTCACTGCATCCACGCCCGCGTCGATCAATCGTTTGGTTCCGTCTGCAGTCGCGACATTGCCTCCGACAATTTGCGCCTCCGGAAAATGGCTACGAATATTTTTTATCATCTCGATCTCAAGCTGCGAGTCGCCGTGGGCAATATCCACCACAATACAATCAGCCCCAGCTTCAAGAACTGCTTCAACACGGCGCATTTCCTTATCCCGTACGCCCACTGCCGCGCCAACGGATAACCTCCCACGCGCATCTTTTGTCGCTTTTGGGAACTGTGTGATCTTCATGATATCTTTCAACGTCACTAACCCAGCCACCTTGCCATTCTTATCTACAAGCGGCAACTTCTCAACTCGAAATTCATGCAAGAGTCTTTCTGCGTCCTTCAAGGATGTGTCGGGCGCAGCACTGTGTACATCTCTGGACATGATTTCTGTCACGGGCCTGTCATCATCGTCTTCGAATAAGAGATCGCGTGTCGATACAATGCCAATTAACTTTTCTTCCGAGTCCAGGATCAAAATTCCACCTGTGCCAGTTTCATCTACGATGCGTTTCACAGCGCCGACCGTATGAGCATCTGTCATTGTGATAGGTTTATCCACAATGAACGACTCAGCTTTTTTGACGCGTCCAATCTGTCGAGCCTGTTCAGCAATGGTCATAAACCTGTGGATCATCCCAATACCGCCTTCACGCGCCATTGTGATTGCCATCTCTGTTTCGGTGACCACATCCATGTTGGCTGCGACAATTGGAATCTGCAATGCGATCTTTTTGGTCAGGCACGTTTTTGTCGAAAGCGTGCGCCGCGAATCTACTTCAGAGTATTGCGGTACCAATAAGACATCATCATAGGTCAAAGCCGTTTCAGGCAATATTTTCATATCATCCTCCAGACTTCCGAAGTCTTGAACTTGAAGACTTCGGAAGTCTTATCTTAATTCTTTAGCCGTCCGAATTATAATACTTGACAATGGCTATTCACGCCCTTTCCCCTCTGGATGGACGCTATGAAAACGAGACAGCACCGCTGCGAGATTACTTCTCCGAATTTGCCTATCTCCATTTGCGCGCTCGCCTCGAACTTGACTTTTTATCTGCTCTTTCCAAAATAGGCCTAGTCCGCCCTTTGACAAGTTCCGAGCGCAATGCCCTAGATTCATTCACTGACGAAGATGCGCACAAAATCCAAGAATACGAAAAGACGACCAGGCATGATGTCAAAGCGATTGAATATTTTTTTCGCGAGAAAATCGCCGCGGACCTTCATCCATGGATTCATTTTGGACTCACTTCAGAAGATGTAAACAACATTGCACAGGCCATTGCCTTACGTGATTCACGTGATAAAGTTCTACTTCCTGCATTAGATAACCTCCTCACCGCATTGAGTGAATTTGCAAAAAGGTACCGTGCCCTCCCTATGCTGGCGCGGACCCACGGTCAGCCTGCCGTTCCCACAACGTTAGGGAAAGAGATTGTGGTTTATCTCGCTCGCTTAAAGAAATGTCGCGATAACCTTGCAAGTCACAAATTTGAAGCAAAGCTAAATGGTGCAGTTGGCAACTTCAACGCATTTCAAGTTGCTGTGCCACAAGTGGATTGGATTTCTTTTAGCAAAGACTTCATCGAGAGCCTGGGACTTTTACCAAATTCGATTACAAGTCAAATCCTGCCTTATGACAATTGGCTTCGTTATTTTGATTCGATCAAACTCGTCAACACTATACTTATTGACTATACGCAGGACATGTGGAGATATATTAGTGATGGGTATCTCGTACAAAAAATCGTCGAGGGCGAGATCGGATCTTCAACCATGCCTCAGAAAGTCAATCCAATCGACTTCGAGAATGCAGAAGGGAATTTAGGGTTAGCAAATGCGCTTCTCACCTACTATGGACAAAAACTGCCTGTCTCACGATTACAAAGAGATCTTTCTGATTCAACTGTGCGAAGAACGTTCGGAGTTGCGTTGGGGCATGCATTACTGGCATGGAATAACATAACACATGGCATTTCGCGTGTAGAGGCCGATGAAGGAGAAATCCAACGTGACTTGAACGAACATTGGGAAATTGTCAGTGAGGGCGCGCAAACGATTCTCCGCGCGGCTGGGCGAAGTGACGCGTACGAGTCACTTAAGTCTCGGACACAGGGACGCCTCTTAACGGAGGCAGATTTCAAGTCCTGGGTTGAAGCGCTTGATGTAAATGAGGAAACGCGCGAGCGGCTGAGCCGTCTATCTCCAAAATCATATATTGGCTTGGCAGTCCAGTTAACAGATCAAGTAATTGGAGATTCGATATTCGATAATCGAAAAATCAAATAACGATCATCGAGCACCGAATAACGGAGGATTAATGACAGTTACAGCAGTGATAGGTTCTCAATGGGGTGATGAAGGTAAGGGGAAAGTTGTTGATTATCTCGCTGAGCGCGCAGACTATGTGGCGCGGTTCAATGGTGGGAATAATGCGGGGCATACGGTGATCAACGAGTTTGGCACGTTCAAGATTCATCTCGTGCCTTCAGGGATTTTCGCCCGCAACACAGTGGGATTGATTGGCGGAGGCGTGGTGATTGACCCATTTGTTTTGATCGAAGAAATCGATTTATTGAATAACGCAGGCATTGGCGTTGAAGGTCGTTTATGGATTTCACCGCGCTCACATCTTATCATGCCATATCACAAAATATTAGACGGTTTGTATGAAGAAGCAAAAGGAGCAGGTGCAACAGGAACCACACGCCGCGGCATTGGGCCAGTATTTGCAGATAAGGTCAGTTACAACGGAATCCGTTGGAGCGATTTTGGGAGCAAGGCGTTTGAATCGCGTTTGCAAGTTCAATTGGAGTTGAAGAATAAGATAATCCTAGCGTTGGGTGGTCAGGCACTGAACTATGAAGAAGTACGCGATACCTATCGCGAATACCACATGCGATTAAAGCCATATATTCGCGAGTTATTCTCGCTTGTGCAAGATGGACTGAAAGCAGGTAAGAACTTCCTTCTTGAACAAGCTATGGGAACATTTCTGGATACAGATTGGGGAACGTATCCGTTTGTGACCGCCTCGACGACGATTCCATCTGCAGCTTCCGCGGGACTGGGAATTCCGCCACGCTATATTACGAATGTGGTTGGTGTGACAAAGGCTTACACCACCCGCGTCGGCGCGGGGCCACTTCCGACAGAAATTCATGATACGGAAAATGAAGTCTATAAGAAGTTCGCGGAAACTGCTGCAACGACGGGGCGTACTCGCCGTGTCGGTTGGCTAGATTTGGAACTGGTGAAAACGGCCGTTGAGTTAAGTGGCGTGACAGAATTGTGTTTAACGAAGTTGGATGTATTGAGCGGACTCGATGAAATTAAAGTTTGCACTAGATATGAATTAAGTTGTGACCCTGTAAGATACGCCGATGTAGACACGTATGTTTTGGAAAAAGTCGAACCTGTATACAAAACAGTGAAAGGCTGGCAGGAGGATATCAGCGAGGCGCGGTTATTTGAAGAGCTGCCGGCAAACGCTCAGAATTATGTGCGGATGATTGAAGACGCCGTTGCAATCCCTATTAAGTGGATTGGAGTGGGTCCCGAGAGAGAAGCCACAATTAGACGATAAAAGCTGTACTTATTTATATCTGTCGATTCTTTCAGGAACATTTGCGGTTAGTTTGGTAGTGGCGTAACTTCTAACAAACCGTCGGGTTGAAAATGATTAGAGGCAGATCCCATCTGCCCGAGCAAGAGTTGTCGACAACTTATCAGTTACCACGGAGGTAGAAATGAATTGGCTTGTCTGGATCATATTTGGGGCACTTGCCGGCTGGATCGCTAGCATGATTATGGGTAAGAATGCCCAAATGGGTGCTCTTGCCAACATCGTTGTTGGCATTGTGGGCGCTGTCATTGGAGGTTTCCTGATGACCAATGTTTTCGGTGCTCAGGGGGTGACTGGCTTCAACCTTCCTAGCCTGTTAGTCGCGATTGGAGGTGCAGTCATTCTGCTCTTCCTGGTCGGAATGGTCCGTCGCTCCTGAAGCGGACCCAGACCATAACAAAGAGCCGCGCATTGTACAATGCGCGGCTTTCATTTTGAAGTTAACTTAAGCAACAATTATCTTTACGGGCATGCGCTGATATTTTGTATGGCTTCCTGAATCCGCTCAATACGACGTTCTGGGTTCGGATGCGTGCTGAAAAATTCCGGCGGTTCATTTCCCTGGCTGGCTTCAGCCAGTATCTGCATCACACTCACAAGTTCTTGGGGGTTGAATCCCGCGTCACTTATAAAACAGACACCAAGAAAATCTGACTCCAGTTCATCATCACGTCCAAATTTTAGATTGATTAACTGCCCTATCAAGGCTGCGATTTGTGCCGAATTCGCACTTGCGGGATTATCCGGATCATATGTCGCGATGACCGCGGCTCCCGTCAATCCTTCAGTGAGCTGGGCTTTGGCAATATGTTCAGCGGAATGGCGGGCAACTACATGCCCCACTTCATGTCCTAAAACTCCTGCCAGTTCACCCTCTGTTTGAAGTCTGTCAAACAGCGCGCGCGTGATAAAAATCTGACCGCCTGGTAATGCAAAAGCATTGATCGTCTGTTCATCCTCAAGCAGATGAAATTCGTATTGATAAGGTGTCTGACTGGCCACCGAGCTTTGAACGACCAAGTTTCCAATTTCGTCTACAAGCGCCTGGTCATTCTCATTGGGATCAAGGCCGCCAAACTCTTCTGCCATCTGTGGCGCAGCTTGCAACCCTAAGGCAATTTCCTGTTCAACAGTGATGCCAATATATTGTGTTTCACCTGTGACGGGATTATCCTGCCTGGATCCGAAGTAACTTATCAAAGATACAATCGCGATTATAGCCGCAAAGATAAGCCGGCCACTTATGGAAGAGCCGCGGCTTCTGCCGGCACTTGGGTAACGATACATATCATTCTCCTCGATCTCGCTATAGAAAAGATCTAGCACACAAAAAATATTTGTAAATAAAATATACTCTTGTAGTCACAATCTTCATACGGGGGAAATCCCTAATTGCTTATCTAACTATTCTCCATATACTTTAGGCGAGTATTAATACTCACAAATCTACTATCTCGGAGGATAAAATGAATATCATCTTGTGGATCGTGTTTGGCGCCATTGCAGGTTGGATTGCAAGTATGGTCATGGGAACGAACGCTCAAATGGGTGCCCTTGCCAACATCATCGTGGGCATCGTCGGCGCTATTATCGGCGGATTCCTTATGAACGCCTTTGGTGCACAAGGAGTGACAGGCTTCAATTTGCCCAGTATGCTCGTCGCCATTGTGGGCGCAGTTGTGTTACTCTTCCTGGTAGGATTGGTGCGGCGAACCTAATCATTTCATTAATGGATATGTATGACTATTGATATTAATGAAGCCAAAGTAGCGCGTAATGAATTTGGCATGTGGCTAGAGTGGACTCTAGCCACTGCCTTTGGAATG
>Ga0075421_100007429_pt1 | contig 13425 bp, 14 predicted proteins | sample SoiMetdeltSBSDD5_FD_75292 | JGI IMG/M metagenome (GOLD analysis project Ga0075421, IMG submission 75292) | Bulk soil microbial communities from a Populus tree surrounding site in Tennessee, USA - Soil MetaG P. deltoides SBSDD5 | ecosystem: Environmental > Terrestrial > Soil > Tree plantation... | reverse complement strand
CGGCCTTCAGCGCGACGGGCTCCCGCGGGATGCGCTCGTCGCTCGGGTGCCGCACGGGCGAGCGGCTCGGCACGACCGGACGCGGCCGGCGCCGCCGTCGCAACTCCTCGACCACCAGCAAGACGGGCAGGCTCAGCGCCACGATGGAGCACAGCATCGCTTGCAGCGTCATCCTCTCTCCTCCGGCGGCGCACCTCCGTGGCGCGCACGACGCACGCGCCAGGAGCAAGGCCAGTGCCACACCTTCGACATCAGTGAGCGCCAACACCGACATCTTCGTTTTCGGAGAGTTGCGTCGATGCCGGCGTCCGCGACGCGCGGCGCGAGCGACTGCGAATCGGTCGCCACACGGCCGGGTGCGGTCACGAATCAACCAGCCGCCGGCACGGCCGGCGCGACGGTCAACTCAGGCGGATGCGACCTCCGCCCATGACGCTGAGGAAATCGCCGAGCGAGGTGAAGCGCATGCACGCGTTGCCGCGCTTCTCGGCGCCGATCGTGGAAGAGGGACCGCCGTAGTTGTGGCCGGGGAACAGCACGGTGTCGTCGGGGAGGGCGGCCAGGCGCTGGGTGAGCGAGTAGTACATCTCGGAGGGGTCGCTTCCCGGGAGATCCGTGCGGCCGCAGGACCCGATGAAGAGGGTGTCGCCGGAGATCAAGCGGCCGTCGACCAGGAAGCACTGCGACCCCGGGGTGTGTCCCGGCGTATGCATGAAATTGATCACGAGACGCCCGACCTGGAGCGTGTCGCCACCATCCACCTTGACCAGGTCGGAGCCGAAGCCGTGCAGGAACTCGGCCTCAGCCTTGTGGACGTAGACCTTCAGCGGCACGCGCTGGCGCAGCTCCTCAGCGCCCGGGATCCGTCCCGGCATGCCCCACGAAGCGAGGCTGCCTCCCACGTGGTCCTGGTGGGTGTGGGTGACCAGGGCGCCCACGAGCCGCATGTCGTCGGCGGCCGCGGTGTCGACAATCTTGTCGATTTCCCAGGCGGCATCGACGACCACGCACTCCCGCCTTTCGGCGTCGCCGATGAGATACACGAAGTTCTGCATCGGCCCGAGCTCCATCTGCCGGAGATAGATTCCCGTGTCTGGCACGGTCGGTATGGTACCGGACCGGTTCCCGGTACGCTACAATCCCCGTCCCGAGGTGAGCTATGACGACGAGGCAGACAGCAGCGGCCCGGCGCGTGAGCTATCAGCTGGAGACGCTCTGGGATTACGAGTACGTACCGACGCATCACGAGCTGGAGTCGCTCTACGAGACCGCGAAGAAGAACCAGTGGAACGGGTCCACCGCGATCGACTGGAGCCGGCCCATCGGACACGAAGGCCCGGTGCTCAACGTGCAGGTCGCATTTGCAGGCACGAACTTCTTCGCCGGTCTCACGCCCGAACAGCAGAAGGAAACGGAGATCAACGTCTCCGCGTGGCGGCTCTCGCAGTTCCTGCACGGCGAGCAGGGCGCCCTCCTCGTCTGCGGTCAGCTCGTCAACTCCGTGCCGGAGCTGGATGCGAAGCTGTACGCGTCCACGCAGGTCGTGGACGAAGGACGCCACGTCGAGGTCTTCGAGCGCTACGTGAAGAAGCTCCACAAGATCTATCCGATCGATCCGCTCCTGAAATCGCTCGTGGACGAAATCCTGGCCACGCCCATGTGGGAGCTGAAGCTGCTCGGGATGCAGATGATCGTGGAGGGCCTCGCCATCGCCGCCTTCAATCTGATGCGACGGCAGACCGGTGATCCGACGCTCGAATCACTGCTCGACTACGTGCTCCAGGACGAAGGCCGGCACGTGAACTTCGGATACTTCGCGCTCAAGCGGTCGATCCCGAACATGGATCCATCACGGCGCGCCGAGCTCGAGGACTTCGCCTTCCGCGCCTGCAACGGGATGTACGGGCGCGACGAGCGCACGGGGTTCCAGTCGATCAAGACCGTCTGGGACGAGATGGGCTGGGACGGCGAGAAGCTCTGGCGCGACACCATCGAGAACTCGCAGACGGTGAAGGCGTTCAATCGGTTCCTGTTCACCGAGGTCTTGATTCCGCGCCTGCAGCGCCTCGGCCTCATCTCGGAGCGGATCGAGCCGCGCTATCGCGCGATCGGGCTGGTCGCCTAACGGGAGACTCACATGCGCGCGCGATGTCAGCTGTCGGGGGTGGTGGCCGTGCTGCTTCCGGCGCTGGCGCTGTCCGCCTGTGCGCGAAGTCGCCCGCGCGAGCTGTTGCGCTCTGATCTTGCCAGCGACCTGCGCGAACGCCACATCCTCCACGTCGTGCGCGCTCGACCGGCGGCGCTCGAGATCTGGACGCCGGGCCTTGCGCTCATCGGAGGCGGGGGGCTCGCCGTCAAGTGGGGTGCCGCATGGACGAAAGACTACGGTCTCGAGGATCCGGCGATCGCGCTCGCCCCGCGTCTCGGCGCGGGGTTCGCGGAGTACACCGGCGTGACCGTCACGCATGTCGACGGCGTGGTCGATGACGAACGAGACACCCATCGCGCGCTGGGAACAGGACAACGCCGCCCTGCTCGAGAGCAACATCGCCCGCGCGGTCGATTACTGCGCGGAGGAGATCGTCCACTACCTCGGGTTCAAGCCTTGAAGTCGTCCGGGGTCTTGGGAAGATTCGTGATGGCGCCGGCGTCGAGCGAGTAGACGGTGGGCGTGGCCTGGGTGCGTGCGAACGTGCGGTTGCCTTCCTGCTTGCCGATGACGAGCGTGGTGGTCTCCTTGCCGTCCTTCCCGTAGAGCGTCACCTCGAGGGCGGGCGCATCGAGCCCGTACTGCGCCGCCTCGCCGCCCGTGGGCGCCACCATCTCCGACCACTTCAGCCCGCGCAGCGCGTACAGGAGGTCATCGACGCGCGCGCTCTTGGCGGGGCCCTTCGACGGCTCCACCACGCGCCAGTCACCCTCTCCGCGACGCTCGAGCACGGTCGTCTGGCCGCCGCTCTTGACGCGCACGCGGCTCACGTCGCGCGGCTCCAGGCCAGACACGAGCGTACGGTCGCGCAGCTCCAGCGGCGAGCGGCCGATGCCGGTCAAGGCCTTGGCATCGACGAGCACGACGGGCCCCTTGTCGGCGACGGCGGCATACGCGGCGGGTTCTCCGGCGCGACGCTCCGGCGAGGGACCAAGAAGAACGGTCCGGCTCTGACCCGCCTGATCGGTGACCGTCACGCGCACTTCCGGACTGGCGAGGTAGCGCGGGATGCCGGAGGCGTCTTCGGAGAGAAAAGCGAGCGCGCGGAGATCGCGCAAGCGGGACACCACCGCGCCGACCTCGACCTGGTCGGCGGGCGCCGCCTCGGGGGCGACGACTTGCCAGCGGTCCTTCTCGCGGGCCACCGTCACGTGGCCGCGCGGGCTCTCGATCTCGAGACGCGCCACCTTGTCCCGATCGATGTCGATGATGGTCTTGTCGCGAAGGGCCGCCACGTTCTTCGGGACCGCCTTCCAGACGTCCTCGGGCAGCAACAGCACGCTCGTCTCGCCGGGACGGAGCGCGTAGATGCCCTTCTTCGCGTCGTCGGTGTTGCCGAGGAGCACCGCCTTCGTCGCCCGCTCTCCTTCCTTGCCCGTGTGGATCATGATCCGGAACGGGCGATCGAGGCCGTAGGGCGCGAGTGACCGCGGGGACTCCGCGACGAACTCCTTCACGCGCGCGGACGAAAGCTTCTCGAGCAGCTCGCTCACCTGCTCGCCGTCGGCCGGCAACGAGACCGGACGCGTGAGCGTCCAGCGGCCGTCCTGCGGTGAGAGCGCGATCGAGTCGTCGCGCGTCACCAGTTCGACCCCGGACACCGCGGTGCGGTCGAAGCTCAGGAGCGTCTTGTCGCGGAAGTCGCCCGTGGGGCGGGTGGCATCACGGAACACCGATTCACCGAGCAGGAACACCGGCGTCTTGTCCTTCTCGCGCGCGTATACCCAGACCCCGGTCGGGTTCTTGGCGCCGAGGAGGAGCACCGCGTGCTTGCCGTCCTTCAGGGTCACATCGACCTCCGCCGCCGGTGTCTGCAGACCGAAATCGGCCAGCGACGCGGGGGCGGAGGCGACCTCGCGGTCCATCTTCGCGGTGAGGAGGTTGGTGAGCACCTCGTCCACGGTGCCGCGGTCGGCCCGGGCCTTCACCGGCGCCAGCATCTGCCAGCCCTCGCCTTCGCGCGTGAGCTGCACCGTGTCCGCTTCGCGCTTGATCGTCACGCTCGTCGCGTCCTTCGGATCCGCCGCGAAGACGCGGCCGTGCCGCGCTGCCTTCTGCTCCCGGTCGGGGCCGAGGCGGATCTCGTAGACGTAGTAGAAGGCGCCCAGGATGGCCAGGATGACGGCGAGGACAGCGGTCGTCTGCCAGCGCATCGGTGGACTAGTGGGCGGCGCGGCGGCGGACGAGGGCGATCACGCCACCCGTGATGACGAGCGCGGGCAGGATCACCACCGGAATCAGAAAGACCGCTTGCGCCTGCAGCGAGGTGAGGAACACCGGCGTTTGACGCGTCTCCTTGGGTCGAATCGAGATCAGGTCCTCCTCCTCTGCGAGCCAGCTCACCGTGTTCAGGAAGAAATCGCGGTTGCCCTGAATGTTGAGGAACTGGTTGGAGGGAAGGTTCGACGTCCCGTACACCACGAGCCGAGCCTTGCCCGCCGTCGCCACCGCCGCCACCGGGAGCGGGCCCTTGGGATCGGCGGGATCCGGCTGCGCCTCTCCCCGCTGGAGCGCCTCGCGATTCGTCTCGCCCCAGCTCTGGGCGCTCGTGCGGGCGAGCGGCGTCACCGTCGTGCCCTGCGGCGGCGTCTTGGTGGGCGTCACCGTGCGCGTGAGCGGGAACAGCGTGGTGATGCCGCTCATGTCGCGCGTGATCGGGTGGGTCTCGTACTGCTGCACGATGGGAACCTCGGGGCCGATGCCAAAGAGGCGACCGATGGGGCTGGGCTCGATGACGAGATTGTCGCCGAGCTCGAACCCGTACTTGGCGAGGTATTTTTTCAGGCCCTCGTTCTGGAAGGGATCCGCCATCACGAAGAGCTTGCCGCCCTTCTTGATGTAGCCGTCGAGCGCGTCGAGCTCGGGCGCGAACAAGTCCGTGCGCGGACCCGCCACGATCACGAGCGCGGCATCGTCGGGGATCTTGCCTTCCCGTGCGAGCGTGAGCGGCTTCACCTCGTAGTTCGCCGACTCCATCGCGCGCTTGGCCTCGCTGAAGCCGGCGCGCTCGGTGTTGGTGAGCTCGTGCTCGCCGTGGCCCTGGACGATGTAGACCACTCGCTTGCCCTGCCGCGTCAGCTTCACGAGCCCGTTCGTCAGCTTCTCTTCCTCGGCGTCCGAGACCTTCTCCGAGCGCTCCTTCGTCTCCAGCACGACGGTCCCGTACGACTCGATGCCGTACCGCCGCGCCAGCCCCGGCTCGCGATCGGGATCGACCACGCGGGCGGTGAAGTGGCCGTTGGAATAGCGCGTGTACTGCTTGAAGAGGTCCTCCGCCACGCGCTTGCCGGGCTGATCGCTGCGGAAGAACGCCACCGCGTTCACGTCGGACTTCAGATTCTGGAGGATCTGGATGGTCTGCGGCGAGAGACTGTTGCGCCGGTTCTCGGTGAGGTCGAGGCGGGCGCTGTGGCGCACCGAGACCGCCTCCACGATGCCGATGATGCCGAGCAGCAACAACACCATCACCGCCGTGTTGACGCCGTAGCGCGCGCTCCGGCCGCCCATGGCCGTCCGCACCGTGCGGTAGTGCACGGCCAGCGACGCGAGCACGAGCACGATCCCGGCCCCGATGAGCCAGGGCCGTGCCCGGAGCCACTCCGGCCGCGCGAAGGGCAGGATGACGGCCGAGGCGAGGAGCGCGATCCCTACGTAGCCGAGCCAGTCGAGCCCCCGTCGCATCCGGGCTAGCCTTTCCACCGGCGCGCCTCCAGCGAGCGGAGGGTCAGGAACAGGGCGAGGATCGTGAAGTCGAGGTAGTAGATGACGTCCTTGGTGTCGAGCACGCCCTTGGAGAAGCTGTCGTAGTGCTCGAGGATCGACAGGTGCGAGAGTACGCGCCCCCACATCCCGCCCAGATAGTCGGAGCTCCAGCCGATGACCCAGAAGAGGAGCAGGACGCCGAACGTGGTCACAGAGGCGACGATCTGGTTCTCGGTGAGCGAGGAGGCGAACACCCCCACGGCGAGGAAGGTGGCGCCGAGGAGGACGAGCCCGAGGTACCCGGTGAGGAGCGGGCCCCACTCCACGCGCGCGAAGTAGAACAGCATCACCGGATAGACGAGCGTGCACACGAGCGTCATCAGGTAGAGCGTGAACGCGGCCAGGTACTTGCCGAGGAGGACGGCGCCGTCACGCACCGGGTACGTGAGAAGCAGCTCGATCGTGCCGGAGCGACGCTCCTCCGCGAAGAGCCGCATGGTGATGAGCGGCATGAGCAGGAGCAGGATCACGCTCACGTTCGAGAGGAGTGGCCGCATCACGGAGTCGGTGACGTTCAGCTCGCGTCCCATCTGGGGGTTCATGGCCGACTGCATGGACGCCAGCGAGAAGAACGCGAAGATCGCGTAGAAGAAGTAACCGGCGAGGAGCAGGAAGATGGCCATGATGACGTAGGCCACCGGCGACGTGAAGTAGAGGCGCATCTCCTTCTTCCAGATCGGCCACACTTTCACGGCACGGTCTCCACGGACTTCTCGGCCCCGTCCACCGGCGGCTCCGTCTCCGGCGGCGTGTCCTCACCGGCCACGATACGCATGAAGACTTCCTCCAGCGTCATCCCCATGCGCCGGAGCTCGAGGAGCCGCCAGCGCTGCTGGGCCGCGAGCTGGAAGATCTCCGCGCGCACGTCGCGCCCGCGCGCGGACTCCACCACGAACCGGCCCGCGCCGTCCTGCACCATCGGCTCCGACACCGTGATCACACCCGGGATGGCGCGCAGGGCCTCCGCGGTCGCCTTCGTGGGCGACGCCACTTCCACCTCCACCCGCGCCGTCGGGAAGAACTGCTCCACGAGGGTGTCGATGGGGCCCTGCGCCACCACCGAACCCTTGTTGATGATGATCACGCCCGTACACACCATCGAGACCTCGGGAAGGATGTGCGTGGACAGGATCACCGTGTGCTCCCCCGCCAGCGCCTTGATGAGGGCGCGGATCTCCGCGATCTGCCGCGGATCGAGGCCGATGGTGGGCTCGTCGAGGATCAGCACTTGCGGGTCGCTCACGATCGCCTGTGCGAGGCCCACGCGCTGGCGGTAGCCCTTGGAGAGCTTGCCGATGAGCCGGTTCTCCATGTCCGCGATGAGGCAGCGGTCCATGACCTCCGCCACCCGTCGCTTGCGGGTGCCGCGGGGCACGCCCTTCACCTCCGCCACGAACTCGAGGTAGGGCCCCACCCGCATGTCGGTGTAGAGGGGCACGTTCTCCGGCATGTAGCCGATGCGCCGGCGCACCTCCATGGACTCGCTGAACACGTCGTAGCCGGCGACCCGCGCGGTGCCGCTGCTGGCGGGCATGAAACAGGAGAGGATGCGCATCGTGGTCGACTTGCCGGCACCGTTGGGGCCGAGAAATCCCACGATGTCGCCGGGGGCCACGGTGAACGAGACGTCCCGGATCGCGGTCACGGGACCGTAGTGCTTGGTCAGTCCCTGAACTTCGATCATGCGCCGCTATTCAACCGCCGAATTATACACCGCCGTCCGGGTCCGGTGAAGCGACCGGCATCATCGCCGAGAGCCACGGCGGAATTCCGATCATCTTGCCGGTGGCGGCGTCCCAGCACGCGTGCACGGTGAAGCCCGTCGCCACCCGCTCTCCCGCTGCGTTCCGGATGTCGTAGGCGAACCGGAAGCTCGCGCGTTTCCGCTCGCCGATCCAGCAGCGGACGTCGAGGAGATCGTCGAGACGCGCGGGCTTCAGGTAGCGCACGCCCGCCTCCACCACCGGCATGTGGATCTTCTGATCGACGTCGGACATCGCCATGCCGGCCTGGCGCAGGTACTCGACGCGCCCGACCTCGAAGTAAGTGAGGTAGTTGCCGTAGTAGACGACCTTCATGCAGTCCGTGTCCTTGTAGCGGACGCGGATCTGGGTGGTCGCGATCACAGATACTGCCCGTAACGGATCTTTTCCACCACCGTGCGCACGCGGCGGTACTCGTCGATGGCGACGAGGATGTCCTCGGTGTTCACGGGAGGCGCGGGCGCGCCCTCCGCCGTCCGCTGCACCTTCGTCTCCAGCGCGCGACGGATGATCTCGGAGATGTCGGCGCCCGTCATGCCGCCCATGACGGGAAGGATGCGCGCGTACTCGATGCCGTCGATGACCCGGCGCCCCGCATTGCGCTCCGTGCGGGCCCGCAGCAGCTCGAAGATCTGCTCCTGCGCGCGCGCGTCGGGCAGCGGCACCTCGATCAGGTGATCGAGCCGCCCCGGTTCCACGAGGGCGGGATCGACGGCGTCGGTGCGGCGAGTAGCGGCGATGACGAGCACGCGCGAGGCCGGTCCCACCGCGTCGAGCTTTTCGCAGAGAGCGGCCACCAGGCGTGCGCTCGCCTCCCGCGCCTGGGGCGGCGGCAGCAAATGCTCGAGGGAGAGCGCGTCCGCCTCGTCCATGAAGAGCACGGCCGGCGTCTCCAGGGTGGCGATGCGCAGGATTTCCTGGAGCAGCTCACCGGTGTTGGCGCCGAACTTCGAGGTGAGGTTGGTGAGCTTCAGATGATAGAAGATCGCGCTCGCGGTGGCGGCGAGCGCGCGCGAGAGCGTGGTCTTGCCCGTCCCCGGCGGACCGTAGAGGAGCACGCCCTTGGGCGGAGTGATGCCCCAGGTGGCGTACACGTCCGGGTTCGTGAGCGCGGGTGTGAATCCGCGCAGGAGCTGCTTGGCCTGATCGAGCCCGCCCACCTCCTCGAAGGAGGCGGTGGGCCGGATCTTCATCTCCACCCGGCCCGTGAGGTCGCCGTACTTCTCGCCGAGCTTGGAGAAGACGTCCTCGAGCCGGCGCTGGATCGCCCACTGGAGATCCTCGGTTTCGACGCGCGGCATCAGATCGACGGGCGCCGGCGCGGCGTCAGCGTCGCGCTCTTCTCGAACACGCGCTCTTCCACGAGGACCGGGGCCTTGGCCCGGATGGCGAGCGCGATGGCGTCGGAAGGACGCGCGTCCAGCACCAGCGGCGCGCCCGGCGCGGACAAATAGAGGGTCGCGTAGTAGATGTCGTCGCGGAAGTCCGTGATCACCACCCGCGTCACCGTCACGCTGAGGTGGCCGAACACGGTGAGGAACAGATCGTGCGTGAGGGGCCGCGACGGCGTGACGCCGTTGAGCGGGGCCGCGATGCCGAGGGCCTGGGCGGGGTCGATCGACATCGCCAGCGTGCGGCGATCGCGCTTGCCCTGGAGGAGGACGACGGGAACCTCGGTCTCCTGATCGACGGCAACCGCCACCACCTCGACCTCCTGGGGCCCGGTCGGCTTCGGCGGCAGGACGTCGGCGCGGTCGCGCGCGGCGGCGGCCGGGCTCAGCGACAGCAAGACGAGCGCGAGCGTGGCCGCGTGCCGACGTGTCGTCATGTGGAATCTCCCGCCTTCCGAGGAATGGGGCCCAGTATACCCGGGGCGGGCACCATGGCGGGGTCCTCCAGACCCACGCTGATCAGCGAGCCGAGCAGCAGGATGGCAGCGAGGATCGACCACATGTGCCCGTAACCCGCCAGGTGCGCCACGTAGCCGAAGATGAAGGCACCGCCGGCCTGGCCGACCAGGAAAACCGCGCTGAAGAACCCGACCACGGCGCCCCGTCGCTGTTCAGGGGTCTGATCCGCTACCAGCGCGGCGAGGGCCGGGTAGAGGAAGCCGTGGGCGCCGCCGGACAGCAGACCGGCCACGACGAGCAGCGGCAACACCGGCATGGTGCCGGTCGTCGACGTCTTGAGGCCGATGCCGGCCAGGATCCCGACCGCGACCGCCTGCACGAACATCGACGGCACGATCACCGCGCGCCGGCCGCGGGTGTCGATGAGCCCGCCGCCCACCACCCGCACCGCGATCGCGGAGCCGGCATAGCCCGTGTAGAACAGCGACAGCGTGGTGACGCCCAGGCTCTCCGCAAACGTCGGCATGAACGCAAAGAGTGTCCCGCTTCCGAGACCGAAGAACACGGTGACCGTCATGTAGCGGTGGAAGAGATCCTCGAACGCGGCCCGCCGCCACTGGGCACCGGGCGGCGGCGGCGGCTCCGTGCGGTGGCGCTCGCGCAAGGTCATCACGAAGCTGCCCGCGACGAGCGCGAGCAGTGCGGACATCGCGAAGAGCGGACGAAAGCCGAACCGGCGCACCACCCACTCGCCGTAGAGCGGCGCCATCGCCGTGGAGGCGAGACCGGAGACGCCATAGATTCCGAGCGCCCACCCGCGGCGTGCGAGCGGGACGATGTCCACCACGTACGAGAACGCGGCCACGAAGTACGCCGAAAACGCGAGGCCCTGCAGCACTCGCACGAAGGCGAGCAGCCCGATCGACGCCGCTCCCACCGCCAGCAACTCGGAAATCAGAAGCAGCGCGACGCCCGCGACCATGAATGGCCGCCGTCCGAGCGCATCGACCCACGGCCCGAGGAGCGGCTGACAGACGATGCCCACCGCGCTGTAGAGGCCCATGACGATGCCGATCTCCACCTCGGTGCCGCCGAGGCGATGGATGAAGAGCGGGAGGAGGACGAACGCGTTCAGGCTCAGGAAGAAGAAGAAGTTCATGACCGTCGCCTTCAAGAACGGCTTGTCGGCGAAGAGGGGCGGCACCTGAAAAGTGTCTCATCCTTCCCCGGCGCACGTGGAGTTTGACGGCCAGTGCGGCCGGGGGCAGGATGTGCGCCACCGTTGCGTCGAACGCCCCCGCGTCAGACGCACCCCAAGGAGGCGCCCATGCCGAAGATGACGCAGCTCACACTGTCGCTCGAGTCGAAGCCCGGTGTCATCGCCAAGATCGCGCGCACGCTTGCGGACGCGGGCGTGAACATCACCGGGCTCGCCGCGACCGACACCACCGGACGCGGCAAGGTACGCATGCTCGTGAGCGACGGCGCGCGCGCCGTTCAGGTTCTCAAGGCGGCGAAGTACCGGGTGACCGAGGAAACGGCGGTGGTGCTGAGTCTCGAGAATCGGCCGGGCGCGTTCGCGGGCGTGGCCGAGAAGCTCGCGCAGGCGAAGGTCAACATCAAGTCGATCTACGCCACCGCGGGGGATGGCGGGCGCGCCACGGTCGTGCTGACCGTTCCCAACGCCGACAAGGCGCTCTCGCTGCTCGGCGCCTGAGCGGCGGGCGCCCGGGCGTCCGCCGCTCCCGCGGGTGCGCTACGACGCCTTGAGGTGCTTGTCGAAGAACGCCAGGCAGCGCTTCCACGCGTCGTCGGCGGCCTCCTTGCGGTAGACCTGGGGCCGGTCGTCGGAGAAGAACGCGTGCGGCGCGTCGGGGTAGAGCACGAACTCGACGTTTGGATTGTGCTTCTTCAGCTCGGCCTCGAAGCGCTTCACGTCGTCGGCCGGAATGCCGGTGTCGGCGGCGCCATAGAGACCGAGCACCGGCATCTTGATCTTGTCGGCGAGGCTGAACGCGTCGACACCGGGCGCATCGGAATAGGTGCGCTTGACGTGCCCGTACCAGGGCACGACCGCGGTGACACCGGGATACTCCGCGGAGAACTGCAGCGCGAGGGCGCCGCCGCCGCAGAAGCCGGTCACGCCGAGCTTGTCGGCGCGGGCCCACGATTGCTGCTTGGCGTAGTCGGCGGCGGCCCGGATATCCCCGAGGTACTGCGCACGGGTGACGCTGCCCGAGATCTTGGCCATCTCCGGTTGCGCCTTGCCCTGCATGCCGCCCTCGCGGGCGTACAGCTCGGGCGCGATCGCGTAATACCCGGCATGCGCGAAGCGCCGGACGACGTCCTTGTGCTGCTCGCTGAGGCCGGTGAATCCCGAGATGGCCACGATGATCGGATAGCGCCCGGCACGCTCGGGACGCGCATCGTAGGCGGGGATGTTGGTGCCGCCGACGCTGAGCTGGATGTCGCGCGCGGTGATGCCACGCGTATCGGTCATGATCGCTTGCGCGAGCGTGACGCCCGGAGTGAGGACGCCGCCCACGGTCGTGAAGGCGCCAAACTTCAGCACTTGCCGGCGGCTGAGCGGATTCTCCATGGTTGTCTCCTGGTGTTGCGTCACGAACCCACGCGGGCGCCGGATGGTTCCCGTCGACTGCGCGCGCCCAGCGCACGGATGGCGAGCGACAGCAGCGGCGGCGCGTGGTGCTCGACGGCGACGGCGAGCTTGCCGAGCCGCGTGATCACGCGCTCGGAACGCCGGCCTGCGACCGCATCGACGATCTGACGCGCGGCACGGTCCGTGGGCATGCGCAACCAGCGTGGCAGCGGATCGTCCACGTCCGTGCGCAGGACACCGTGGTTGTCCACCTGGCGCAGCTCCGACACCACGGCACCGGGGCTGATGTGCACGACCGCGATGCCACGCGGTCTGAGCTCGTGCACGAGCGCCTTGGCGAGGGCGCGCACCGCCCACTTGCTCATCGCGTACGGCGACGCGCCGGGCATACTCAGATGCCCCATCACGCTGCCGATGAGGACGAGCCGGCCGCGCGTGCGCGCGAGGTCCTCGAGGGTGGCGTAGATCGTGCGCAGAACGCCGAACACGTTCGTCTCGAACTGCCGTCGGTAGTCGTCGATGGTGAGCCGCTCGATGGGCCCGACGACGCCGAAGCCCGCGTTGGCGACGACGACGTCGATGCGCCCAAACGTCTCGCGGGCGCGCGCGGCCGCGCGCTCCATGTGCTCGTCGCGCGTGACGTCGCATGCGACCGCGAGCGCGCGCGTGCCGCCCGCCTCGAGGTCACGCGCGAGCGCCTGCAGCCGTCCCATCCTCCGCGCGGCGAGGACGACGTCGGCGCGCTCGGCCGCAAACCGCCGCGCGAGCGCGGCCCCGATGCCGGACGATGCCCCCGTGATGAAGACCACGCGTCCGCGGAAACGTTCCATGAGAGGGTTCGCGCCGTTCAGGCGCGGCTCGTGTTCCTTTCCGCCTCGACCCACGCGCGCCAGTCGTCGGGGGTGTGGCCGATGCTGAGGTGCTTGCCGGCACGCACGAGTGGTGTCGTGAGGAGCCGTGGCTCCGTGAGGGCCCGCTCCAGGAGCCGCTGCGGCGAGTCGCCCGCGACGTGGAGGCCGAGGGCCCGGAAGCGCGGGGCCTCCCGGTTCACGAGGGCGGCGGGCCCGAACTTCTCCGCGAACCGACGCAGCTCGCCGCGCGCGGCGGGACGTTCGTCCAGATCGACGAAGTGCACGGCGACGCGGCGCTCGGCGAAGAAGCGCCGTGCCTTGCGCGTCTCCTGATCGTCGTTGAAGCCGAAAATCTGGACGTTCATTGCGT
>Ga0075421_100007428_pt1 | contig 13426 bp, 8 predicted proteins | sample SoiMetdeltSBSDD5_FD_75292 | JGI IMG/M metagenome (GOLD analysis project Ga0075421, IMG submission 75292) | Bulk soil microbial communities from a Populus tree surrounding site in Tennessee, USA - Soil MetaG P. deltoides SBSDD5 | ecosystem: Environmental > Terrestrial > Soil > Tree plantation... | reverse complement strand
TCGGCCGACGTCGACATGCAGCTCGGCGACATCTACGAGAAACAGGGCGACAAGGACAAGGCCATCGCGCGCTACGAGGCCGCGTGGTCGAAGCGGCCTAACGATCCGAGGATCCGCGGGGCCCTGACGAGGCTCGGCAAGCCGCCGGCGTAAGACTGCCACGGTGCTTGCGACTCGACGTGTTGGTTGCTCCGTGTGACGCTCCCGGGAAGCCCTCCATGTGAGGGCGACATCCCGGGGGTCGTCGCTTATTCGGGCAAAAGTTCCGCTACAATTCCGCTACCAGACTCCCGCTTGACGGGTCGCCGCCGCCGCCCTAGTCTTCCGAAAGACAACCGAATCCCGTGGTGATTTGCCGCCTATTGCCGCCACGTAAAACAAGGAGCTAAAACGCGACGCGCCCGGCGGCCTCATTCGCCCGGGCGTTTTCGTTTTCCGGAGTGGCAGTAACGCGACCGCATCCGCGGTCGACCGGATCGCGACCGCGGTACTATTCGCGTTACGCCCAGCGGCGCCAGTGGAGGCACGCATGCGGGACATGAGCGCGACGACATTCAACGCCGTTGGTATCTCGGGCAGTCCAGCTGCCCGATCGAAATCGCGGATGCTGCTGGAGCGCGCTCTCGTCGCACTGTCGGACCGCGGCGCGACCACGACGCTCGTCGATCTGTCCGCTCTGAGCGCCGACGCGCTGCTCGGGCGGCGTCGCGCCACCGAGGTGGATAGCGCGCTCGGCAACGTGAGCCAGGCAACCATCATCGTCGCCAGCACCCCCGTATATCGCGCGACGTACAGCGGGCTTCTGAAGGTGTTCTTCGATCTGCTGCCACTCAACGGGCTCGTCGGCAAGACCGCGATCCCGATCGCCACTGGGGGATCGCCCGCGCACCAGCTCGTCATCGATCACGGCCTTCGCCCACTCTTCGCCAGCGTGGGCGCCGTCACCACACCCACCGGCGTGTACGGCACGGACTCGGCCTTCGAGAACGGTGTCCCCAACGATTCCCTGATCGACCGGCTCAACGCAGCGGTTGCCGAAGCGATCACGCTCAGCGAACGGATTCACGCTGCGACGGATTCCTCGTCGTCCACCTTTGTAGAGAGTTGATCCATGACGAACGCCGCACGTCCCATTGCCATTTTCCACGAGCACCCGGACTGGTTCCGGCCGCTCTTCAACGAGCTCGAACGGCGCGGAGCTCCGTACGTCAGACTCGACGCGGCGTCGCATCGGTTCGATCCGTCGGAGCGCGAGGTGCCGTATTCGCTCGTCGTGAATCGCGCGAGCCCGTCGGCTTATCTTCGCGCGCACGGGCAGACGACATTCTACACGCTGCACTGGCTCCGCCATCTGGAACGTTTGGGCGTTCCGGTCGTGAACGGGGCGGACGTCTATGGCCTCGAGATCTCCAAGGCGACGCAGCTCGATCTGCTCACGGACCTCGGCCTGCCATTCCCGCGCGCCGTCGTGATCAACGACCCCTCGCAGGCGCCTGCCGCGGCCAGGGGCCTGCGCTTTCCGGTGCTCGTGAAGGCGAACGTCGGCGGCAGCGGCGCCGGCATCGTTCGCTACGACTCGCCGGAGACACTCGAGGCGGAGGTGGCGGCCGGCCGTGTGACGTTAGGCATCGACGGCACGGCACTGGTGCAGGAATCGGCGCCGCTACGGAACGGCCACATCACGCGTGTCGAGACGTTAGGCGGCAAGTACCTGTACGCGATCAACGTCTACCCGGCCGTGGGCTCGTTCGACCTCTGCCCGGCGGACGCCTGCCAGACGACGAGTGGGGTCGAGCTCGTGGGCGGCGCGTGCGCCGTGGACGCGCCGAAAACGGGTCTCAAGGTCGAGGGTGCGAATCCGCCGGCAGAGATCATCGCCCAGGCCGAGCGGATTGCCCAGGCGGCGAATCTCGACGTCGGCGGCATCGAGTACCTCATCGATGATCGCGATGGGAAGCACTACTTCTACGACGTGAATGCGCTCTCGAACTTCGTGGCCGATCCGGTGAACGTGATCGGGTTCGATCCGTGGTCGAAGTTTGTGGACTATCTCATCGAGCGAGCGGGAGACGGGAGGCGGGAGACGGGAGACGGAACGGCCACCGGACGCTTCTCTCGCGGTGAACGCCATCCGGACGGTTCTCCGTCTCCCGCTTCCCGTCTCCCGTCTCCCCAGCTCGTGGAGGCCTCCTAACGATGCGATACGGATATTGGTTGCCGGTTTTCGGTGGCTGGCTCCGCAACGTGCCCGACGAGCAGATGGAGACCTCGTGGGCGTACGTGAGCCGCCTCGCCCGGCGCAGTGAAGAGATCGGGTTCGACCTCACGCTCATCGCCGAGCTGTTTCTGAACGACATCAAGGGGATCGACGCGCCGGCGCTGGACGCGTGGTCCACCGCCGCGGCGCTCGCGGCGGTCACGAAGCGACTCGAGCTCATGGTCGCCGTGCGGCCGACGTTCCACCAGCCGGCGATCCTCGCCAAGCACGCCGCGAACATCGACCAGATCAGCAACGGTCGGCTGGCGCTCAACGTCGTGAGCTCATGGTGGTCAGACGAGGCGCGACGCTACGGCGTGCAGTTCGACCAGCACGACGATCGTTATGCGCGCACGGCCGAGTGGCTCGACGTGATCGATGGGGCGTGGAAGCAGCCGAGGTTCGATTACAAGGGGAAATACTATCAGGTGAGCGACCTGGTGCTCGAGCCGAAGCCCGTCCGGCGCCCGCGCCCGGTTATCTACGCCGGCGGCGAGTCCGAGGCGGCGAAGTCGCTCATCTCACGCTCGTGCGACGCATATGTGATGCACGGCGATCCGCCGGAGCGTGTCGCGCCCAAGATCGCCGACATGGCTGCGCGCCGTGAGAAGCTTGGACTGGCGCCGATGAGCTACGGCGTCGCGGGCTACGTCATCGTCAGGGACTCGGAGGCGGAGGCGCAGCGCGAGCTCGAGCGAATCACGAACGTAAGCCCTGGCTCGCCGGGCTACGCGAACTACCAGGACTGGATCTCGAACACGAAGCTCGAGCAGCAGGTGAGCCTTCAGGACTACTCGGTGTCCAACCGCGGGCTGCGCGCTGGTCTCGTCGGAACAGCCGAACAGGTGGCTGAGCGGATCATCGAGCTCGAGAACGCGGGCGTGAACCTGCTCCTGCTGCAGTGCAGCCCACAGCTCGAGGAGATGGAGCGGTTCGGTGAAACCGTGATCCCACTCGTTAGAGAGGGAAAGCACGCAGCCATCGCCTAACGGCGGCAGTTTATTCGAGCTCGGCAACCTGGCAATACACTTTGATCGTGCCTTTCCCGCCGCCGACAAGCGTATCCATGAGCGCGCGGAAGTTCTCGAGCCCCTTCACCGGATGGGTCAGCATCTTGCCTAGCCAGCCCGGGTGCGAGAGCTCCGCCTGCGCGAGGTCTGCCACGCCGGCCACGAAATCCGCGCGGCTCGCGTTTACGCTTCCGACGACGACCTTGTTGCCGAGCACGAACCCCTGATTGATGCGGTCGGCGGGCACCTCGACACGACGATCGCCGCCCGTCACGCTGAGCAGAACGAGAACGCCGTTCTTGGCCAACGTCTCCATCGCCTGGAACACGAGCGGTGAGTAGCCCGTGCCTTCGATGATCAGGTCGAACGGCCCGTGCATCTCCGACGCTTGCGCGAGCGTCACGTCGGCGGTCGACAGATACCTGGCGCGGATCTGCTCGAGGAGATCCGCATTCATGTACGGTCGCGGTGTGTTCCCCATGGCGAGAACTTCCAGGCCGCGCAGCCGCAGGACCATCGCCTCGAGCAGTCCCAGTGTCCCGGTGCCCAGCACGAGCGCACGCTTCGGCCGCCAGACACGAAGGCGGCGCTGGATCTCGAAGGCCTGACCGATCGCCTTTTCAGCGATGCTGACCGGCTCCATCAGCACGCCGACCGAGTGCAGCACCGCAGGCACCTTCACGAGGAAGTCCGCGTTTTCCACGTAGTACTCGGACAGAAAGCCGTGAAGGAGGTTGATGCCGCGCTCGAAGTACACGTCGTCCGTCGTCATGTCCTGCAAACCGATGGCGTCGTAGGGGCTCGACCCGGGGCGTCGAACGGTCGCCACGACGCAATCGCCGGGTAGGAGCTCGGTGACAGCCGCCCCGACCGCTTCGATGACGCCGAAGGTCTCGTGGCCGACGATGAGGTAGTCGTCGCCCGGAGGCGCCATGCCATACTCGGCGGCGTTGATCTCCTTGTCCGTGCCGTCGAGGCCGACGCGCAGGACCCTAACGAGCACGCCGCGCTCGCCAGGGATGTCGTGGACGGACGGCATGGGCACGTCGCGGAGGTGAATGCTGTTCGGTTCACCCGGGCGCACGGCGACCGCCCTCATCGTGGACCGACGGATATCGGGCGTGTCCTTCGTGCCTGGTGCCGAATCCCTGAGGCCAGAGCTCATGGTTGGATCCTCGCGTTGCGATAGAGTGCGTACGCGGAGGCGTGGCCAACAAGAGATACGAGGCTCCGTCCCAATGGGACTTTCGGCGAATTGAAAGCCCGCTGCGGGCCTCCGGCGTCAGTCCGACCGGAGGGCCTGAACGGGATCGATTCGCGTCGCGTGGCGCGCCGGCACGTACGCCGCCACGAGCGCGACGACGAGCAGCAGAACGGCGGAGCCGACCATCGAGGCCGGATCCGCCGGGCTGACCTCGAACAGCAGCTTCGTGAGCAGCCGCGAGGCCGCGAGCGCCGCCAGCAGCCCCACGACCGCGCCGGTCCCGGTGACGAGGAGCGCCTGGCGGAGGACCCCGCGCCGCAGCCGTTCCGGCGATGCGCCTAACGCTGCCCGCACGCCGAGCTCCCGCATGCTGCCCCGAACCGACGCCGCCATGACGCCGTACAAGCCGATCGCGGCGAGCAGCAGCGACACGCCGGCGAAGCCCGCCAGCAACAACGCGCTCATCCGCGGCTGGGCCAACGGTTTCGCGATCAGGTCATCCATGGCGTCGGCCTGCCACAGCGTCAGGTCGGGATTCACCTCTGCCGTCGCGCGGCGCAGTGCCGGCAACACCGAGGCGAGGCTGCCTGACGTCCGAATCGCGAACGACCCCTGCCAGTACGACTGCTTCCACGGCAGGTAGATCTCGGCCGTCGATTCCCGCAGCGATCGGTAGTGCATGTCGCCGGCGACGCCGACCACCGTCCGCAGTGTCGTGGAATCCCCGCTCCAGAAATGGATGCGCTTCCCGATCGGATCGGCGTTAGGCCAGAGCCGGCGCGCGGCGGATTCGCTGACGACCGCGACCTTCTCGGCCTTGTCGTCGTCCGTTTCGGTGAATGCGCGACCGCGCCGGATGGGAATGCCATAGACGCGGAAGTAGTCGGCGCCACCCGCCTCCATCGGGTACACGGGATTGCTCTTCATCTCCTCCGGCGTCTGGCCCTCGAGGTCGAGCCGCCCAACGAAGATGCCGGTGCCCAGGAACGGCGGTACGAGCATCTGCGTCACCGCCGTCACGCCAGGTACGGCCCGATAAACCGGCGCGAGCTGGTCGCCGAGCGCATTCAGCCGCCGCTGATCGACCTTGCCGGCCGAGTCCGAGTAGACGCTCGGCGGAAAGGCGACGCTCAAGAGCGACAGGTGGTTCGGGTCATAGCCCAGCGAGAGTCCCTGGAGCCGCTCCAGGCTGCGGCCGAGCAGCGCCGCGCCGGCGAGCATTACAAGTGCGAGCGCGACCTGGGATGAGACGAGCGCCTGTCGCATTCGCCGCCGCGCGCGCGTCTCGGTGCCCGCTCGAGAGTCGTATCGCAACGGTGATGCAAGCTCCCCCCGCGACGCTACGAGTGAGGGCAGTACCCCGAACACGAACACCGCCGCGAGTGTGACGCCGACCGCAACGACGACAGGCGTGTCCGCGATGCCGATCATGTCCGTTCGAGGCAACTGCGGCGGCGCGTATGCGAGAAGGACCCTGATCAGCGCGCCCGCGGTGAGGAGACCGAGTGCGCCTCCGGCCAGGCCAAGCAGGCCGCTCTCGACGACGAGCTGTCGAACCACGTCGCCATACGTGGCGCCGAGCGCTCGGCGTACCGAGAGCTCGCGAGCACGAGCTGCCGCGCGAAGCAGGAGGAGATTGCCGACGTTGACACACGCGATGAGGAGCAGGAGGCCAACCGCCGCGACCAGCATGAGGAGGATCGGCTTCACGTCGCCGACGACCGCGTGCGTGAACGTCTCGACGTGGGCACCGTCGTACTGACGGTCCCCGGACAACCCGCCCATGAGTCGAAGGAACTCGGCCTGCGCCATGCGGGGAGTCGCGTTAGGCGCCAGCCGTGCGACGGCGATGACCGACAGTTGGTTCGCCGGTTGCCATGCGGGCATCCACACGTCCACCGCGGCCGGGTATTCCAATCCTGGTGGCGCGACGCCGATCACGCGGTACGGTTTGCGCCCGTACGGCTCGAGCAACCGACGTCCGACGATCGTCGGGTCGCCGCCGAAGTGCTTTTGCCACGCCGCGTAGCTCAGCACCAGCACGAGCTCCGCGCCGGCCGCCTCGTCGGTCGGCTGCACGAGGCGGCCGAGCAACGGACGCGTGCCCAACACGTTGAAGAAATTGCCTGTGACGAGCGTCCGGTTCAGCACGAGCGGACGATCGCCGTCCACGAGCGGAGCGGGAGGCGCGCCCCAATGTACGACGCCGCCGATGTCCCGCATCGTCTTGCTCGTCGCGGCGACCTTGGTGAGGTCCTCGCGAAGCATGTAGTAGTCGGTGTTCGGGTCGCCCTTGTACGTGAACAGCTCGACGACCCGGTCCGGATTGGTGACAGGCAGTGGCCGCACGACCACGGCGTCGAAGACGGTGAACATCGCGACGGCCATCCCGATGCCTATGGCCAGAATCAGGACAGCCGTGATCGTGAACGACGGAGAGCGGCGAAAGCCGCGGAGCGCGATTCGAACGTCGCCGGTGATGCGGTCCATGGTCATTCCGAGCCGTAAGTTGGCATCCCGAGCCTGCTTGTCATCCCGAGCCTGCTTGTCATCCCGAGCGCAGCGAGGGATCCTCAGGTTCCCGTTAGAGCCGCTCGCTCGGGACGATGAAGATCCCTCGCCTGACGGCTCGGGATGACATCCCGCCTCTCGGCTCGGGATGACATCGCGCCTCTCGGCTCGGGATGACATCACGCCTCTCGGCTCGCGACGACATCACGCCTTCGGCTCGCGATGATATATCCTCGCGGGGAGGATGAAGATCCCTGGCTGCCCTCGGGATGACAACGGGACGAATCGGGAATACCCGGGCCGAGTCGTCGAAATGGGGCGTGATGATCGGCCGGCTATCCAGCGCGCGCGAACCCGGCCGGTTCTCGACGAAGCGCGTCGCTACTGGACTGCAGCACACCCTCCGCGAGCCGCAGCGCTTCGCCAACCGACCAGGCCTGGAACGGGCATCCACCCGGCGTGTGCGGCGGGTCGCCGTCGGCGATCTCGGCGATGTGGCCGGGCGCGCTCCCATCGAAGTGGCGGAGCAGCGGCACGAGGAAGCGCGTTGCCGCCTCGATCCGATTCTCCGGCGTGTCGCTCCGGACACGGAGCCACGCCTCGACGAACGCCCCCGTTAGCCAGGGCCACACGGTGCCCTGGTGGTACGCGCCGTCACGCTGCCGCATGTCGCCTCGATAGTGACCGACATAGCCGGGTTCCCCTGGGCCTAACGAGCGAAGTCCGGCGGGCGTCCACAGATGCTGCTCGACGATGTCCACGACGCGCCGGGCCAGCTCACCCTCGACGATCGGGAAGGGCAGTCCGCCGACCGTGAAGATCTGATTCGGGCGGAGGCTGTCGTCGTTGACGCCGATCTTGTGATCGACGTCGACGACGTCGAACAGGAACCCGCGCTCGTCGTTCCAGAAGCGCTCTACGAACGTGGCTTGTGCGTGCGACGCGAGTGCGGCCCATCGGGCCGACCGACGCCCCGCGATGCGCAGCGCGTTGATCCACAGCGCCTGCATTTCGACCGGCTTGCCAATGCGCGGCGTCACGACCCAATCTCCAACCTTCGCATCCATCCACGTGAGCTGCACACCCTTTTCACCGGCGGCCAGCAGGCCGGTGCCGTCTGCCCGAATGCCGAATCGCGTCCCGCGCGCGTACCCGCTCACGATCGCGTCGATCGCCGCGTGGAGCGTGCGTCGATCCGTCGTGGTGAGTGGCCGCTCCGCCTGCGTGAGCTGGAGGAACTCGTGCGCGGCGATGACATACCAGAGCGACGCGTCAACCGAGTTGTACTCGGCGGTCCTACCTGCCTCGGGGAAGAAGTTCGGCAGCATCCCGTCGCTCACGTGCGCCGCCCACTCGAGCAGGATCTCGCGGGCGTCGGAGAAGCGCTGGTATTCGTCCGTAGCGCCCGAGAGACACAGGCCGCGGATGGCGATGAACGCGTCGCGCCCCCAGTCGGAGAACCAAGGATAGCCGGCGATGATCGTCTTGCCGCCTCCGCGCGCGACGACGTAATCGTCGGCCGCGCGGTGCAGAGGGGACGGATACGCATCTCGGCGGCGGCGCTCGCTCGCTTCGATGGACTCCCAACATCGCTCGGGCGACGTGTTCAGCAGCGGCAAGGCGACCATGGTACCAGCGCCGGAACCGGCGCCGAATGCGAGCACGGCGCGACGATCGAGCGAGAACGTGAACCGACCTGGCGAAGCGAGGTCCTCGATGTAGTCGAGCCCTCGCGCACGCTCTTCGTCGTACTGGAACTTCCGGTACCAGGTCGGGTCGGGGAAATAGTCACCGTTGGCGAGCGCGATGACCGGCGGCAGGTCGCCGTACGGCTGCCACGTCACTCGTCGTCCGGCGACGCGCGAGTCGAAGCGGAACCGGTCGTTCTCGTAGTGCATCCCGTGGATGTCCCGGCCCGAGAGATACGGTTGGACCACGAGGTGACCGTCTTCGGGCCGGTCGAGCCGCCACGACAGGGCAACGAGCGGCGCGCCCCGGACCGCGACGAGCTCGTGGATGACTCCCAGGCCGTTAGGCAGGCGGTAGGTCCACGTGGGCCACGGGTCGCGGGTGAAGCTGACGACGCGGCCGGCGCCGTCGGGATGCGTTACGTCCGGCGCGTAGCGCTGAGAGGAGATCGCGAACCTCCCGGCGGACGTCTCGATCCAGGCGTCGAAGCCGTTGACCAGAACGATGCGTCCGGTGGGCGGGGTGGTCGCGACCGCGAGCACCGCGTGGTAGCGGCGCGTGCGGACGCCATCGATTCGACCGAACGCGAAGCCGCCAAGCCCGTCGGCTTCCAGCCATTCCGATGCGGGTGTGATCATGATGCAACTACAGTCGACGTGGACGAACTTCTTGCGGGATCGTACAGCACCCGGCTCCTCGCCGCCGTGTAGCAATATGTAGCAATTGATCGAGCGAAAGGCGATAGACCGGACGTAGTCCGTGACGCGATAGCGACGCGGCGTCAGGATACCTGCCTTCGCCGGCGGGCGCGAGCGCGCTGCCCGAGATCAGGCGACCGCAGGCCGGTCCGTCCGTTGCCTGACCCTATGAGCCCCCTGCCAGACGGCGAGGCGCGGCCCGTCCACGGTCGGACAGTGGTCGTGCCTCGACTCGCAAATACCGGTACGCATGGGCTGCCGATCGAAAGACCCGATACGCGATCGGAACGCCGGAGTGGCGTCGGTCGGTAACGACGAGCTCGCGGCCCAGGGTCGGGCCCGTGTTGGAGGTCACGAGGATGGCGCGCCGGTCTGCCCGGCGTGTGCTTCCTGCGAGGTCGTGCTCGAGCACGAGCAGGTCGTGCAGGTCGTCGGCGGTCACGAGCGCGGACGGGCGCACGTCGACCAGCCGACGCTCGACGTGGTCCACTGCGGGATGGGCTCGCAGCTCGTTGGTGTAGGCGACCATCTCGTCATGGCTGACTCGGCCGGTGACGACGGTCCGCAGCAGCCCGGTGTTTGGCTCGATGGAAAACGAGATCGGCACGGCCGGCGGCGGTTGAGGAGAGAGGGCTGGGCGCTCTCATGAAGATGCGTGCCTGGCCCGCCGCGCGCCGTTCCTCATCGCCGAACCGTGTCGCGCCGTGACGAGACGATCGTTAGGCGGGACGGGCAGTTCGGCTCGAGGTCACCGCCGCTTGAACTCGGTGTCCTCGACGTAGAGGTACATGACGGCCATCGCCGTCCGGTTCTGGTTCGTGGTGTTGTTGTAGGCGCTCACCAGCTCGTACTGGTGGTCCTTGTGCAGCGTGATGCCCGCCGACGACGAGATCTGCTCGACGCGCTCGAGCCCGATCCGCTCGGGACGATTCTCGGCCTTGCTGGCCAGCACCGTCTTGCCCGTCGTCACGTCGCGCAGCTCGAGTGATTCCGCGAACGGATGCAGGTGCACCGCGACGTAATGGACCTTGAGATCCTCGCGCATGTCGAGCCAGCCGTTGATCGGCGTGGTTCGGACATCCCGGCCCGGTTTCACGACCCAGTGCCCGGCGAACGTGCGGCCCTCGTGATCGTGGTACGGCACGGAATCGGCGCCCATGCCCTCGGCCGCCGCATGTTCGTGCATGTCGTGGTCCATGAGCTCACTGTTGTACGAGCCACCCGGCCCGTCGAGCCTAACGAGCGTGTTGATCCCGCGCTGGTACAGCGGAACGAGCGTCCCCTTGACGTCGCGATCCCGGATGTAGTGAACCGTAATGCGCTGCCGCACGCGGATCGGCGCGCCGTGATAGTTGTGGTTGAGCACCTGCGCCGTTACGGACAACGGCTCGTCCGAGCGCAGCGGGATGCCGAACCCCTCCGGGAGCCGGACATCCGTCTGGCCTTCCGATAACGTGAACAGCCGCCGGCTCGGAAACTTCTGCCACCCGAAGATCTGGCGATGGCGCGCCATGTCGACATCGACGTTCGAGTGGCACATGAACTCCGACGACTTGGGCTCGCGCGAGTCGGCGTCGACGATCGCGGCCTCGTAGCCCACGACCCAGACGATCTCGTGTGTCGTCGTGTCGGTGAGCGTCACGTCCATCACACGATACGGTCCCTGCATCGAGGCCCATGTCGTATCGATCGTGAACGCGTCCGAATACACCACGCGCGACTCGACGGCAGGCTTGGCGGACGCATTAGCGCAGGCCGCGAACCCCGTCAAGGCGGCCGCGACCATGAATCGTCTCATCGGCACTGTCACACCCGGCCACCCTTGTCGCATGTTCGCACCCCTATTCCTGACCTCGATAATGTACGCGACAAATACGCCACTTCGCTGGATAATGCCCCTACTGCGACTCCCGGTCATTCTTGCCGCCGTCGTCTGCGCCAACGCCTCGCAGCTCGACGCGCAGCAGTCCGCCGTCTCGACTCCAGAATCCGTGCTCGGCTTCGCGGTCGGTGCGGACTTCAAGCTCGCGACCTACGACGAGTCGATCGCCTACTTCCAGAAGCTCGCGGCCGCATCGAACCGGATTCGCCTCGTCGACGTCGGCAAGACGTCGACCGGACATCCCTGGACGCTCGCGATCATCTCCTCGCCGGAGAACCTCGCGAAGCTCGATCGCCTCAAGCAGATCGCCCAGCGCATCGCTCACCCATCAGGGCTCACCGACGCCGACGCCCGTCGTCTTGCGGCCGAGGGCAGGGTGTTCGTCGACATCAGCGGTGGTCTCCACGCGTCGGAGATCGCCGGCTCGCAGCACACGATCCAGCTCGCCTATGACCTGCTGGGGCACTCGGACGATCCAAAGGTCAAGGCGATCCTCGAGAACGACGTTTTGTTCCTCTGGCCGTCGATCAACCCCGACGGGCAGAACATCGTCGTCAACTGGTACCGCGAGAACGTGGGAACGCCGTACGAGGTGTCACCGCTCCACGAGGTGTATCAGAAGTACATCGGCCACGACAACAACCGCGATGCGTACATGCTGAACGTGGTGGAATCGCGGGTCGTCGCGCGCACGTGGCGTGAGTGGGAGCCGCAGATCATCTACGTCCAGCATCAGACGGCGCCGTTCCCGACCAGGATCTGGCTGCCTCCGTTCGCCGAGCCGATCGCGCCGCGCGTGCCGGGACTCATGTCGCGCCAGGTGAATACCATCGGAATGACGATCGCACAGGCACTGGAGTCGAACGGACAGGTGGGCGCGACGCACATGGGCACCGGCTTCGACGCGTGGTACCCGGGCTACATCGATTACATGCCGATGCTCCAGAACATCAACGCGTATTGGACGGAGACGGCCCTGTACCGCTACGCAACGCCGCACTTCTACACGACCGCCGATTTTCCGGCCGACATGCGCGACCTCCGGCCACAGTCGCTCTACCCGAGCCCGTGGCCGGGCGGCTGGTGGCGGCTCAAGGACGCGGTCGACTACATGCGAACCGCATCGATGGCCACGCTCGACTATGCGGCCAAGTATCGCGAGGAGCTGCTCTACAACCGCTATCAGGCCGGGCGCAACGCGATCAAGCGGTACACGGCAGAACCGCCGTATGCGTACGTCATCCCTCAGACGCAGCGTGACCCGGGCACGGCGGCGGAGTTGCTCCGCCGACTTGCGTTCAACGGGGTCCGTGTGGGCCAGCTCGACCGCGATGTCGCGATCGACGGCGCGCTCCAGCGCCGCGGGAGCTGGGTGATCCCCATGGACCAGGAGTTCGCCGAGCTCGTTAGGCAGCTGTTCGAGGTACAGGAGTATCCGGACCTGCGCGAGTATCCCGAGGGTCCGCCCGAGCAGCCCTACGATGCTGCAGGCTGGACGCTGCCATTTCAGATGGACGTGAACGTGATCGAGGTGCGGTCGCCGCTGTCGGCGGACGCACACGCCGCGATCAGGCCCGTGCGAGGGAAGCCGACGGACGTGCGCGCGTCGGCCGACGCGCCATTCTCGACCGACTCGATCGCGGCCGGCATCGTGAACCCGGCTGGTACGTTGACTGGGTCTGGCGATCGCCTGGCCATTGACCCCGCCCAGAATGACGCCTTCCGCCTGATCGGTCGGGCGCTGGCCGCGGGCGGCGCCGTGCGAATGGTTCCCGGTGCGCGAGGGCAGGGCGGGCGCTATGTCGTTTCGGGCCTGCCAATGTCGCGGCTCGAAGGGTGGGCCCGCGACCTTTCGCTCCGGGCCGAGCGGGTCTCGTCGCGCGCGGCTGCGGTTCCGGCGGCGAAGCTCCGCATCGCGGTATTCAAGCCATGGACCGCCAGCATGGACGAAGGATGGACTGAGTGGCTGCTCGATAAGTACGCGCTCGAGTACACGGTGATTGCACCGGTGGACGTGCAAAGCGGTAACCTCGCCTCGCGCTTCGACGTGATCCTCATGGCGTCCGACTCGCCCCGCTCGATCATGAACGGCTATTCGGCCGGCACGGTGCCGCCCCGCTATTCCGGTGGCGTCGGTGACGCCGGCACTCGGGAGCTCGACGCCTTCGTCCGGGC
>Ga0075421_100007425_pt1 | contig 13427 bp, 14 predicted proteins | sample SoiMetdeltSBSDD5_FD_75292 | JGI IMG/M metagenome (GOLD analysis project Ga0075421, IMG submission 75292) | Bulk soil microbial communities from a Populus tree surrounding site in Tennessee, USA - Soil MetaG P. deltoides SBSDD5 | ecosystem: Environmental > Terrestrial > Soil > Tree plantation... | reverse complement strand
GAGCGGCGGCAGCCGTCCGGCGGACTTGTATTCGATTTTCTTCGACGGCAGCTCGATTCCGCCGCACGCCGCCAGCGCCACACTCGCCAGCAGAAACAAGATACGTAACACCACTGAGCTCATAAATATCCTTGGGGTCGCGTCAGAGGACTGCCGCCTGGCGCATTGCATCGCGTACGCGACCGTGAAAGTCTTCCGCGAGCGGTGTCAGCGGAAGTCTGATGCCGCCCGATATCAGCCCGAGCTCGCGTACCGCCCATTTCACCGGGATCGGATTTGCTTCGCAGAAAAGATCTCGGTGCAGACCCAGCAGCTTGTTGTTGATTTCGCGCGCGAGCTTGACGTTGCCCGTCAGCGCGGCTTTGCACATCTCGTGCATGAGCCGCGGCGCGACGTTGGCCGTGACGGAGATCACGCCGTCACCGCCGAGGAGCATGAGCGCGAGGCCCGTCGCATCGTCGCCGCTGTAGACGCGGAAACGCGCGGGTTTACGCCGCATGAGCTCCGCGCCGCGTTCGAGGTTGGCCGTCGCGTCCTTGATCCCGACGATATTCGGAATCTCCGCGAGCCGCAGCACGGTCTCGTTCTGTATATCCGCGACCGTGCGTCCCGGCACGTTGTACACGAGGTGCGGAATATCCACGGCTTCGGCAATCGCGCGGAAATGCCGGTAGAGGCCTTCCTGCGACGGCTTGTTGTAATACGGCACGACGGAAAGGCTCATGTCCGCACCGGACTTCTGTGCGTGCTGCGCCAGGCTGATGGCTTCCTTGGTCGAGTTCGCCCCGGTTCCCGCGATGATCGGAATACGCTTGGCGGCATGTTTTACCGCCGTCTCGATGAGAAGGTGATGCTCTTCGAAATCGACCGTCGGCGATTCGCCGGTGGTGCCGACCACGGCGATGCCGTCCGTACCTTCGCGGATGTGCCAATCGATCAGCCTGCGGAACGCATCCAGATCGAGCGCACCGTCATCGCGCATGGGCGTCACGATAGCAACGAGGCTGCCTTGGAGCTCAACCATACTTATCCCTGACAAAACAGCGCTTTCGCGCCGGGTTTAATCGCGGAATTCTACTCCAACCGCGCACAAATCCGCTGCACCATCGCAGGTCGCGGATGCTGAATCTCGAGGTCCTCGAAGGCCAGCACCCGCAATCGGCCGCGTACCACATCGAGCAACTCCCCCGCCTGCAGCAGATAATCCGGATTAGACGGCCGGCCGTAGCGTTCGTTGCCTGCCGCAAAAGTTTCGTAAATGAGGATGCCGGCCGGGGCGAGCGCTGCAAAAAGCTCCGCAAATAATGGCCGATGGAGATAGTTCGTGACCACGACGCCGGCGTACACGCCCCGCTCGCACGGCCAGGGCCCGCCCTCGATGTCAGCGCAGCGCAGGGTCACGCCGGGCACGTCGGACAAAGTCGCCAGAGCCTCGGCGTCCCTGTCCAGCGCATCGACGCGATAGCCGCGGGCAGCAAGCCAGCGCGCGTGCCGGCCCGCTCCACTGGCGACGTCGAGCACGCGTCCGCCGGGGGCCATCAGCGGGGCCCAGCGTTCCACCCAGGGCGATGCTGTATCGGTGTATGAGTGCGGCATCGGCAGCGTTCTACCATAATGCGCGAGCCGCATAGTCATCAATCGCCGGAGGAGCGCCGTCATGAAAACGTTCCCGCAGCTCTGTACGTTACTGGTCGCTGTCGCAGCGTTTTCGGGTGAGGCACCGGCGCAATATCCCGCCAGGCCGATCAGAATGGTCATCGGCTTCGCGCCCGGGGGCGGCACGGACATCGTCGGACGCATCCTCGCGCAGAAGCTCTCCGAAGCGCTCGGCCAGCAGGTGCTGCCCGACAACCGGGGTGGCGCGGCCGGACAGATCGGGACCGAGATCGTCGCCAAAGCCCCGCCCGACGGTTACACGGTGCTCATGGCCCACATCGCCGCGCTATCGATACTGCCCTCGCTCGTATCGAAGCTCCCATATGATCCGGAGAAGGATTTCGCGCCGGTATCGCTCGTCGCGATCGGCCCGAATCTCCTTGTGGTCCATCCGTCGTTGCCGGTGAAGACGGTCAAGGACCTCATCGCGCTCGCCAAAGCGAGGCCCGGACAGTTGCAATTCGCCTCGCCCGGTGCCGGCAGCGTGCAGCATCTTGCCGGCGAGCTTCTCAAGCTGACTGCCAGGATCGACATGCTGCACGTGCCTTACAAAGGCAGCGGCCAGTCGATCGTCGACCTCGTCGCCGGGCAGGTCCATCTCAACTTCGACTCGGTTCCGCCGGTGCTGCCCCACGTAAAGTCCGGCAGGTTACGCCCGGTCGCCGTCACTTCCGAGAAACGCTTTTCGCTACTCCCGGACATTCCGACGATGATCGAAGGCGGCGTGCCGGGATACGACATGAGCACGTGGTGGGGTCTCGTGGTGCCGGCCGGCGGCGCCAGCAAACAAGTCGTCGCGCGGCTCCACGCCGAAACGGCGAAGATCCTGAGTCAGCCCGAAGTGAGGGAGAAAATCGCGAGCGTGGGTGCCGAGACCGTCGGCAACTCACCCGAGGACTTCGCGGCTTTCATTCGTTCCGAACGCGTGAAGTACGCGGAGATCGTCAAGTCCGCGAACATCAAGCTCGAATAGCGCGTGGCTATGCGTCCGTGACGCACGTTGCGGTTCGTGCCTCGTACGACGAGCAGTGCGATGGGGGTGGAGGAAAGGAGGCCGGAGGGAAACCTCGGGTTCCTTCCGGTTGTAACAAGATTTTCAAGAATGCTCCGCGTTGCGGCGCGGAACGCGCTACACAACGCGGAAATTCTTGAACTGCCAGGGGTCGGTGGTATCGAGATCTTCCGGGAACGGGTGATTGCGTCCCGTGAGCGGCGTCCAGTCGCTGTAAACGCCGACGACCTCGCCCAGGTACGGATTGGCGACTTCGAGCACGCGCTGAAAGTCGACGTCATCCGGGTCGATGATGCCGGCGCGCGGATTTTCCATCGCCCAGACCACGCCGCCCATCACCCCGGCGGCCACCTGAATACTGGTCGCATTGTTGTATGGCGCGAGCTTCCGCGCTTCGTGCACCGAAATGCGCGATCCGAACCAGTATGCGCCGCGGTTGTGTCCCATCAGGAGCGCACCCAGCTCATCGGTCCCGTCGTAGATCTCGTCCATGAGAATGCGGCGCTTCTCCTGGCCTATCCAGCCTCTGCCCGCGAGCTCGTGTACCGAGAGAACGGTGTCGTCACAGGGGTGGTAAGCGTAATGGCAGGTCGGCCTGTACACGACGCGGCCGCCCTGACGCACCGTGAAATAGTCGGAGATCGAAATCGCCTCGCCATGCGTGATCAGCAGCCCGTGGTACTGGCCTTCCGTCGGCGTCCACGAGCGCACTTTCACCGACGCGCCGGGCCGCGTCAGGTAGATGGCGGCTTTGCATCCGAACTCGTGTTCTTTGCCGTCGGGCGGAAAGTGCTTTTCGTGCGCACCCCAGCCGAGCTCGCACGGCTGCGAGCCTTCGCCGATGAAGCCGTCCACCGACCAGGTGTTGACGAATTCGAAGCGGCGCTTGCGAGGCTCCGCGACTTGCGTATCGCGCTCGGCGCAATGAATCACTTTCACACCCAGCCTCATCCCGAGCTGCGCCCATTCTTCGCGCGATTTCGGAATTTCAGTCGACCCCTCGATATCGCGCGCGATGTTGACCATCGCCTGCTTGACCCAATGCGAGATCAGCCCGGGATTCGCGCCGTGCGTCGGAAGAATCGTCGGGCTGTGCGGATACTTCTTGCGCAACGCGAACACGGCCTCGCGCAGCCCGTAATTCGAGCGGTGCGACGGCGAGACGCTCGGGTCGGTGTATCCGCCGAGCCACGGCTCGATGCACGTGTCCATGTACATCGCGCCGCGCTCGCAGCAAAGCTCGATGAGCGATACGCTCGAAACGTCTACCGAAAGATTGAGAAGAAAATCGCCTCTGCCGACGAGCGGCTCGAGGACCGCGCGATAGTTCTCGCGCGTGAGCGGCGTGACCTGAAACTTTATTCCGTAATGCTCGGCTTCCGCGCGGCCGCGCTCGTCTCCCGTGACGATGCAGATACGGTCGTACGGCATGTCGATGTGACGGAGCAGGAGCGGCAACGAGCCCTGCCCGACAGAGCCGCAGCCCACGAATACGAGTCTTCCGCCGAATTTGACGTGCTTCTTGCCGTCCATTTCATAAACTGCCTGTTGCCTTGCCGAGACCGCGCGAAGTGTAGCATTTTCAAGTCCTTCCGCAACATCAGGCGAAGCCGGCCGGGTTTCAGAACGGCGGCCCGTAGTGCCACGGCGGAGGCGGCGGGTAGTAATAGGGCTGAAAAGGGGGATCGTTCGGACGCGGCGGCGGCGGCAGTCGCGGCGGCGGAGGGGCTTCGACGATCGGCGCGGGGCTTAATGCTTTCAGATCGGCTTCGTTGAGGCGCCAGACCGTTCCAGGCGGTGGCGAGCCGGAAAGGGACGATGCCTCGCCGGCTTTCAACGTCACGACTTCGCCGTAAGGCAACGGTGCATACGTGGCGCAACCGCCCAGTCCAGCTGCGAGCGTGAGGAGCGCGAGCAGTTCAACACCTCTTCTCCCTCTCATCGTTGCTCCAGCGGCACATAGGCGCGCGGCTCGGGTCCGTTGTACAGCGTGAGCGGACGGATGAGAATGTTGTTCTCCATCTGCTCGAGAACCTGCACCGTCCATCCCGGCACGCGCCCGACTGCGAAAATCGGCACGAACAAGTCCTCCGTAATGCCGTTCAGGAAATAGACGACTCCCGCGTAAAAATCGACGTTCACATTGACGCCGTGGCGGGCGTACGGCTTCATCGCCTCGACGACGGCTTCGAGTATGCGATACCACCGCGGCTCGCCCATTTCCCGTGAAAGCCGTTCTACGCCCGCCCGCATGTGGCGCGCGCGAGGATCTTCAGCGCGATAGACGCGGTGTCCGAAACCCATCACGGGCTCCTTCGCTGCGCGCTTTTGCCGTACATACTCGGCAGCGCGCGAAGCATCGCCAATTTCCTGGGCCATACGCATGACGTTCTCTGCCGCGCCGCCGTGCGCAGGGCCGGAGAGCGCTGCAACAGCCGCTGTGATTGCACCGTGCAGGTCCGCTTCTGTCCCCGCCACCACCCTCGCAGCGAAAGACGACGCATTCGAGCCGTGCTCCGCATGAAGGATCATGTCCATGTCCATCAGGCGCGCGGCGTCGGGGCTCGGCCGCTGACCTTTGAGCATGTACAGAAAGTTCGCCGCGTGATCGAGGTCCATATCGGGCGGCACCGGTTCGCGGCCATTTCGAATGTGCTCGTGTGCCGCGACGATCATCGGGACCTGAGACGTGAGGCGAATGCCTTTGCGTAGCGTCGCGGCAGGCGACTTGTCGCTCGTGTCCGGGTCATATGCGGCGAGCGCAGAAACGGCGGTGCGCAGAACATCCATCGGATGGGCCGCTTTCAGCGCGTAGATGAGCTCGACGATGGGCGTCGGCAATACGCGCTCTTCTTTCAGAGCCCGGGTAAACGCTTCCAGCTCGGGGCGGGTCGGCAACCCGCCTTTGAAGAGCAGGTAACACGTCTCTTCGAACGTGGAATGCTGCGCAAGATCGTGTATCGAATAGCCGCGATAGCGCAGCTCCCCCGCGCGTCCATCGATGAAACACACCGGTGAACGGTCGAAATAGACGCCTTTCAGACCGCGATGAATGTCGATGTGTTCGGCGGCGTCAGTCATGTTTCGGGGATGGGCGGGAGACTTACGCAGATTGCGCGGTCAGTATAATTGCTTCTTTGCCTCCGCGCCTGGGACGGCTCACATGACCGACCTGTCGAAACTGCCTTCGGACGCGTCGAGCGCGGCAGTCGTGCGCTCGATGATCGCGCGCGCCCGCGCCGCCCAGAAAATCTATGAGCGCTACAGCCAGGCGCAGCTGGACGAAGTCGTCGCCGCTGCGGGCTGGGCGATCATGGAACCGGCGCGCAACCGTGCGCTCGCGGAGATCGCCGTGCGCGACACCAGTCTCGGCAGCGTCGAAGACAAGGTCGAGAAGAACCATCGCAAGACGCTCGGGCTGCTTCGCGATCTGAAAGGCGCGATCTCCACGGGCATGATCGCCGAGTATCCGGAACGCGGCATCATCGAGATTGCCCGCCCGGTGGGCGTCGTCGCCGCGGTCGTGCCGTCGACCAATCCCGGCGCAACGCCCGCGAACAACATCATCAACGCGCTCAAGTGCGGCAACGCGATCATCCTTTCGCCTTCGCCGAAAGGTTATTCCACGTCGGCGACGCTGCTCGATTACATCGCAGAAGAGTTTCAGCGCTTCGGTGCGCCACAGGACCTCGTGCAGTTGCTTCCCGCGCCTGTGACGAAAGAGCTTTCGTCGGAGCTCATGAAGCAGGCGGATCTCGTCGTCGTCACGGGCTCGCAGGCAAACGTGCGGGCGGGCTACTCGAGCGGCACACCGGCGCTGGGCGTCGGCGCCGGTAATGTCGCGGTGATCATCGACGATACCGCCGACTGCGACGACGCGGCGGCCAAAGTAATGCGCTCGAAGATCTTCGATCACGCGACGAGCTGCTCGTCCGAGAACAGCCTCATTATTCACGAAGCGCTGTACGACCGGATGCTCTCCGCGCTCGCGCGCCAGGGTGGCGTGGTGCTGACGGCTGGCGAAAAAACCGCGCTGCAAAAGGCGATGTTCCCCGCCGCCAAACTGTCTTCGGCTGTGACCGCGCAGCCGGTCCCTGCAATCTGCGAGCTCGCGGGGCTTTCCCGTCCCGAGCTCACGCGCGCAACGTGCCTGATCGTGGAAGAAACCGGCACCGGCAAGGAGTACCCCTTCTCCGGCGAGAAACTCTCGCCTGTGCTCACGGTTTACCGCGCGCGAGACTTCGACCACGCGTTTCAGATCATGCGCGGCATCTACGATTACATGGGCAACGGTCATTCGTGCGGGATCCACACGACGAACGACGCGCACATCGAGCGGCTCGGGCGCGAAATGACGGTGTGCCGTGTGATCGTCAACCAGGCGCACGCGATCGCGAACGGCGGCAGCTTCGACAATGGCCTGCCTTTTTCGCTTTCGATGGGCTGCGGCACCTGGGGCCGCAACAGCTTCTCCGAAAACCTCAATTACCGGCACTTCATGAATATCACGCGCATCGTCCGCCCAATCGCGCCGCGCGAGCCGACACTCGACGATGTGTTCGGAGCGTATTGGTCGAAGCATAAGATCAAGAAGTAACCGCGGAGGACGCGGAGGACGCAAAGGTAAGGCTTTACGAAAACACTCCGCGTCCTTTGCATCCTTAGCGGTAAATCTCCACTATGCGAACCGTCCGACATCATGTCGATCTCCGCGCCGAAGAACAGCCCGACGCGCCTTACCTGATCGCGCCGGAGACGGGCGCAGTCATTACGTATCGCGAGCTTCAGCGCGCATCACACGAGCTCGCACGCTTTCTGCGCGCCCGGAATCTGGCAAAAGGCGCGAAAGTCGCGCTCATGCTGGAGAACGGCTACCAGGCGGCGCGTCTCCTGATCGGCGTCATGTATTGCGGCTACACCGTCGTGCCGCTGAATCTGCTTTCGCAGCCGAAGCAGCTCGAATACGTGCTCGATCATTCGGACACGCAGCTCGTCTTCACCAGCACCGCGCTGGGGGCCCGCGTGCACGAAGCGCTTCTCAATGTCAGAAGGTCCGTCGAAGTCGTCGCTATCGATCCGGATGGAACGCACGTACTCGACGCAAGCGACCTTCCGGAACCTGCTCTCGCCGCGCTCGACGAAACCGACGATGCGCTTCTCATGTATACCTCGGGCACGACCGGAATGCCCAAAGGCGTCCTGCACGGCCATCGCAGTGTCGTTGCCGGAGGCGAATACACGAGCCGCGCCCACCGCCTCACGCACGAAGATCGTGTGATCTGCGCGCTCCCGCTCTATCACATCAACGGGCAGATCGTCACCGCGGTCGCGCCGCTCGTGCACGGCGGCAGCGTCGTCATGCCGCGGCGCTTCAGTGTCTCCACCTACTGGGCCATGGTGTCGGAGCACCGCTGCACCTGGATCAACGTCGTGCCGACGATCGTTGCCTATCTGCTCAATGCGCCTCACCCGCGGGACCAGGGCCTCGACATCTCGCACGTCAGGTTCTGCCGGTCGGCGTCGGCGCCGCTGCCGCCCGAGCTGCACCGGAGATTCGAAGAACGCTTCGGTATCGGCATCATCGAGACGTTCGGAATGACCGAGACGAATGCGCCGTGCTTCACGAATCCTTACGATCCCAACAGGCGCAAGATCGGCAGCCCCGGCCAGCCGTTCGGCAACGAAGCAAGGATCGTCGACACGTCTACGGGCGCGACACAGCCGCCGAACGTGCCGGGCGAGATCATGGTTCGCGGCGACAACGTCATGAAGTGCTACTACAAGGATCCGGAGGGTAGCGCCCGCGCATTCGATCGCGATGGCTGGATGCACACCGGGGATCTCGGTTACCTGGATGACGACGGGTTTCTTTTCGTCACCGGACGCCTGAAAGAGCTCATCATCAAAGGCGGCGAGAACATCGCGCCGCGCGAAATCGACGAAGCGCTGCTCCGGCACCCTGCCGTGCTCGAGGCGGCGGCGGTCGGCATACCGGACACGAACTACGGCCAGGAGATCATGGCGTGCGTGGTGCTGAAGCCCGGCTCGCGCTGCAGCGTCGACGAGCTCTTGCGCTTTGCGGAAGGCGAGGTCGGCCGCTTCAAGACTCCGAAGACAATTAAGGTTCTCGACGCGCTTCCCAAGGGCCCGTCCGGCAAAGTGCAGCGGCTGAAGCTCCTGGACAGCTAAGACTTGCGTTCGGCCGTGCTGCGCGCAACACTGCGACATGCTTGCGTGATCCGCACCTGTCGGAGGGACGCTATGTTCGACAAAGACCGTTTTATCGAGGAATGTCGGGCCGCCATGCGGGAAGGAGACGCGCGTGCAGCCGTGAAAGAGCTCGTCCGGAGTGCCGTGAGCAACCCCGGCCAGGTTCTACGGAGTCTCGGCGAGCCAAAGCGGGCCGGCTTCGAAACACTCTACCGCGGGCCCGATGTGACGATACTCAATCTCGCGTGGGGTCCCGGACTGCACATCCGGCCGCACGATCATCGCATGTGGGCCGTGATCGGCATCTACGGCGGCCGCGAACAGAACGTTTTCTTCCGTCGATCGCAAAGCGGCCTCATGCAGCACGGCGTCCTCGAGCTGAACGCCAAAGACGTGGCGCCGCTCGGCGCGTCGATCATCCATGCCGTCACCAATCCGCTCGAGCAGATCACCGCTGCGATACACGTGTACGGCGGAGATTTCTTCGCGACAGCGCGCAGCGAATGGGATCCGCAAACGCTCGAGGAGCGCCCCTACGATGCCGCGTACACCATAAAGATGTTCGAGGAATCGAACGCGCGGCTGGGTACCGCCCGGCCCGCCGGCACCGCATAAGCCCAGTCATGCCGGCATCCCTATGAGCTGACGGAAAAGCCCTGCCCACCGGCATGTGCATTGCTGTGCCCCAAACGTCGCGTGCAGACGGGAAAAGCCATGAATGTCAAGCCGATGTGGGAGCTCACGAAGGAAAGCTTCAACGCCTGGTCGAGTGACTATGCGCCGAGCATGGGCGCGGCGCTTTCGTACTACACGCTCTTTTCGATCGCACCGCTGCTGATCATCGTCATCTCGCTTGCCGGACTCTTTTTCGGCACGGATGCGGTGCGCACGGTCATCTTCGATCAGTTGCACGCGCTCATGGGAGAAGAAGGCGCCGAAGCGGTGCAGGACATGATCGCGAATGCCAGCGACCCCGCCACGGGGGCGATCGCAACGATCTTAAGTATCGCCGGTCTGGTGATCGGCGCAACTACGGTTTTCAACGAAATCCAGAACGACCTCGACCGCATCTGGCGCGCGCCCGCGGCGGAGCAGGGCGGCGGCATCTGGCAGTTGCTGCGCACGCGGCTGCTTTCGTTCGGCATGGTTCTCGGCATGGCGTTTCTGCTGGCGGTCTCGCTGATCCTTTCAGCAGCGCTGTCGGTGATCGGAAAATGGTGGGACGGCTGGCTCGGTGGCTGGGAAGTGCTTGCGCACGTGCTCGACATCGTCGTGAATCTCGGCCTGCTGACCGTCGTCTTCGCCCTGATTTACAAAATGATCCCGCGCGTGGAAGTGAGCTGGCACGACGTGTGGGTCGGTGCTGCGGTGACGGCCGTGCTGTTCACGATCGGCAAAGTGGCGATCGGCCTCTATCTCGGCAAGAGCGACGTGACGTCCAGCTTTGGCAGCGCAGGCTCGATGGTCGTGCTGATGATCTGGGTCTACTACGCGTCACAGATCTTCCTGCTGGGCGCCGAATTCACCCGCATCTACGCCGAGAAATTCGGTTCCCGTCGAGCAGTCGCGAAGGAGCGCCGGTCCTCCCAATCGCGTACGGGTCGGCGCAGAGGCGACCGATACATGCCCGGAGAGCCCACCCCGGCCTGATCGAGCTTCCACAGACCCGCCGTGGCAGACCCGCGCCTCATCGGGCGCGGTCCCGGCGGGACCCGCGGCAGCGCCTATTCCGCTGCCGTGCTCGCAGAGGCCGTTTGCGGCGTGGCGTCTTGCTGCACGCCCAGGGTCGGACTGACAATCGCCAACGTGATGAGCACGACGATACCGACCGCGCACTTCAAAAGGACGTTATGCGCGCCATCGAGCTCTTTGTGCATTTCGCGCCGCAGTTGGGCTGCTTCGTATTCGGATACCATGGTCGCTCTCCTTGCCGAGTCGCGTGTCAGAACGTCGGGATGTCCTCGCGGGATTCCGCAGCATCCATGACGAACTGCGCGGGGAAGTATTCGAAAGGTGATACGCTGACGCTGTCGGGCGCTGCTTCGGCCGGAGATACTGCGTCGGCGTGTGTTGAAGCGGCCCATGGCAGGCCGAACATCACGACGATGACGGCAACGACTGGACCGAAAACACGGATGCTCTTGTTCATTGTGACCTCCATCGGTTGTCGGCGGCGGTGGCCAGCCGGTGTAGACCATTCTGCTGATCCGCCCCGCCTTTTTCGCCGGAACGTGACGCACCCGGAATGCGTCAAATGCACGCTTTTCGGGGCTCTCGCGCGGGGGATCGTCCTCGCCGTTTTGCTATCCGTCGGGGTTGCTGCCCACGCCGATCCGTACGAGTTCGAAGACACGGCAGTGCGCGATCCGGACTACGCCGCGGGCAGGCAGGCGATCCAGAAGAAGGACTGGAAAGAGGCGGTGAAGCGCTTCCACCAGACGGCTTTGCGGGAGCCCGACAACGCCGATGTTCAGAATTTCCTCGGCTATGCCTATCGCAACCTCAGGCAGCTCGATCTCGCGTTCAAGCACTACAAGCGCGCGATTCAGCTCAACCCGCGACATCGCGGCGCGCACGAATACATCGGCGAGGCTTACCTGATGGTGAACGACCTGCCGAATGCCGAAAAGCATCTTGCCGCGCTGCGCGAGATCTGCCTCCTGCCGTGCGAAGAGCTGGCGGACCTCGAAAAGGCGATCGCGAAATATCGCGCCAAGCCCGGCTCGTGACCGCTTTTCGCGCGCTATTCCTTGCGTCCCTGCTGACCGTCGCTGTGGCGGGGGTGAACCTGAAGTTCTAAGGCCCGGTTTTCCGCAGGCGTCCACGTGTTCGCGCCGCGCGTGCGATCATACGATCCTGCCTTACCCGCGGTATCGCCCGTGAATCGTTTCCGCAGAAGACTTCTGACAGGATTGGGGGCTGCCGCCATCGCAGCGGGTGGTGGATGGGCTTTCTGGCGGCACCTTCCCGGCTCCGCCGACGAGCCGCACGTCGTCCTGCGTCTTCCGCCCGATCCGCTCTTTCCGAACGCGCTCCGGCTGCCGGGCGAAGAAGGGCTGTTCGGGCTGCTCGACGTCGAGCGCTCGTTCACCATTGTGAGCACGCGCGTGCAACAGGAGATCGTCCGAGGCAAACCCGCATCGATGCTGGCTTATGCCGTGGAACAGGGAGGCGGACGTACGCTCCTCAACCCCGTGCTGCGCGTCGAAGCCGGAACCACGGTACGCGTGCGCTACTGGAATGCGCTCGACGAGACCAGCATCGTGCATTGGCACGGTCTCGCGGTGGATACGAACAACGACGGCCATCCGCATTACGCGGTGGGATCCGGGGAAACTTACGATTACCAGTTCAAGGTGTCGAACCGCGCCGGGACGTACTGGTATCACCCGCATCCGCATCATCTCGCAGGCAAACAGATGTATCTCGGCCTTGCCGGCCTCCTCCTGGTCGAGGACCGCGAGGAAATCGCATTGCAGCGCGCGCTCGCGCTCGACCTCGGCGACGCCGACGTGCCGCTTCTACTCCAGGACAAGAACCTGTCCGACGACGGCAGCTTCCGCTACGAGCTCGGCGCGCAGGATCGCTTCGTCGGCTATTGCGGCGATCGCGTGCTCGTCAATCTCACGCCCTCGCCGTGTCTCGACTGCGCGACACGCCTCTATCGCTTCCGGCTGGTGAACGGTTCCAGCGCTCGCATTTACCGCCTCGCTTTCATGCATGGGGAGGAAGCGCTCGAGTTCCATGTGATCGGCGCGGACGGGGGTTTGCTCGCGCGCCCGGTGCCTGCGCGCGAATTGTTTCTGTCGCCCAGCGAACGCGCCGACGTGCTGCTCGACCTGAGCGCCGCAGCGCCTGGCGATCGCATCATGCTCGCGAGCCTGCCGTTCGATGCAATGCACTTCACCGGCAGCGCGCATGCAAGCGAGGCCAACGGAGCCATCAACGGCGCGCCGCTCGATCTCATGCTGATGCGCATAACGCGAAACATTCGGTACGAGGCACGCGTCCCCGATGTGCTCTCCGTGGTCGAACCCGCGGATGGCCAGTCCGCGCAGCGCCGCCGCTTCGCGTTCGATCACGTGAAAGGACTCTGGCGCATCAATAGCCAGAGCTATCGCATGACGGACACTGCGTTCTCGGTAAAGCGCGGCGCTCGCGAGATCTGGGAATTCCGCAACGACCCACCTGCGATGCCGCATCCGATCCACATCCACGGCATCCAGTATCGCGTGCTGGATCGTAAGAACAGTCCCGCGCAGACACGCCACCTCGCGCTGGACGAACGAGGATTGCCCGCGACGGAGCTTGCCTGGAAAGACACCGTGCTCCTATGGCCGGGCGAAACAGTGAGGCTCCTCGTCGATTTTTCTCACCCGTTTCCCGGCGACCAGATCTACATGCTCCAGTGTCACAACCTGGAACACGAAACGCACGGAATGATGGTGAATTTCCGCATCGAAGCCTGAAATGCTTCGCGCGAGGCGACGGTTTCTCACGCGGGCGGGCGTGCTTGCCGGCGGCATGGTGACGGGCGCGACGCTCTCCG
>Ga0075421_100007424_pt1 | contig 13428 bp, 15 predicted proteins | sample SoiMetdeltSBSDD5_FD_75292 | JGI IMG/M metagenome (GOLD analysis project Ga0075421, IMG submission 75292) | Bulk soil microbial communities from a Populus tree surrounding site in Tennessee, USA - Soil MetaG P. deltoides SBSDD5 | ecosystem: Environmental > Terrestrial > Soil > Tree plantation... | reverse complement strand
AAGGCTATGGCTACACGTGACACGATTGTAATTGGAGCATCAGCTGGCGGTGTCCAGGCAATAACGAGGCTCGTTGCTGACTTGCCGTCAGATTTGGCCGCCGCTGTGTTCATCGTTCTGCACATTCCTTCGTATGGTACGATCGCTATTCCGCCGCGTTGTTTTATGGCGCGCATTCCCACCGTGCCGTCGTCACGCGCTCCGGTCAGGACGACTCCGATTACGCGAGGACCCGCCGCTCGCGCAGCGGAACGAACTCGCGAGGCAAAACAGAATCGAGCAGTTGCAGCTATCTGTGCTGCTGGAACGATTCCCGCACTACGTCATGGTATTGAACGCCGACAACCTGATGATCCACGCGGTCAACGCGGCCTACAAAGATCTGTTTGCTGATCGTAACGTACAAGGTATAACAATTGTCGAAGTTTTTCGGGTCCGGATTTGGATCAACTGATTAAAGTCCTCAGAGGTGTGGTCCGGAACAAGCAGTCGGTGAAGACTCAGCCTATCCTTGCCAGTGCCGGGAATCACAGCGCGGGTGAAAAGTTTGTCCACACGATTGTGCCTATCACCGACGCTAATAGCTCACAGGTTAATCGCCTTTTTATCTATAGTGAAAGGGCTGAGTAATGGGGAGGAATACATTAAATCGCCTTTAATGGATGTATAACACTCGCAAACTGTACGCTCCAAAACTTCACGTTTCGCAATGGCTAGCTGCCCACGTCTATACTCGATCCCACCCATACTTTGAAGCATTCCTGCAGCTACTGTGATGCCCGCACGGCGCGCACCGACTCTGGAAGCAATCATTTCCTGCGTCAACCTCAGCTTATGATCGCCCACACGATCGTGAATCATGAGCAGCCAGCAGCAGAGTCGTTCCAGTATCGTGTGCCGAGTATTACAAACGCAGCGTTGCGACACTTGCGTAATCAGCGATCGGTAACACTTCATCAGGGCTTTGAGAGCAGTCTCACTCTGAACGAATAACTTATCCAGGACCGCCGCATCGAGTTGAATGGCATGCCCTCCGATTGTCACCCAGACCCAATGCCTTGAAGTACCGCCCCCCAGAATGGAGGATATTCCCACCAACCCTTCGCGGCCAACCATCTGCGTTTCAAGCGTGGTCCCATCCTCCATGATCGCGAGACCTGACGTCACACAGTCGAGCGGAAAGTAAACCACGTCGATCTTATCTCCCTGTTCAAACAGAACCTGGTTCACTGTAAGAGGAACGATTCTTAATTCAGGAAGAAGCGAGTTGGTTACCCCGGGAATGCTGAGAAGCTCAGCGAGCAGCTCATTACGAGAGGCGATGCTTGAAGTAAGCACTTCTCTCCGCTCAGACAATAAGAATGGTTTTGTATCGGTACTCATCACGAATCCTCCGTACTCCGCCATGGAGACTCAAGTGATGTTACCTAGCGAGGTTGAATACTTGCTAGAAACGGGCATAATTTTACCTCGTTTGTCCGACGGCGTACAGTGGTGAACTTCACCCCGTGGCCACTGTCTGTTACTCGAGGCTTTACGACACTTCCGAATCGCGAATTTCTGGCTGAAATTGTTCGCCAACGTACCGACGGGCTATGTTTGTAATCGTAAATTCGCTGCACACAACAAGCAGGGTGGCCGTGGTCGGCATATCCTTCCCGACTGACCTTGAGAAATATATGCCGGCCCGGCCTTTACACCGAGTTAAATTCGCCCGATATTTCCCGTAAAACAGAGATTAGCCAGACTTGAACCGAGCGTAGGCTATGTCACCTAACCATCCCCCACGTGTCCTCTATATCGAGGATCACGAAGATACGCGTGAGCTTGTTACACTCGTGCTCGAACAACGAAGTGTCGAAGTTGTGACTGGCGCAACTATCGAGAGCGCACTGGCGCTCGCGGGCACACAGCAATTCGATCTTTATCTTTTGGATTCGTGGCTGCCGGATGGTTCAGGTTTGGACCTTTGCAGGCAGATACGTGAATTTGACAAGGCAACACCCATTCTCTTTTACTCCGCCGCCGCTTATGAAATGGATCGCGCCGAGGCCATTGCATCAGGCGCGCAAGCTTATCTGGTCAAACCCAGCCCACCGTCAGAATTGTGTAATCTCGTCACCTCATTGATCAACTCGAACAGTCTCGTGCGCGCTACGGTCGCTTGCACCACCTGCGGGCCAAATACTCCACAGCAGCAGGCCTGAAAGCCAGAGCACCGCTATTCCAATCAGTGTTAACGTAATCCAGAAGGTCAAATACGAACCGAACGTTAGCTCCCACCCGGGTTGAATCGAGTGTGCGAGGTTTACGTTTAGCTGGGGCGGCGTGACGAGGCGCGATAAGAGTTGAATCACGAGATACCAACCAAGCGCCCAGCGCCATGCAGTTCGGTCCATGCGATAATGGCGCAGCGCAATCATCGCTACCGCAAGTCCACCCACGTGTGCAAGTGTTGAAGTGAGAAACACACCCCACGCGAGTACCACGTAGATGAACCAAACTAATAAACCGGGGATCGTCCAGATTGCGGCTAATCTAACAACCCTGGCTTTCTCGAGAAAGAGTCCCATCGCGAGCACCAGGTTGCCGATGTTGCACATCCAGAGCAAGTTCCCGAGTTCATTGACTCTCCAGTAATGAACTCCCTGCGCCATAAAGAAAAACAGCGGGAGCAAACCCAGCAGGCGCATTCTGTGCATCTTTGTGTTCTCTGTGTACACAAACAACACAAGAAGATAAAAAACAAAGTCTGTCTTGACAACTGACGACGCTGAACACAGACTACGCCCGAAGAGTTATGAGTTCTCTGGAAGACCTCCTCAAAAAATCAATACCAGAATTGAGTGACCTCTTTGTGCGGCGTCAGCGGCGTGTACCTAAAGGTTTACTTGAAGCTCTGGAAGTTGATAAGAGACAAGGCGCGCACCAGCTCGCGCGACGCATTCGCGAACGTTATCGTGAGAATCGTTCCGAAGGTCAGCGCCTCCATTTTCTGCTGCGCTTTGAGATCGAATTGTGGAGTCAGGGTTATGGACTCGTCGCCGGAGTTGACGAAGCAGGTATGGCGCCGCTTGCGGGGCCCGTAGTCGCGGGCGCTGTCATCCTCCCGCAGAATTACAAACTCCGCGGACTTAACGATTCGAAGAAGATTCTCGATCCTGAGAAACGAGATGAGCTTGCAGTGCAGATCAAACAGGACGCGGTCTGCTGGTCAGCTGGATTCGCAGAGGTCGAAGAGATCGACAAGATCAACATCTATCACGCGGGACTGCTCGCCATGCAGCGAGCAGTGCAAGGTTTGAGTTGCGCGCCAGACTTCATCCTCGTTGACGCCCGTAGAATTCCAAATACCCAGACACCTCAACGCGGTATCATCCGCGGCGATGCACTCTCAGCCAGCATCGCCGCCGCTTCGATCATCGCGAAGACCACGCGCGACAAACACATGCTGGAGTTGGACCAGATGTATTCCGGCTACGGGCTCGCAACGCACAAAGGTTATCCAACACCTGAGCACTGTCACGCGTTGAAGTCTCTCGGCGCCCTGCCGATTCATCGCCGCAGCTTCGCGAGGGTGCGGCAGGCATTGGGACTCGACCCGATCCAAACCGAGCTTTTCGCAACCGAGGAAGAGATACCAGCTGAGGTTGCGCTGGAGACCTCTGCGTAACCTCTGCGTCCTCTGCGTCTCTGCGGTTAAAACGCCATTTCACCGCAGAGGCGCTGAGGACGCAGAGGTTACGCAGAGAATTTTTAACGGTTCCTCTACACTTAAAGAATCACTTTAGGCTTTACTGGCCTCGATGGGGTTAACCGAATACAAGAAGAAGCGGAAGTTTGATAAGACTCCGGAGCCCGGGCCGACGAAGAAACGTACGCGCTCGGGCCGGATGTTCGTCATCCAGAAGCACCGCGCTACGCAACTCCACTACGACTTCCGACTCGAGGTCGATGGTGTGTTGAAGTCGTGGGCCGTTCCGAAAGGTCCGTCACTCGATCCCAAAGTGAAGCGACTGGCGATGCAGGTTGAAGATCATCCCGTTGACTATGCCAAATTTGAAGGGGTGATACCTGAAGGCGAGTACGGCGGCGGAACGGTGATGGTCTGGGACTACGGAACGTACAAACCGGAAGAGACCGACGATGTGGAAGCTGCTCTGCGCAAGGGCGAACTTAAATTCACGCTTGAAGGCGAAAAGTTAAAGGGGTCGTGGGTTCTTGTGCGCACGCGGGAACGACAGTGGTTGCTGTTGAAGCATCGCGATTACTACACGACTGAAGAAGATGTCACTGAACTCGCGCCCGTTTCAATCATGACTCGACGTTCGCTAGCAGAGATTGCGGAAGACGAAGGCGGGGATGTTAAGAAAGCGTCGACTGGAGATCCGAAGAAGATCCCGCGCCGCACCGGCGTGAAGCGCCGCAAGAAAGGTGCAAAGGCAAAAGTCTGGCACAGCAACCGGGCCAGCTAATCCGTCACCATCCGTGTAATCTGTGGTTAGGTTTTAAATCAGCCCTCGATACGACAATTCCCCATCAACGATCCTCGCTGCTGAAGTGTATGGATGCTCCTCGGTTTTCCTCTGATCGATGATGTGTACAACCGTATGCCCCTCGGCTTTCAAGTAATCCGAGATCAAGCTGCGATGACAACGCCACCAAACCGCTTCAGCGCACATCACCGCTGTTCGCGCACCGCTTGCTAGTTGAAGTAAATCCTTAACCGCATTCCTGAACTCCTCGCTTTCCATGTGATCCGCGTAGGCACGAAACTGAGCGTTCTTCCAGGCAGTGTTGTGCGAATCCGCGCGCGCTGTTCGTCGTCCGCCAAGCCTTGGCTCATGTCTGTATTGAATTCCCAACTGCTCTAACGATTCCGAGAGCTCCGGCTTATTGAACTGCGGATATCGCCGCGAGCCTGGAAACATTCGCACATCCACCAGCACTTGAATCCCATGTGCCTCGAGGATCTTCCCAAACTCTTCACCGCTTCGAGTCGAGTGCCCAACTGTCCAAACGGTAAACATAATCATCAACTTCAACTGTAGGCCCGCCGACCGTTAAAGATAAGCTTCAAGTCGAAACCTACCCTTCGCTTCATAAAGCGGCTTCCAAAGATCTCCAATCTTGCGAACGCGCGCGGGCACGTTGTCGATGCGGAAGTCGTCGATCGCAATCCCGCGCTCCAACTCTTTCCACGTCACTGGCGTCGAGACGGTCGGCAGTTTGTTTGGTCTAACCGAGTAGACAGAAGCGAGCGTTCGACCCCATGCGTTCTGGTTATAGTCAACCAACACTCTTCCCTTCGGCCTCTTCGAAATCTGGTAGACCGCGGTTAAGAGCTTTGGCGCTTGCGAGGCAACGGCGTAAGCAAACTCTTTCGCAAACGTCCACACCTGTTTTTGAGTTGGCCCGCGCTTGATCGGAATGTAGATGTGGATTCCTTTTGAGCCGGTCGTCTTCGCAAAGCTCGGTATCTTCAGTGCATCAAGCGCCAGCTTCAAAAACAACGCCGCTTCACACACCTTTTCAAACGTCGCATTCGGCACCGGATCGAGATCGAAGTGCAGATAATCCGGGCGATCGACGTCGTCGCAGCGTGCATACCATTGGTTAAGATCGATGCACCCGAGATTGATTACCCACATCAGCGCGGCGATATCCTGAATCATTGGGAAGTTAATGATGTTGCCCGACTCATGTTCGATATTGCAGATCTCAATCCACGCGGGGCGCGGTGATGGCGCACGTTTCATGAAGAAAAACTCCCCCGCGGCGCCGTTCGGATACCGCTTCATCACCATTGCACGATCCACAACGTGCGGTAAGAGCACCTCAGCAACGTCGAGGTAATACTGAATGAGGTCTCGCTTGGTGACGTGCAGCTTCGGCCAGAAGGGTTTGTTGAGGTTGGTGAGTTTTACGATTCGATCTTCGAACTGAACGTCGAGAGTCGTTTTATCCTTCGGAAGCTTGATGTGGGGAATTGAAGACGTGCGGCGTTTCTTTGTTGATGCTCGTTCTACGACCGCCGGGTGATAATCACGCGTCGGGAAGCTAAACTTCGGCATGAAGTTAAAGTAAAACCTTAAACCTGTTTCTAAACGATCGTTCCATCCGGAATGACGGCGTTCTTGGGCACGATGATGATACTGTCGCGAATAAAGTACGAACCGCCTGGTCCATCAGCTTCAACCACGCCGGCTTCATTCAGCAGCCGCGCATTCTGTCCGATGCGCGCGTTCTTATCGATGATGGCGTGCTTGACGACTGTTCCCTCCCCTATCCCAAGGCGCGGCACTCCTCTACTCAAATCGCTGCGCATGTCGTCGAAGGTTTGATAAAAGTCTGCGCCCATCATATACGAAGCGTCGATCTGCACGCCCCTTGAAATCCTACTACGCAGGCCCATGACAGAATTAGTGATCTTCGCACCGCTGATGATGCAACCATCACTGATGATTGAGTCATTGATCTCACTCTCTTCCATCTTTGAAGGAGGCAGGTAGCGCGTGCGCGTGAACACTGGCGCCTCGGCATCAAACAAATTGAATTTCGGAATCTTGCTCGTCAGATCGAGGTTCGCGCGATAGAACGCGCCGATCGTTCCGATGTCTTCCCAGTAGCCGTCGAACATGTGTGCCTGCACATGCCTCGAATTTATGGCCGAGGGAATGACGTGCTTGCCAAAGTCGATCGAAGCTGGATCTTCTGCAAGTAGCTCTTCAAGCTTGTCGTACTTGAACACGTAGATTCCCATCGACGCGAGAAACGGGCGGCGCTGTGCTTCCTTCGGATCGAGTCCGAGTTGCGTGGTGTCAACCTGCATCGAAAGCAACTCTTCACCTTTAGGTTTCTCTTTAAACTCGACGATGCGCCCCGTGTCATCGGTTTTCAGTAAACCAAACTCACTCGCAGACCGCGGTTCACACGGGATCACTGAAACCGTCACATCAGCATCAGACTGATGATGACGTTCGAGAAACTCGCGATAGTCCATTCGATAGAGATGATCGCCGGAGAGTATCAAGAGGGTGTCAATGCCCCAGTCTCTGATGTGCGGTAACACTTGTCTGACTGCATCGGCAGTTCCCTGGAACCACTGCGGGCTCTCAGGTGTTTGTTCAGCAGCGAGGATCTCGACAAAGCCGTTTGAGAACTGCGAGAAGCGATAAGTTTGTGCGATGTGCCGGTTGAGTGATGCGGAGTTGTATTGCGTCAGAACGAATGTGCGCAGGATGTCGGAGTTGATGCAGTTTGAAAGCGCGATATCGACGAGCCGGTACTTGCCGCCCAGCGGAACTGCCGGTTTCGATCGCTGTTGCGTAAGCGGAAAGAGACGGTTACCGGCGCCTCCGCCAAGAATCACTGCCAACAGTTTTGGACTTGCCGGCATTTACTCGTCACCATTCCTAATAAGCGGAGGTTCTTGCAGAGGTTGAAGGTTTACCCGCGGCTTCCTGTGCGATCTTTACGCCAACACTTGCGCCGATGCGTGTTGCGCCTGCTTCAACCATCTTGCGCGCGTCTTCGAGACCTTTCACACCGCCCGACGCTTTCACGCCAAGTTCGCTCCCGACTGTGCGTCGCATCAGTGCGACGTCGGCAACGGTTGCGCCACCCTTTGAGAATCCCGTTGAAGTTTTGACGAAATCGGCGCCTGCTCTTCTTGCCGCCTCGCAGGCACGGACTTTTTCATCGTCGGTCAACAAGGCAGTCTCAATGATCACTTTACAGATCGCGTCGTACTCGTGCGCGACTTGTGCAACGGAACGAATGTCATGTTCCACGAGACAATCGTCGCCGCTCTTCAACGCGCCGACGTTGATGACCATATCAACTTCTTTCGCGCCATCGAAGATCGCGCGACGCGCTTCGTAGGCTTTAACGTCAGGGAGTGTGGCTCCAAGCGGAAACCCGATCACAGTGCAGACAGGAATCCCACTTCCGACCAAATTGCACGCGGCGACCCGCACCCACGTCGGGTTTACGCAAACAGATGCGAAGCGATAAGTCGCAGCCTCGCGGCAGAGGGTTTTGATGTCTTCGTCCGTCGCTTCAGGTTTCAACAACGTATGATCGATTAAACCAGCCCATTCCCTTGCCGTTCCTGTTTCTCCAAGCACCAGGCCGATGCGAGCGGCTCCGGCATCGACGATGCGGTGCATCCGTTCAGGGCAGCGATGGAAACATTCAGACGTGCACCCGCACATGGCAGCCTGCTCTACGCCGTCGCCATTCAGACGAGCCACGATCACATCGGTGATCTGCTCTATCAGCTTCTCGTAATCGCCGTTGTTTGAGAAGGGCATGGCGGACATTCTAACAGTCACAAAGAAGCACAAAAAGCACAAATGCAAATTGTGCTTTTTGTGCCTTTTTGTGGCTCATCTTTGGTATTGGCGCTGGATCGCATCGATCTTGGCGACGCGTTTTCGATGTCGCTCTTCGCTGATCTCCGTCGAAAGCCAGGTCGTCACAATCTCGCGCATCTGTGCGCTGCTGATCGTCTTGCTCCCGAGAGTCAACACGTTCGCGTCGTTGTGTTCACGTGAATTGCGCGCGACCTCAACCGAATAACACGCCGCCGCGCGCACGCCCGGAACCTTATTCGCCGTCATCGCACTGCCGACTCCTGCGCCATCGATCATAATACCGACGTCCGCGGTTCCGTTCGCAACTGCGCGTGCGACTGCGTGAGCAAAGTCAGGATAGTCAACAGCCTCTTCCGCGTAAGCTCCAAAGTCCTGCACCTTGTGACCGAGATCGCCGAGCACAACCTTGAGCTCTTCCTTCATCGTGAATCCGCCATGATCCGCTCCAACGGCGATTATCTTCGACGCCTTCGATCCACGCCTCGAGGCGCGTCGCACGATCTCGATCTTCTTTTCATTTACGATGTCCGCTGCGAGCGGCGTTAGGCGAGCGTCTTCACCGATCCGCAGAACCGCGCCAGCTTCGAGTCCGCGCACGTCGTCTTCCGTGATAATACTCTTCGCTGACTCATCACGTGCGACTCCGGGTTGTGAAGGAGTTTCTGAAACCGTGTTTACGAAGCGAGTAGGGGTTGAAGAAGCAGGAACATTCTCAGGGGCAGCCTTTGCCAGCACCTCGCGCACTAGCGCGCGAACTCGATCCCGGGTTGAATCATCAGCCATCAACCATTCCTCAGATCCAACAACCGTCCTGAAGCCGCGACAATTCTTCCACTTCTAAACGTGAAGTCAACACGGCCCACATAAATCCCGCTCTTGCCCATTTCGAATATCAACGTCTTCGCGCCACAAGGTTGGGTTTGCGTAACGGGCTGCTCCATGAAGAGATGCGTGTGACCGCTGGCGATGAAGTCAATCCCGTCAACCTGCGACGCAACCAGCGAGTTGCCTCTCTGGTTATCCTTGTTATATCCAAGGTGCGACATGCAAACGACGAGGGAGCAGCGCTCCTCTTCACGCAGCTTCTTAACTACGTCACGCGCGGCGAGCGTGGGATCGATGAAAGTTATGCCTTTGAAGTTTGCAGGAGTGATGAGGGCAGTCGGACTGATTCCGAGACCAAATAGCCCGACTCGAATTCCGCCAACCGTCTTCACAACGTAACGTTTGACCTTGCCTTCGAGAGCAGTTCCTTTAACGTCGTAGTTCGCTGAGACGATGTCGAAGTTAGCAAACTTTAAAGCCGCGGCAAGTGCATCGACGCCGTTATCAAATTCGTGATTGCCGAGCGTGCCCGCGTCATATCCGATCGCAGACATCGCTTTGTACTCAACTTCACCTTTGTAGAAATTGAAGTAAGGGGTGCCTTGCAACACGTCACCAGCGTCTACGAGGAGCGTGTTCGGGTTCTCTTTCCTGATTCGCTTAACGAGTGTTGCGCGTCGTGCAACGCCTCCCATGCCCGCGTTCATGTCGTTCGCGGGCAACGGATCAATCTGCGAGTGCGTGTCGTTCGTGTGAAGGATGGTGATTACAGTGTCTGCTGCACTAAGTACGGCTCGCGGGAAGGCGACGGCTCCGGCGCCAAACACGGCGGAGGTTTTCAAAAATGTTCGTCGATCGATCATCGAGGAGTCTCTGGTGACTTGGCGTCTGGTCCAACCTGGACAAAGCGATTATCAACAGCACCGCGAATCGCTCGCCCTGCTGCTGTTTCCGACTTGATGTAGTTCAGGATCGCATCGCGCAAAGTGAGGTTAAGTGGCGTTGCGCTTTTTGCTTCCTGGAGGATTGCGTAAGAGCCCCCGCCGAGTCGCAAAAGGTAATCGATTGTGACGATCGTATAGATCTTTTGCGGATCGATCTCCTGCTCTTTTCCATTCTCGTCTACGAGTTTGCCGCTAATGAATTCGGCGCGGCTCTGGTCGTTCCACTTGAAGTGGATACGCGCACCCGCTTGAGCATCGCGCGGCACGATCTGAAGCAATTGCGCGAGTTGCGCACCGGTTAAATCGACTGCGGTAAGAGCATTTTCAAACGGCAACAACTCAAAAATGTCGCTGGCCCGCAATTCGCCCGCGGAGATCTCATTTTTACGCAGGCCACCAGCATTTACGACCGCTAGCGTTACAGGCTTTCCGAGTTTCGCTTTTGCCTGAGCCATCATTCCGTCGGTTACAAAGTGTCCGAGTGAGCCCGCGCCGACTCCCTTTTTCCTCAGGCTGGATTCGAGCCGTCCGATCACTTTGCTCAACTCATTAACTTTTTCGCTGTATGGCGCAACGATCTTCTCGACGTCCGGATCGTTGGGAATACTGGCGTCAATGCCAGAACGGTTCGCGCGAGTAACAGTCTTTGTTGGAGTTGCGGTGATTCCGGGCTTTGCTGGATTGGGCGTGGCCGGACAGGGCTCGATCACAGTTCCCTGCCCCAATGCAGGAACAACAAAAACTAATAGAGCAGCAATGCGAAGAAGCATTCCGAGGTGCCTCTGCGTAATCTCAGCGCTCTCTGCGCCTCTGCGGTTAACGTGTGCGTGCGGATTATTCACCGCAGAGGCGCAGAGAACGCTGAGTTTACGCAGAGAAAACATGTCAGTCATTGACCTGAACGATGAGCTTGCATAGTATGTCGCACCACGCGGCACATAGGCAAACGTCTTGCTCTTCAATCCTGCAACCCTGAAGGAGAAACAAGTTGGCTACTTCGTCCTCGCAGTTCACTTCGGAGTTCTCTAATCCTAATCTTAAAATCCTCTTACCTGAGGAACAGATCCAGGCGCGCATCAAAGAATTGGGCCAGCAGATCACGCGCGACTATGCTGGACTAAATCCGTTGCTGATCGGCGTGCTGAAGGGCGCGTGCTTTTTTCTGAGTGACCTGCTTCGCGCGATCGACACGCAACTGGGCATCGAGTTTATGGCGATCTCGAGTTACGGATCGTCAACGCGCACCTCGGGCGAAGTTCGCATCATGAAGGATCTTGATGTGCCCATCGAAGGGCGGCACATACTCGTAGTCGAAGACATTGTTGACACCGGACTGACGCTCTCCTACCTGCTCGCGAACCTCGCGTCGCGCGGAGCTGCCACAGTGAAGCTCGCGGCGCTCCTAGATAAATACGAGCGCAGGCAGAAAGAAGTGAAGATCGACTACCTCGGATTTCAGATCCCGGATGAATTTGTCGTGGGGTATGGTTTGGATTATGCCGAGCGTTATCGGAACTTACCGTTTATAGCGGTGCTGAAGAATCCACAGACGTAGGAGGAAGCTCACGTGAAGAAAGTTTTGGTGTCATTCGTTTTGTTCCTGTTTGCTGTTTCCGTTCAAGCGCAGACAGACTGGTCGAAAGTCGAGATCAAGGCGCAGAAAGTTTCGGGCAACGTTTACATGCTTGAAGGCGCTGGTGGAAATATCGGTGTATCAGTTGGTGATGACGGAATTTTGATCGTCGATGATCAGTATGCGCCAATCGCCGACAAGATTAAGGCCGCACTGAAAGGCATCGCGGACAAGAAGTTGCGCTTCATTCTCAACACGCACTGGCACGGCGATCACACGGGGGGCAACGTTATCTTTGGACCAGAGGCGCCGATCATTGCTCACGACAATGTGCGCAAACGAATGTCGACCGAACAAAAGTCTGAGATCTTCAAGAGAACTACTCCGGCAGCTCCGAAAGAAGCGCTGCCGGTTGTCACGTTCAATCAGAATCTGACTGTTCACTTCAACGGTGAAGAGATCCGGGCCATTCACTATCCACACGGACACACCGACGGCGACAGCGTCATCTTCTTCACTTCGTCAAACGTGGTTCACCTCGGTGACAACTTCTTCGCTGGAAGATTTCCATTTGTGGATCTTGATAGTGGTGGCAACGTCGAAGGACTGACGAAGAACATCGGCGAGATCATCGAGAAGATCCCGGCGGGCGCAAAACTCATCCCCGGCCATGGTCCACTCTCAACAATCGACGATCTAAAAACCTACCACAACATGTTACTAAAAACGTCCGACGTCGTCCGTCAAAAGATCTCCGCCGGCAAAACCCTCGAGCAAATCAAGACCGAAGGCCTGCCGGACGAATGGAAATCCTGGGGCACCGGCTTTATCAAAACCGACTTGTGGTTAGAGATCGTTTATAAAAGTCTGACTGCGAAGAAGTAGATACACAAAGGCACAAAAAGATCACTTGTGCATTTTTGTGTAACTAGGTTTTTAGTTCGGCTAGAAAGCTCTTACCGGCGGTCAAACGCAAACCAAAATTGTCGGCGATTGTTTGTCCGATGTCGGCGAGGGAGGCGCGGGTGCCGAGGTTGATGCCGGGACGAGAGGATTTTCCGTAGACGAGGAGGGGGGCGTATTCGCGTGTGTGGTCGGAGCCGTGGAAGGTGGGATCGTTTCCGTGATCCGCGGTGATCATCATGACATCGTCGTCGCGCATCGCCGACTCAATTTCCGGAAGACGTGAATCGAAGTGTTCGAGGGCTTTGGCGTAGCCTTCAGTGTCGCGGCGATGCCCGTAGAGCATGTCGAAGTCAACGAGATTCGAGAAGATTAACCCGCGAGTGGAATCTTCGAGTGCTCTAATTGTCTGATCGATCGACTGTTCGTTGTTCTTCGCTGTTACTTCCTTCGTCACACCCATCGAATCGTAAATCGAAGCGATCTTTCCGATACAAACAACGTCGAGGGCCTCGTCAGCAAGCGCCGGAAGTAGGTTTTCGCGCGGCGGCGGGACCGCATAATCGTGACGATTCTCAGTGCGATAAAACGCACCCGGCTCACCTAAAAAAGGACGCGCAATTACACGTCCCACTTTGTGCTCGCCATCGAGTATGCGGCGCGCGATCTCGCAAATCTCGTAGAGACGTTCGAGCGGTATCACTTCTTCGTGTGCCGCGATCTGAAAAACAGAATCAGCGGACGTGTACACAATCGGCTTGCGCGTCTTCACATGTTCTTCACCGAGCACCTTGATGATCTCAGT
>Ga0075421_100007423_pt1 | contig 13430 bp, 14 predicted proteins | sample SoiMetdeltSBSDD5_FD_75292 | JGI IMG/M metagenome (GOLD analysis project Ga0075421, IMG submission 75292) | Bulk soil microbial communities from a Populus tree surrounding site in Tennessee, USA - Soil MetaG P. deltoides SBSDD5 | ecosystem: Environmental > Terrestrial > Soil > Tree plantation... | reverse complement strand
CGAGCGGCGGCGCGCAACCAACGACGGTGCCGAGCGGCGGCCCTCAGCCGACCACAATCGGAAGCGGCGGTCCGCAGCCACGCACGGTACCGAGCGGGCGCTGACGCGCGCGCGGTTCCTCGCGCGGAGACGCGGGGGACGAGGCGGAGACGCGCAGAATACGGCCGGGGCACTTGCCCCGGCCGTGGTGCTTTCGTGCTATAACGCCACGTCATGGCGCGCACGTCGGCCCTTCCCGCGAAGGTGGGTGTCGGCCCGCACGTGCCGCCGGCGCCCGTACTCTATCGCCTGCTTCGCACGCCCGTGCGCACGGCTCTCGAGCGATGGTTCGCGCTCGACGTGGAGGGCGACGATCGCCTGCCCGCCCACGGCCCCTATATCGTGGCTGCCAATCACCACAACTACCTGGATGGCGTGGTGCTCGGCGTCACCGTCCCCGCGCCGGTCGCGTTCCTGGTCATGCCGCGGGTGTACCGCGCCACCCCGCTCCACCCGCTCTTCCACCGTCACATCGGCTCGATCCTGCTCTCGCTGGAGCGCCCCGACGTCGGCGCCCTGCGCGCGGCGCTGCAGTGCCTCGAGCGTGGCGGCGTGATCGGCATCTTCCCGGAAGGACCGTTCAGCCTGCAGGGCCGGCTCGAGCGCGGTCTGCCCGGCGTGGGCCTGCTCGCGTTGCGCTCGGCCGTGCCCGTCGTTCCCGTGGCCATCCGCGGGACGTACGAAGCGCTGCTGGGCCGGCGTGGCTACATCCCGCGCCGCCATCCGATCGTCGTGCGCTTCGGGACCCCGCGCGTCTTCGCCACCAACGGCGATGGCGGGCGCACCGCGCGGGCCCATGTCACGACGCGGGTCATGGAGGACATCGGCGCCCTGTTGGCGAAGTCGGCGACGTGACGAAAGCGTGGAGCGGTCGCTTCACGGCGAAGACGGACGCCGCCGCGGAGCGCTTCACGGGATCGCTCGCGTTCGACCGCCGGCTCTGGCCCTACGACGTCCGCGGCAGCATCGCGTGGGCGCGCGCGCTCGCCCGCGGCGGCGTGATCACCGCCGCCGAGCGCGACGCGATCGTCACCGGCCTCCAGCAGATCCACGAGGAGCTGGAAGCGGGCCGCTTCACCTTCCGGCCCGAGCTCGAGGACATCCACATGAACGTCGAGCGCCGTCTGCAAGACATCGCGGGCGCCGTCGGCGGCAAGCTCCACACGGGCCGCTCCCGGAACGACCAGATCGTGCTCGACGAACGCTTGTATCTGCGCGACGTCGTCGCGCGCACACGCGCGGGACTCACGCGGCTGGAAGAGGCGCTGCTGGCGCGGGCGGAAGAGACGGTCGATGTCGCCATGCCCGGCTATACGCATCTGCAGCACGCGCAGCCGGTCGTGCTCGCCCATCACCTGCTCGCCTACGTCTTCATGCTCGAGCGTGATCGCGAGCGTGTGGCCGACGCCGGCCGCCGCGCCGACGTGCTGCCGCTCGGCTCCGGCGCCCTCGCCGGCACCGCGTTTCCCATCGATCGCGACGCGCTCGCGCGGGACCTCGGATTCCCGAGCGTGAGCGCCAACAGCCTCGACGCCGTGAGCGATCGCGACTACGTGGTGGAATTCCTGGCCGCCGCCGCCATCACCGGCATGCACCTCTCCCGCCTTGCCGCCGATCTCACGCTGTGGGCGACGTCGGAGTTCGGCTTCGTGGAGTTCTCGGACGCGTTCGCCACCGGGTCCTCGATCATGCCGCAGAAGAAAAACCCGGACGTGGCGGAGCTGGTGCGGGGGAAGAGCGGCCGGCTCTACGGCAACCTCGTCGCCGTCCTCACCACCATGAAGGGGCTTCCCCTCGCCTACAACTCCGACATGCAGGAAGACAAGGAGCCGCTCTTCGATTCCGTCGATACCCTCGACGCGATCCTCGAGGTGCTGCCGCCGATGATCGCGTCGCTCGTCTTCCACACCGATCGGCTGCGCCGCGCCGCCGGCGAGCAGTTCTCGACCGCCACCGATCTCGCCGACTACCTCGTGCGCAAGGGCCTGCCCTTCCGGGAAGCGCACGAAGTCGTGGGGCGGATCGTGCGCTTCGCCCTCGATGCCGGCGCCGCTCTGGACGCGCTCGCCGTCGATGATCTGCGCCGCTTCTCGCCCCTCATCGACACCGACGTGAAAGCGGCGATCACGGTGGACGCCTCGCTCCGCGCGCGCGCGGTGACCGGGGGCACCGCTCCCGACGCCGTGCGAGACGCGCTCGCGCGCGCGCGCACGCTCGTCGCGCGCGAATGAGACGCGGCGCAGGAGCGGTCGCCCGCGCCGCGGTCGTGGCGGCCGCGCTGGCCGCGTGCGCCAAGGTGGGCCCGCCGGTGGCGCCCGAGGTGCGCCTCCCGCGCGCGGTGAGCGACCTCACCGCCACCGTGACCGACGGCGCCGTGGACCTGGCGTGGACGAACCCGTCGCGCCGGGTGGACAACACGGTCATCCGCGATCTCGCCGTCGCGCGCGTCTATCGCACCGATGACACCGGCACCGGCGATCCCAAGCCCGCGCTCGTGAGCGGCCGCCGCGTGGCCGGGTACCGGGAAATCGCGCGCATCGCGCTCGACACGCCCGAGAAGCGGCGGGCCGCCACGCGCGCCGCCACCACCGACCGCCAGGACCTCGCGTTCGGGCGGCGCTACACCTACGTCGTGCTCACCGAGGATGCGCAGGGCCGCACAAGTCTGCCCTCGTCGCGCGTCAGCGTGTTCTTCATCGCGCCTCCGGAAGCGCCGCGCGACCTCTCGGGAGAGCCGGGCGACGGGCAGGTCCGCTTGCGCTGGCGGCCGCCCGCGCGGCTCACGGACGGCAGCGAAGCCGGCGCCGACATCGTCTACGAGGTCCTGCGCGCGACGGCACCCGAGGCGCCGGTCGAGTCGATCACACCGACGCCGCTTACCGCCACCGAGCTCGTGGACCGCGATCTCGAAAACGACCGCGCCTATGTGTACGCGGTGCGCGCGCTCCGCACGTCGGGCACCACCGTTGCGCGCGGCGCGCCGTCGGCAGCCGTCACCGTCACCCCGCTCGATCTGACCCCTCCCTCGGCACCGTCGAACCTGGTCGCGGTTGCCTCGGGCAACACCGTGCGTCTCTCCTGGTCGCCGAGCCCGGAGGGCGACGTCGCCCTCTACATCGTGTACCGGGCCATGGAGGGCGCGGCCTTCGCGCGGATCGGGGCGGCGCCGGCACCCTCGACCACGTTCCTCGACCGCGACGTCGCCGCCGGACGGTACCGCTACGTGGTGACCGCGCAGGACCGGAGCTCGCGCGCCAACGAGAGCGCTCGCTCGAACGAGGTCAGCGTCACCGTGCCTTGACTTGCGCGGGGGCGGATGCTACGGTCACGAAGAAAAAAGATAACGACCACGCGCACATGGACACTTTGGGGAGGCGCTCCCATGAGCCAGATGTTCCACGGTTCGTACGTCGCGATGGTCACGCCCTTCCGTGACGGTAAAGTCGATGAAGCGAAGGTCCGCGAGCTGGTCGAGCTGCACATCTCGAGCGGCACCGACGGCCTGATTCCGTGCGGGACCACGGGGGAGTCGCCCACGCTGAGCCACGACGAGCATCGCCGCCTCATCGACGTCGTGGTGACCGCGGCGGGGGGGCGCATCCGGGTGGTGGCCGGGACCGGCTCGAACTCCACATCCGAGGCGATCGAGCTGACCCGCTACGCCGCCAAGGCGGGCGCGGCGGGAGCGCTGGTCGTGAACCCGTACTACAACAAGCCCACCCAGGAGGGCCTCTATCGTCACTTCCGCGCCGTCGCGGAGTCGGTGACGATCCCGATCATCGTCTACAACATCCAGAGCCGCACCGCCGTGAACGTGGAGACGGACACGCTCGCGCGCCTCGTGCGTGACTGCAAGAACGTGGTCGGCGTGAAGGAAGCCTCCGGTTCGCTCGATCAGATGACGCAGGTGATCCTCGCCTGTGGTCCCGACTTCTCCGTGCTCTCCGGTGACGACAACCTGACGTTCCCGCTCATGGCGGTGGGCGGCAGCGGCGTCGTCTCCGTCATCGCCAACATCCTGCCTCGGGAGACGGCGGACATGACGCACGCCGCGCTCGAGGGCGACTGGAAGCGCGCCCGCGACCTGCACTACAAGCTCTACCCGCTCGCGCGAGCGGCCTTCATGGAGACCAATCCGATCCCGATCAAGGAAGCGATGGCCATGGCGGGCATGATCGAGCCGGAGTTCCGGCTGCCGATGTGCCGTATGGCGGAGGGCAACCGCGAGCGCTTGCGCGCCGTGCTGAAGCAGTACGGGCTCGTGAAGTAAGCTTCGCCCTCATGACGGAAGTCGTCGTCGCCGGCGCCGCCGGCCGCATGGGCCAACGTGTCGTTGCCTGCCTCGGCGAGAGTCCCGCGCTGCGGCTGGTCGCCGCCCTCGAGGCGCCACGGCATCAGAGCGTGGGGCGCGACGCGGGCGAGATCGCGGGCGTGGGACGGCTGAACGTCGCCGTGACCGACGATCCCCACGCGGCCATCAGCGCCGACCGTGTCCTCGTGGAGTTCTCCACGCCGGAGGCCAGCCTCGAGCACCTGCGCCTCGTCGCCGCCGCGGGTGCCCGCGCCGTCATCGGGACCACGGGATTCACGACCGCGCAGCGCGAAGAGCTGACCGCGCTCGGCCGTCGGGCGGCGCTGATGGTGTCGCCGAACATGTCCGTCGCGGTGAACGTCGCCTTCAAGGTCCTCGCCGTCATGGCGCGCGCGCTCGGCGACGAGTACGACGTCGAGGTCACCGAGATCCATCACCGGTTCAAGAAGGACGCGCCGAGCGGCACCGCGTTGCGAATGGGCGAGGTCGTCGCGGAAGCGCTCGGACGCAACCTCGGTCAGGTCGCCGTCTACGGTCGCCAGGGATTCCCGGGCGAGCGGCCGCGGAAGGAGATCGGGATCCTGTCGCTGCGCTCGGGCGACGTGGTGGGCGAGCACACGGTCTCGTTCGGTGCGCTCGGCGAGCGTCTCGAGCTCACGCACCGGGCCCACAGCCGCGACACCTTCGCGCGCGGCGCCCTCCGCGCGATCACGTGGATCGCGACCCGCCCCCCCGGCCTCTATTCCATGCAGGACGTGCTCGGGCTCGCATGACCACCGACAAGCTCTTGCTCGAGGATGTCCGCTTCTTCGGCTATCACGGCGTCTCGACGGCGGAGCAGAGCGTGGGCGTCTGGTTCTCCGTGGACGCCGAGATGGCGCTCGATCTGGCGGCGGCCGCGGTGTCCGACGACGTCGGCGCCACGATCGATTACGGGGCGGTGGCTCGCCGCATCGTGGAGGTCGGCTCCGCCGGCCGCGTGAACCTCATCGAGCGCCTCGCCGGTCTCATCACGGAGGCGCTGTTGCGGGAGTTTCCCACACCTCAAGTACGTGTGCGCGTGCGCAAGATGACGCCGCCCCTCGGCGGCATTCACGGCACGCCGTCCGTCGAGCTGGTGCGGAAGCGCTGATGCCGCGCGTCGTGCTCGGGCTTGGCTCCAACGGGGACGACCGCGTGGGCTGGCTGCGCCGTGCGCACCAGACGCTCCGCGAGGCAGGAGAGATCAGCGTGGTGGACACGTCGCCGCTCTACGAGAGCGAGCCGTGGGAGAGCGAGCCGGGGACCGGCGTCGATGAGCGACGCTGGTATCTGAACTGCGTGATCTCCGTGGAGACGTCACTGCCCCCCACCGAGCTCCTCACGCGGCTGCAGGCGATCGAAACCGCCCTCGGTCGGACCCGGCCGCCGGGAACGCCGGAGGCGCAGCGGTTCGCGCCACGGACGCTCGACATCGATATCCTGTTCTATGGCGACGAGGTCCTGAGCGTGCCGGACGATCTCCACATCCCACACCTCCTGCTCCACGAGCGCGGCTTCGTGCTCCGCCCGCTCGCCGATGTGGCACCGGATCTCGAGCATCCGACGCTCTACCGCACGGTGCGGGACCTCCTCGCCGACCTCGAGGACGACCACGAGGTACGGCCCGGGGGCTACCCGGACCGCTGGTACGACTGAGCCCCGTGGGCTCCCCCGACTTCCAGCAGGCCGCCCTCCAGCACCTCAACGCGCTCTATAACTTCGCGATGTATTTGACCCGGAGCGCGCCGGAGGCGGAGGACCTCGTCCAGGAGACCTACCTCCGGGCCTTCCGGTTCTCGCACCGCTTCCAGCCGGGAACCCACCTCCGCGCGTGGTTGTTCCAAATTTTGAGGAACACGTTCTTGACCTTTTATCGGATCCGCGAGCGGGAGTCCGCGCTCGCGGAGGACGGTGTTCCCGATTGGGACATTCCGATGTTCCATGACGCGCCCGAGGAAGACGTCCGCGCCATGGACGCGCACACCGACCTCGAGCGCGCGATGCGCCGGCTGCCCGAGGAATTCCGCACGGTGCTCCTCTTGGCCGAGGTCGAGGGACTGCCCCTCGAGGACGTGGCTCGGATCATGGCCTGTCCAATCGGGACCGTGAAGTCGCGGATCTTCCGCGCCAAGGAGCGGCTGCGGACGTTGCTGAAGGACTACGAGACGAAATGAACGAGCGGGAACGCGAACAGTCCGACGAGTACCTGGGCCGCCGGCTCGCGAACGAGCTGCCGCGGCACGACGCGCCCGCGCGCCTGCGCGTCGCCATCGCGGACGCGGTCGCTCCCCGTCGGCGTTCGCTCACGTGGATGGCGCCCGGCGTGGCCGCTGCCGCCACCGCGCTCGTGCTCGTGCTGTTCTACATCCAGCTCCTGCCGCGCATCGAGCCCGCCGACCCCGTGCAGCGCCTGGTGCGCGCAGTGGTGAGCGAGCACACGCGCGCGCTCATGTGGGGCGCGCGGCGCTCGGAGGACATCGTCCCCGCCGCCCTGCCCGTGCTGGAGCGGGAGTCCGGCATCGGCCTCCGCGGCGCCTTCATGGGCGACGACGTGCTCGTCTTCGTGAGCGCGGAGCCGATCTATCTGGAGCGCCGCCGCGGCGTCGCGCTCCATTATCGTGACCCCGATGGCCATCTCGTCACCTACATCGCGCTCCCGGCTCCCGGCTTTCCTGCCCCGCCCGAGCGCTCGCGCGTCCAGATCGGTCGCTTCCGGCCCGGTCTTGCCCGCGAGAGCGGCTTCGCGACGTGGGTGTGGAGGGAGGGTGACCTCGCCTGCTTCATGGTCTCGGACATGGTCTCGCAGGCGGACGTGGAGCGGTTCAAAGACTACTTCGCGCGCGTGCGCGCTTCCACGAAGCCGTATCCGGCGTACTGAGCGGCGCGCGCTCAGCGCGGCCGCGTGCGCTCACGTCGCGGCGCGCGCTCAGCGGTGCTCGCGGACCGAGGCGTGATAACGCTGGAGCAGCGTGATCACGAGCGGCTCCATCGGTTCCGGAAGCGCGGAGATCGGGAACACCGCCGCCGCCTGCCCCTCGCCGAGCACGTGACGCTCCCACACCGATGTGACGTCGGCGGCGTAGACGTGATGCGGGACCTCCGCGTCCCAGAACGGCACCTGGCAGCGCACGGTCCACAGCTCGCGCCAGCGCTCGACATCGAGCCCGAGCTCCTCGCCGATCTCGCGGCGGATGGCGGCGACGGTGCTTTCGCCGTCCTGCACCGCGCCCCCGAACAGCGCCCAGTACCCGGGAGAGGCGACGTCGGGGCGCTCGTCGCGGAGCTGCAACGCGTAGCCGTCGCCGACGGTGAGAATCGCGAGAACCACCGCGCGGGGAACGATCCGCGCTCGCGGCGCCCGCGACGAGCGCGGCGGCCCGGCGTCAGTAGGCATTCTTGCTGAAGAGCCCCCGCCACAGGGTTTGCACGAGGATCTTGAAGTCGAGGAAGAGCGACCACCGCTCGATGTAGTAGAGGTCGTACTCGATCCGCTTCTCGAGCGACGTGTTGCCGCGCCAGCCGTTGATCTGCGCCCATCCCGTCATGCCCGCCTTGACCTTGTGCCGGAGCATGTAGCCGGGAATCTTTCGCCGGAACTCGTCGACGAAGAGCGGACGCTCCGGGCGCGGCCCCACCAGGCTCATGTCGCCGCGGAGGACGTTGAAGAGCTGGGGCAGCTCGTCGAGGCTCCACCGCCGCAGCATCGCGCCCACCCGCGTTCGCCGCGCGTCATTCGCGGTCGCCCACACCGGCCCCGTTTCCGCTTCCGCGTCCTCGCGCATGGTGCGGAACTTCAGCATCTGGAAGCGCCGGCCGTCGAGCCCCATGCGTTCCTGGCGCAGGAGGATGGACCCCCGCGAGCTCATCTGGATGGCGGCGGCGATGGCCACCATGGCCGGTGCGGCGACCGTCAGCGCAGCGGCGCCGAAGACGAGGTCGAACACGCGCTTCAGCACGTTGCTCCACCCGTGCAGCGGTGACTCCCGCAGGTGGATCAGCGGCACGCCCTCGAACTCCTCGATGCCGCCGCGGAGGGAGGCGAGGCTGAAGACGTCGGGGACGAGATGGATCGTCACGGGGTCATCGCCGATGGCCGAGAGCACGAAGCCGAGCTGGCTGTATTCCGTGTGGGGAAGAGCGAGGAACACGATATCGACGCGCATCGAATCGAGCACCGCGCGCAGATCCTTGTAGGCGCCGAGCCAGGCGAGGTGCTCGCCGGGAAGGTCGCTGCGATCGCCCACGAACCCGCTCACGCGGATGCCGACGTCGGGCCGATCGCGCAGCATGCGCGACACTTCCGCCGCCGGCTCACCGCCGCCGACGATGATCGCGTGACGCAGGATGTAGCCGCGACGGCGGCCGAAGCGCAGCGCTTCCCGGAAGACCGCGCGGGACGCGCTCACGGCCACGATGGAGAGGACCCAGAAATAGAGGATGACGAGCCGCGAGTAGTCGTACCCGCGGAAGAAGAACGTCATGATCGCGATGAGCACGAGGGCGCCCATCGTCGAGGCCTTCGCGACGTCGATCCACTCCGAGAGGTACGGCCCGAGCCGCCGCGGTCGGTAGAGTCCGAACGTGTGGAAGGCGACCGTCCACACGAGGAGGATGGGCAGGAGCTGCAGCGCGTATTGATCGAATGGCGGCACGCCACCCGGCACCGGGAACGGCCCCACCACGTGGAAGCGCAGCGCGTACGCGAGCAGCCAGCACGCGCTGATGAGGAAGAGGTCGCTCGCGAGCGTGAGCTGCGCGAGCAGCCGCGACGGTGCCTTCAGCACGGTCGCCGCGCCTCCAGCTGCGCCGTGACGTAGGCGGCCATGCGCTCCTTGAAGAGCGGCCGATCGAAGCGCTCGGCGTGACGGCGCAGCGCTTTCGGCTCGAAGAGGTCCGCGCTTCGCTCGAACGTCTCGATGGCGCCGGCGAGAGCGTCCACCGATTGCTCGGCGAACAGGATTCCGGTGGGCGGTTCCTCACCGCCGGGCGGCACCACGGTCTCGAGCGCCCCGCCCTGTCCGAACGCGATGACCGGCTTACCGGACGCCATGGCCTCCAGGGGCACGATCCCGAAATCCTCGAGGCTCGGAAAGAGGATGGCGCGGCAGCGTTCGTAGAGTCCCGCCACCTCGGCATCACTCCGCCAGCCGACGAACTCGGTGGCGCGACCCGCACGCTGCCGGAGCCGCGGCATCTCGGGGCCGGTGCCGGCCACGATGAGGCGCCGTCCCCGTCGCTCCGCGGCGTCGATGGCGAGATCGACGCGCTTGTACGGCGTGAGCGCCGACACGACGAGATAGAAATCGCCGGGCGTTTCCGCCACGCGGAAGCGCGCCACGTCCACGGGCGGGTAGATCACATCCGACGAACGATCGTAGGCGCGGCGGATACGGTCCTCGATGAACCGCGAGATGGCCACGAAGTGGTGGACACGCGCGGCGGTCGCGCGGTCCCAGCGCCGGAGCGCGGCCGCCACCGGCGGCATGAGCCAGCGCACCGGCCACGCCGCGCGCGCGCCGAAGTAATCGTCGTAGAGATCCCACACGTAGCGCATGGGAGTGAAGCAGTAGCAGATGTGAGTGGCGCGTGGCGGGACGCGCACGCTCTTGGCCACGGCATGGCTCAGCGAGAGCACGAGATCGTATCGCGACAGGTCGAACGTCGCCACCGCCGCCGGGAACAGCGGCAGGTACGTGCGATAGCGGGTGGCCGCGCCGGGAAGGCTCTGGATGAACGAGGTGACGATGCGACGGCGCTCGATGACGGGCGTCACGCTCCCCGGCACGTGGAGGAGCGTGAAGAGGTCGGCGTCGGGATAGAGCTCGCACAGCGCCTCGAGACACCGCTCGCCGCCGCGCATGCCCGTGAGCCAGTCGTGAACGAGCGCGACTCGCATGCGCGCTAGCTTACCCGATCACCGCGCCCGCACCGCCTCGTAGAGCGCGAGGGTCCGGGCCGCCGTGCGAGACCACGTGAAGGCCGCCGCCCGCAGCGGCCCGCGCCGCGCGAGGTCGCTCCGGAGGCGCTGGTCGTCGAGCAGCCGCGCAATCCCGGCCGCGATCGCTTCCGCGTCACCGGCCTCGACGCGCAGGGCGTCGTCGCCGACCACCTCGGCCAGCGCGGGATCGGTCGATGCGAGGACCGGCGTCCCTGACGCGAGCGCCTCCAGCGCCGGCAGCCCGAAGCCCTCGTAGAGCGAGGGATAGAGGAACATCAGGCTGCCTGCCATCAGCGCCGCAAGGTCGTCACCGCCGACATACCCGACATATCGGATCCCAGGCCCGGCGAGCCCCGCGCGGATGGCCTCGTTGCGCCAGCCCGCGGGACCGGCCACGACGAGCGGTGGAACGTCGGCACGGCGGCGGCGCAGCAGCGCGATCGCGTCGAGCACGCGCGGGAGATTCTTGCGGGGCTCCAGTGCCGCGCCGTAGAGCGCGTAGCCCTGATACGCGAGGCCGTGGCGGTCGAGCACCGGCTTCACCTCCGCCGCCGAGCGCGGACGGAACCGCTCGGACACGCCGAGCGGAATGGCCGTCACCCGCGCGGGGTCGAGACGAAGCGCGGCGATCGCCTCGGCGCGAATGACCTCCGTGGGCGTGATGACGTGAGCGGCGGCGGCCGCGGTGCGGCGCAATGACCAGCGGTGCGCGAGGACACGCGCACGGGGATGCCATTCGGGATGGATGAGCGCGGAGAGGTCGTGGATCGTGATGACGACCGGTGCGCGGCAGCGCGGCGCCGGCAGGAGGTAGTTGACGCCGTGGAAGACATCGACGTCGCCCGTGAGCTGCTCGATCGACAGCGGGTTCAGCGACCGGAGCCGGCCCAGGAGGTCGGCATAGCCGCCGAGGATACCGCCTTCGACCACGCGGGCGTTCGCGGGCGCGACCGCGCGCACCGCGGATGCGGCCGCCCGCCCGCACCACAGGGAAAGGCGGTGTGCGCGCGCGACGTCGCCGAGCGCGGCGACGAGGGCAAGGGCGTAGGCGGCGATGCCACCGGGGCGCGCCGCCACCGCCACGTCGAGACCGATGTTCATCGGCGCCGGCTCCATCCCCGACCCGTCACCGCCGGAGTCGGCACGTGGACAGCCCCGGGGTCTTGACCATATGCTCGCGCGAGGGGGATCACGTATACCGTGAGGTACGACGACGAGGGCACCACCGAGGCGGCATTCTACCCGAGCCCGACGGCGGCGGTGCGGGCAGCCCGACCGTGACGGCGCGTCCCGGCCTGTACCGCCGCGGCGGCAAGCGCGCTCTCGACCTGCTTGTCTGCGTCCCGGCCGTCGTGCTCCTGTCGCCACTGCTCGGCCTCGTCGCGCTCCTGGTCAGGCTCGATCTCGGCTCGCCGATCCTGTATCGACAGGTGCGACCGGGGAAAGACGGGAGACCGTTCACCATCCGCAAGTTTCGCTCGATGACCATGGCTCGCGACCGCGACGGGCGACCTCTGCCCGAGAACAGTCCCGAAGCGTACGAGGCGGCCAGGAGGGGACACCGGGTGACCCGCCTCAGCATGCTGCTCCGTCGCCTGAGCCTCGACGAGCTGCCGCAGCTCTTCAACGTGATCGAGGGCAGCATGAGCCTGGTGGGCCCCCGCCCGCTGCTGCCGGAGTACCTCGACCGCTACACGCCCGAACAGGCTCGTCGACACGAGGTGCATCCCGGCATCACCGGTTGGGCTCAGGTACACGGTCGGCAAGCCCTGTCGTACGAATCGCGCTTCGAGCTCGACGTCTGGTACGTCGACCACGTCTCCCTCGGCCTCGATCTGAGGATCCTCGCGACGACCATCGTCGAGGTCATCCGCGGCCGGGGCGTGAGCCAGCCAGGGTACACGACGGGGACGGAGTTCATGGGTACGCGCAGCGATGGACCGGATGACGGCGAGCACGGCAATCCATGAACGGCGCGCGACGTGGCGAAGCGAGGCGGGCTTTTTGAGCGCACGCCGTCACGCGGAGCGCAGGGCGCGCCCGGCGAGCACGAGCAGCAGCGTCTCGCTGGCGAGTACCGCCGCCGCCGCCCCGCGCGCGCCCCATCCGGGTGTGAGCGCGATATTGAGCGCGATGTTGACGGCGGCGGTGACGGTCAGCATCAGCGCGTAGGCGCGCTCGCGCCCGGCGGCAATGAGGCCGGCCCGGATGACCGCGTTCAGCATGGCGATGACGAACGCGGCGAGCAGGATGCGCAGAACCACCGCCGATCCCGCGTACTCCGCGCCGAACAGCAGGTGCGTGAGTGGATCGGCCGCGAGTCCACCGACGACCGCGATGACCGCGCCGATCAGGGCGAGCGTGCGCAGCGTCGAACGGAGCTCGCCGGCCCCGTCCTTCGCGCTCGCCACCAGCCGCGGTAGCAGCACGATCCCGAACGCGGTCGGAAGCAAGGTCAGGCCGTCGATCAGTCGTGCCGGCGCCGCGTAGAGGCCGACCTCGGCCAGATCGCGCGTGAAGCGCAGGACGAGCTGAGGACCGCGCGTGTGGAGCTGGGTCATGAGATCGACGATCAGCAGCGAGCCGGCGGCGGTGCGGAGGAGCGCCATCCCCGATCGCAGCGCGGTCGCATCGACGCGCGCGAACCCTTCCCGCGCCCGCACGACGGCAAGCGCGGACGCGGTCGCGACGGCGAGGCTCACCGCGCGCGCGCCCGCCACACCGAGCGCGCCGGTGCCCGCGGCGAGGGCGGCGACGGCGAGGAGGCCGAAGAGCAGGCGCTGCCCGAGCTGATGCCCCGCGTCCATCGCGAACTCGCGCCGGCCACGGAGACCGCCCACGAGAAGGCCGAAGCACGTATCGATCGCGGACCCCACGGCGAGCACGAGCACCAGCGCGAGAAGATGACGCTCGAACCCGGCGAGGACGCCCACCGCCAGTAACGCGGCGAGGCTCACGGTAACGAGCGGCGGCTTCAGGGCGAGCAGCGCCGCCAGCGCTTCCCGTCCCCGCCCGCGGGCCACCTCCCGCGGCGCCAGCATGGTGGCGCCACCATCCATGAGAACCGCCCACAGGGCGACGTAGGCGAAGCCGAAGTTGTAGAGCCCGAACTCTTCGACA
>Ga0075421_100007420_pt1 | contig 13433 bp, 7 predicted proteins | sample SoiMetdeltSBSDD5_FD_75292 | JGI IMG/M metagenome (GOLD analysis project Ga0075421, IMG submission 75292) | Bulk soil microbial communities from a Populus tree surrounding site in Tennessee, USA - Soil MetaG P. deltoides SBSDD5 | ecosystem: Environmental > Terrestrial > Soil > Tree plantation... | reverse complement strand
CCGATCCGCTCTCCGTATCTTGCGCGCTCGGCCGGCTCCTGCACGAAGCTCTGAACCGTGCGGATCTGACTGAATGCCTCTTCGGCCACAGCGGTAGCCTCGGCCACCTTGTCCTGTACCCCGACGGTCATTCGCCGGAGGCGGCGACCAAAGTACAGGGCCGTCCCGATCACCAGCGGCACCACCCCCAGCGCGGTCAGGGTCAGCCGCGGCTGCATCAGGGTCAATAACACGATGCCGCCCACCAGAGCCAGCAGCTGCCGGGAGAATTCCGCTATTTGATGGCTCAACACGCCCTGCAGCAGGCCGATGTCGGTGGTCAGCCGGCTGGTGAGCTCACCGGTCCGGCGCTCGGCAAAGAATCCGGGAGGCATCTCCAGCAGCTTGGCAAAGAGCTCCTCCCGAACCCGCGCGACCACCCGCTCTCCCACGGCGCTCAGGAGATAGGTCTGCACATAGTTGAGAACCGCCTGGACGCTGAACAGGATCACCAGCCCGATGGCGATGCGGTCGAGTATTTGCCGGTTCTGCTGAACGAATGCCGCGTCGAGCAGGTACCGCACCACCATGGGGAATGCTAGGCCCAACAGCGCGCTGGCGACCAAAGTGAGCGAAGCCAGACCCAGCATGCCGGAGTAAGCCCGGACGCGGGGCCAGAGCCGAACCAGGCGACCGGGGGCAGGGAGGCGCCGGCTGGAACCGGTGTCGTCCGACTTAGTGGCCGTGGTGTCCGCCCGTCGGTGTGGCCAGCTCGCGGTCGGGATGGTCCAGGATCAGGACCCTGGCCGGTGGGTCGCGGTGCCCGAAGGGAACGGCGCGGTCAACGCCCATGGCCAGGAAGAGCAGGGCGAGGTAAACCAGGCTGTAGCGATACATCTGCCAGGCAACTGGGGTCGAGCCCCGCTCCCGCAGCAGTCGGATGCAGTACCAGAGCAGCCTGGCTCCCAGCAGCAACGCGACTGAGCCATAGAAGACTCCCAGAGCCCCAACTAGCGCCGGCATGATCGTGAGGGGCAGAAGAATGAGGGTGTAGGCCAGCATCTCGAACTTGGTCCGACTCTCACCCCGAACCACTGGAAGCATGGGCACCCCGGCCTTGGCGTACTCCCGCTGTTTGATGAGGGCCAGCGCCCAGAAGTGGGGTGGAGTCCAATAGAAAATGATGGCGAAAAGATAGATCGCGGCCAGGTCCAGCTGGCCGGTCATGGCGGTCCATCCCACCAACGGCGGGAAGGCCCCGGCGGCGCCGCCGATTACGATGTTCTGCGGACTGCTGCGCTTGAGCCAGATGGTATAGATGAAGACGTAGAACAGAAGCCCGGCGAGGGCGATCCAGGCGCTGAGCCGGTCGACCTTATACCAGAGCACCCCGAACGCGGCCAGCCCCAGGCCGATTCCGAAGGCCAGGCCTGCCGCAGGCCGAATTCTCCCCGCCGGAATAGGACGCAGCCGGGTCCGGCCCATCTTCCCGTCGATGTCCCGATCGAACCACATGTTGATGGCGTTAGCCCCACCCGCCATCAGATAGCCTCCCAGAATGACCCAGAGCACCAGTCCGGCTGATGGGAGTCCGGCCGGAGTGATGAACATCGGGGCAACGGTGGTCACCAGCAGCAGAGAAATGATACGCGGCTTAGTCAGCGTGATCAGGTCGGCTACGAGCGTAGGCCGCTCAGGCAGCTCTTTGGTCGCCGCTGCGGCTGTCGCCGCCGTCCGGTTGGAGTGGAACAGCAGTACCACCAGTGTCGCCCAGACCCCGGTCCCGACCAGGAGGTGCGCGACTCGCAATTCAGTGGGTAACAGGTGGGTCACCATGAACGCGCCCACCGCGATCTGGAGAACCGACATCAGCAGCACCAGCAGCGTCCACCGGCGGACCCGAGCCTCGGCCGGCCGGGACCGGCGGATCAGGACGACGGCGAGAGTCACGATGAGTCCGACAAATACCAATGCCAGCACCCGGTGGGCCCAGTGCAAGGAGGCCAGCGGTGCCGCTGGTGGCAACAGTGTCCCATTGCAGAGTGGGAGCCCCAGGCAGAGCAGGCCGGCATCGAAGTTGGCCACCTGACCTCCGAACAGGATGACGCCGAAACCCGTGGCCGCTACCGTCAGCACCAGCCGGTTTCCCGGGTGACGCTGCCGGTAGGGGAGCGGCTGGGTGCCCTCGCCGGCGCGAAGCCCGGTCACGATCAGCACCGCCAGCAGGATCATGGCGTTGGCGAAGTGAGTGATGACTATCCAGGGCGGAAGGGCGAGCTTGACGGTCACCGCCCCCAGCAGCACCTGCACCACGAGGAGCAGGGAGGCGACGGTTGCCGGGTCTCTTACCAAAGGCTCGGACCGATGGTATCGCCAAGCCACAATCGTCGTGCTCAACACTACCAGCGTCACCAGGCCCGCGGCCCAGCGGTGCCCGATCTCGATCATGGTAGGCAGATCCAGCGGGGGAAACCACTCGCCATTGCAGAGCGGCCAGTGATCTCCGCAGCCCATGCCCGAGCCGGTAATCCGGACGATCCCACCCAGCACGATCAGGCCAAACGTCAGCCAGGCGCCGGTCCAGGCCAGGCGGCGCAGTGCCCGTGGGGGCCCTCCCTGTATTCGGGTCATCATGGCTCGAGTGTCATTTCCAAGGTAGTGATCCAGGCCATTATAGCTGGCGAAAGATATATTTGGCCATGCTTCCACAACGTGATGCCTGGGGTGAGCGTCTGCCGCGGCACCTGGGCCTCTGGAGTGCGGTGGCCGTGCTTATCGGCTCTACCATTGGCAGCGGCATCTTCCGAGTGCCTGCCAGTGTCGCGGAGCGGCTCCAGGAGCCTGGCCCAGTCCTCCTGGCGTGGGTGCTCGGCGGCATCATCGCTTTGTTCGGGGCCCTTACCCTCGCCGAGCTGGCGGGAGCGCTCCCCCGATCCGGGGGAGTTTTTGCTTATATCCTCGAGGCATTCGGACCGCTGCCCGCCTTCCTGTTCGGCTGGTCGGAACTGACCGTTATTCGGGCCTCTGCGTTAGGCGCCATCGCGACCATCTTCGCCGAGTACCTGGGCCACTTCATCCCGCTCGACCCCATGGAGGTTCGCTGGGTGGCTGCCGGAGCCGTGGTCAGCGTCGGCCTGCTGAACTACCTGGGGGTAAACCGGGCAGCGGTCTTAATGAACCTGTCAACCGTGGCCAAGTACACTGCCCTCGCGGCCCTAGTGCTGCTGGCCTTCACGGTCGGAGAGGGTGATCCCTCGCATTTCAGCCCTGCCTGGGGCAGCGGCCTCAATCTCTCTCTTCTGGCGACCGCGCTCATCGCCATCATGTGGACGTACGATGGCTGGGCCGACCTTTCCTTTATGGGCGGTGAGGTCAAGGACCCCGGGCGCACTCTGCCGCGCGCTCTCATCCTCGGCACCTTTGGCATTCTGGTGATCTACCTGTTGCTCAACGTTGCCTACATCTATCTAGTGCCGCTGAACGACATGGCACGGTCGCCCCTGATCGCCGCCACCGCGGCCGAGCGGATTCCGCTCCTGGGGCGCCACGCCGGAGGCGCCATATCCGCGGTCGTCATGCTTTCCTGCTTCAGTACGCTGATCGGCTCGATGATGACCGGCCCCAGAATCTTCTTTGCCATGGCCGATCGGGGCTTGTTCTTCCAGACTATCGCCCGGGTCTCGCCCCGCTACCACAGTCCCTCGGTCGCCATCTGGTTGGCTACCGCTCTCGGCGTCGTTTACGTCCTGCTGAATGACTTCCAGCAGCTGGCCGACAAGTTCATCCTGGGTATCTGGCCGTTTTACGCCCTGGCAGTTGGAGCGGTATTTGTTCTCCGCCGGACTCGGGCGGAGCTGCCGCGGCCGTATCGGACCTGGGGATATCCGGTGGTGCCCATCCTCTTTCTGCTGGCATCGCTGGCGATGGTAGTGAATGCTCTGTGGACCGACCCGGTGAACACCGGTATCACCTTCGGGATCATCCTGCTGGGCATTCCGGCCTACCTCGCATGGCGTGCGTGGAGGCCCACAAGCCCCCAGCGGGCGCTAGAAGACACCCTCTAGGTCCTCACCTCCAGCGCGATATCCGCCGCCAGGACACTGTGGGTCAGGGCGCCGACCGAGATAAAGTCTGCCCCTGCTTCAGCATAGGCTCGCGCGTTGGTCAACGTGATTCCTCCGCTGGCCTCGATCTGAATTCCCCCGCTTTGCCGCCGTGCGGTCTCAGCCCAGGATCGAAGCGTAGCGGGTGACTGATTGTCTACCAGGAGGCGAGTTGCCCCGGCGGCACACGCGAGTTGGAGCTGCTCCGGGGATTCCACCTCCACGTACAGCGCCGCTATTCCGCGCTGTCGCGCCGCCGCGAGCGCTGCCTCCAGGCTTTTACCGGTCCGGCGAAGTGCCTGCCAGTGGTTGTCCTTGACCATGACTTCGTGGGCCAGATCCAGGCGATGAGTTTCGCCGCCTCCCGCCACCACCCCGGCGACGTCGAGCTGGCGGAGCCCGGGCGCTGTCTTCCGGGTATGGAGGATACGGCAGCCAGTTCCCGCGACCGCCTCCACAAAGCTGTGGGTGGCTGTCGCTATTCCTGAGGCCCGCTGCAAGATGTTGAGCAGCGGTCGCTCGGCTCGGAGAATGTGCTTGAGCTCGCCCGTCACGCTGGCGACCACGGCGCCCGGTTCGGCGTAACTCCCGTCCGCCGAGCGCCAGTGAATCGTGCAGCCGCATGCCTGGGCAACGGCGTCGGCGTAGGCCGAGCCGGCCAGGATCCCGCCGCTACGAAACTCGATGATCGCGTCGGCCTTGGTGCCAGGAGGGATGGTGAGGTCGGTCGTCAGGTCAATCTCGCCGTCCTCGGCGAGCGCCGCCGCGGCAACACGCGCAGCATCTGTGGTAAGCGCCAATGCTCCTCTACCCGAGTGCAACCATTCGGTCGATGGCGCGCCGAGCTCGGGCGGCGATATCGGGTGGGACGGTGACATGAAAGCGATCGAGCTTCAACGAATCCCGTACGGATGGAAGAGTGATCGTCTTCATGAAGGCACATACCGCTTCCGGGTCCGCAGGAATGAACTGCTTGTGCGGCGCCACCTGCTGCATCCGATGCATGATTCCCGTTTCGGTGGCCACGATGAACTGTGTAGCCGGCCGTTCCGTCACCTTTCGGATCATCCCCTCGGTCGAGGTGATGTGGAGGCCTTCCGGGTTTACGTCGCCCAGGCCCATGCTGTAGATAAGCTGCCCGGCGCAGCCGCACTCCGGATGTACCAGGACCTCCGCGTCGGGATATTCGGCCCGGGCCCGGTTGAGTACCTCGGGACGGATGCCCTCGTGTACGTGGCACTCCCCCATCCAGACCTCGATCCGCCGTTCCGGCCGCATCCGCCGCAGGTGACTTCCCAGAAAGAAATCCGGCAGAAAGAGAATGCCCTTCTCGGCCGGAATGGCGTCAACCACATCGAGCACGTTGCCGCTGGTGCAGCAGTAATCCAGCTCGGCCTTCACCTCCGCTGTCGTGTTAACGTACCCCACGGCGATGTAGTCGGGGAACTGGGCCTTCCACCGGCGCACGTCTTCCGCGGTGATGGTTGCCGCCAGTGAGCACCCGGCTCGCAGGTCGGGCAGTAGTACCCGCTTGCGGGGCGACAAGATGGCCGCCGTCTCGGCCATGAAATGAACCCCGCAGAAGATGATCACGTCGGACTGGGTGCTGGCGGCCTGGCGCGAAAGACCGAGAGAGTCACCAACATAGTCCGCGACGTCCTGGACTTCCGGCCTCTGATAGTTGTGCGCCAGCACCACGGCGTTGCGCGCCCGGGCCAGCCGGCGGATCTCCGACTGAAGGCTGGCGACCTCCTGTGGCGTCTCTTGAGGAGCCTCGATAACCGGAAGCTGGAGACCGCTCCTGCCGTTGGACGAGGCCATCACACTGCCTCGCGCTTGAGGGTGTCCGGCGGATAGTCGGTTCGTCGATGCCCTCCCCGGCTCTCCCGTCTCCCTCGCGCTGCTTGAGTAATGAGCCCGGCCACCAGCAGCTGGTTCCGCGTTCGCCAGGCATCGGCTGGCGTGGCGCGGGTCAACCGGTCGAGCTCCTGCTCTGCCAGCAGGAGCGACGATTCGCTGCGAAGCACCCCCACATTAGCGGTCATGAGGTTGCGCATCTCCTGGCGAATCGGTTCGCAGCCATCGTCGGCCCCGGTATCGGGCGAGCCATCCGACGGCAGCGGCTCCAGCGAGACCATGGGAACAGACATTCGTGCCAGGGCCCGTCCGGCGCGGTCAGCGAACACCAGACCCTCGAGCAGAGAGTTGGATGCCAGGCGATTGGCGCCGTGCACTCCGGTCCGGGCCACTTCACCAACCGCCCAGAGGCCTGGCTTGGTGGTCCGTCCCTCGAGATCGGTCTGAATTCCCCCCATCGCATAGTGCAGGGCGGGTGCTACCTGGAGCAGGTCCCGGCTGGGATCCAGCCGGTGGCGGGCAAGCATTGCCGTGATGCCAGGGAACCGGGTGGGAAAGTCCTTCACCGACCGGGCATCGAGCCAGGCGCCTCCGGCTGAGTCGGCCGCTGCCACTGCCCGCGCCACAACGTCACGAGGGGCCAGCTCTCCCCGGGAATCGAAGTCCAAGGCAAACCGGCGACCCGAGCGATCCAGCAAGACGGCTCCCGCTCCCCGCACCGCCTCGGAGATGAGAGGTGCTGGATTGAGGCCCGGCATCTTGAGGGCGGTGGGGTGAAACTGGAGGAATTCGATATCCCGTAGCTGAGCTCCGACGCGATGGGCCAGCGCCCAGCCATCAGCCGTAGCTACTCGGGGGTTGGTTGTCACCGCGTACAACTGGCCAACCCCGCCGGTCGCCAGGACCACCGCTGAGCTGGCCAGCGTTCGACTGGTGCCGCCCTGCGGAAGCACGGTGACACCGTGGACCTGGCCATTCTGCACCACCAGACCGGTTACCTCGGTGTGCTCCAGGAGCTCGATCTCGCGGTGCTGCCGGACCACCTGAGCCAGGCAACTGATCAGGGCGGCTCCGGTGCGATCTCCGCCGGCATGAATGATTCGGGGCCGGGTATGAGCTGCCTCGAGGCCCAGGCCGAGCTTGCCATCGGGTCCTCGATCGAAGACCGCGCCCAGGGCAAGCAGCTCGTAAATTCTGTCCGGGCCCTCATTTGTAAGTATCCGCACGGCCTCGGGATCGGCCAGCCCATCGCTGGCCGCCAGAGTGTCCGCGGCGTGCTGGCCCGGACTATCTCCCGGGCCGAGCGCCACGGCAATGCCGCCCTGGGCCCAGGCGCTGGCGCTGTCAGCCAGTGTTTCCTTGGTGAGAAGGACTGCGGAAATGCCCTCACACCCCAGCCGCCATGCCGTCCAAAGACCGGCAATTCCGGTACCTACGATGACGGGAGGGGATGAGGACATGGGGGAAATATAGCGGCCAGGCAGCGGGGCAGCGGGGCAGGTGCGCTATCACGCGACATACTGCGTTCCGCGGGTTAGGTACAAGCTCCTGTTGTAACCACTATCAGTTATGGCCTCCGAAGAAATGCGATCGCTAGGGACAGGAAAGCGGCACGAAAGGCTCAAAGCCTGGGCCGCCTGTCATGAGCTTGTCTTGAATCTCTATAGACGAAGTCAAGGATGGCCAAGCAGTGAAAGGTATGGGCTGACCTCGCAAGCTCGACGCGCAGCCTACTCGGCAGCGGCCAACATCGCGGAAGGCTCGGCGAAAGCTGGGAACACGGAGTTTCGGAGATACTTGAACATTACGCTGGGCTCACTCGCCGAGCTTTCGTACGCGTTGCGCTTGGCTCGAGATCTGGATTACCTCAGACCGGAGGAGTGGGGCGAAATAGAAACGCTGAGAGACCATGCCGGACGTCTCACCTGGGGGCTGTACCGATCTCTAAAGGGACGGCGCAATGGAGCAGACCTGCGCCACATTTGATGGTCTGCCCCACAGCCCCGCTTCCCCGCAGCCCCGCAGCCCCGCTTCCCTCACGTCCTCACCTTTGCCAGGAGAACCAGCCCCGCAAAGAGGAATACCACATTAGGTATCCAGGCGGCCAGCGTTGGATCGATCAGGCCCCCAGCGCCGATGGCCTTGGTGATCTGGACGAACAACAGAAAGATCACGGTAGTCCCGAGACTGATGGCAATGCCGACGGCGGCACCGGCCCGAGGCGTCGTAACCGCCAGCGGAGCTCCAAACAGCGCAATGATGATGCAGGTAGCCGGGAGTGCCAGCTTCAGCGCCTGCTCCACAACCAGCTTGTTGGCGTCGTTCCCCGACCGCTTCAACGCATCGATATACCGCCCCAGCTCGGCATAGCGCATTTCATCCGGGGCCTTTGACTCAGCCAGCAGATCCGCCGGACTCTGTTTCAGCGCCTTGAGGCGCATCGTCCGGAAGTTGAAGGTCGCCTGTCTGGCCGGGCTGGCAATGATGCGGCTTGCCCCCCGGCGAAGCCGCCAGGTCTTCAGCGTGGAGTCGTAACTGGCGCTGTCCGCCGTAAGGACCAGTCCCGGATAGCTGAGGCCGGTGCCTTGCCGCTCCAGCAGGAGCTGCTTGAGCTGGCGGGTGGTCACGTCGAGGGACCGGATCGTATACACCCAGCCTGCGTCTCCCCGGTACACGAAGTTGAATCGCGTGCTCGTCGGACGGGACGGCTTAGCCTTCTGGATCTCCAGCTGGCGGGCCGTGGCTCCAGGCGCCAGCTCGCCCACCACAAAGGCAAGGAACGAGGCCGCCGCGGCCGCGATGAAAATCGGCCGCATCAGGCGATGAAAACTCTGCCCGCTGGCCTTGGCCGCGGTGAGCTCGGAATGCCGCCCCATCGCGCCGACGGTGAAGACGGTGGCAAAGAGCACCGCCGCGGGCATCACCAGGAACACGTTTTCGGGAATGGAATAGATGTAGCTGACCACGATCTCCCTCATGGTGAGACCGCGATCCAGCAGCCGGTTCAGGGTATCGGTCAGATTGATCAGAATCGAGACCAGCGGAAATCCCAGCGCCGTGAGCACAAAGATGCGGATCCAGCTCTGGAGCACGTACCGGTCCAGATGCCGCAAACCGCTGGGTCGCAGCCTCCGCAGGCCACCAAGCGCCCACGTCGTCACCTTGGTCATGGCGGAGCTGCTCCCCTGAGCCGGCGCAGAAGGTGCCGAATGCCGTCGATGATCTCCTGAAAATCACCACCCCGCGTCGAACCCGACTCCCGGCTCACCCGCACCAGTCCGAATACCCCAAGCAGCGTCAGAACGATGTTGGGAGTCCACATCGCTATCCAGGGTGAGAGGTGCCCTCGATCGGCCAGACTTTCCCCGGCGGTGAGTCCCACATAGTGGATGGAAAAGACCGCCAACCCTCCTCCGATCACCAGACCGATGCCGGCTCGGGGAAACCGGAGCGCCATCACGATGCCGATGATGACGAAGGAAACGCAGGCCATGCTGATTGCCCATTTCTTGTGTACCTCTACCGCATAGCGGGCGGCCCGCCGGTCGGCTTCCCTGACTCGATCGGCCGCGGTAGCGACCTCGGACCAGCTCGACAGCCGAACCCGAGCCCGAGTTGCCTGGGGGCGCGGGGAGGACAGGCTCTGTGCACTTGCCTGCGCTTCAACCGTCTTCGGCAAGACAAGGGTCCGGATAGTCTCAAACCAGCCGCAATAGCCCCGGTTCCTGGTGCTCGCAGGAGGTGGGGGTGGCAATGACGGGGGAAGGGCCAGCAGCGTCCGCAAGTCGTTCTCCACCAGCTCCGCCCGCTCCTCGCGAGCCAGCTCCTGCTGGTCTCGTGCGTCGCGGATCACCTCGAGCATCTCGCAGGTACTCATCTCCCGATCGCCGCGGATCGACTCGCTGGTGTTTCGCTGGAGCTGATCGTAGACGTTCTTGACCCGAATGTCGTTGACCGAGAAGTAGGTCAGCTGAAACCGGGTAGGCTCCGACGGCCGGTACTGATGGATCGATCCGTCATAGAGCCGCAGGCTGAGATCGGTTTGGCCCTCGGCATAGGCCATGGCACCACTATCGGCGTAGATAATCCGCCGGCTGGCCTCGCCCCCGACATCATAGATCGTGACTCCCCGCAGCTTGCCGGTGGCGGGATCGATGCGGCTGGCCCGGAGGAAGTACTGTGACGGCGGTACCTCGTTGATGACCTGTTCTCGAAGCTCGAAGGTCGGCTTCTTCCGCCCGATGTCGATTAGCAGGGCCCTCAGCCGGGCATTGCTCCGGGGCAGAACCTGGTCGACAAAAGCAAAGTTGAAGGCTGCCATGAAAACGCCCCAGACCAGCACCGGCTTGAGGATCTGGAACCCGCTGATTCCGCTCGCCCGCATGGCGGTGATCTCGTTGTCTGCGGCCAGGTGACTGAAGGTGTAGAGCACCGCGAGCAGGACCGCCATCGGCAAGGTCATGGCTACGATGAACGGCAGGCTGAGCGCAAAGACCTCCCCGATGACGGTCCAGGGCAGACCCTTCCCCACGAGGGCGCCAAACTTCTTGGCGATCTGACTCAGCAGCATCAGGCTGGTCAGGGCCGTCAGGGCGAAAATGAAGGGGGCGGCCAGCTGCCGCAGCAGGTATCGGTTCAGCAGTCGCACGTGAGCTAACTTATATAGTTGTAAGGGTTTCGTTGCGCCATTATATTTGCTCCTCCTACTACCTCACGTCCAAAATCGCGGTGTTCCGCTAGAGTGGCGCGCCTTCTCGCTGCCTTAATCTGCCTCGTCACGATCCCTCGAGTCTTGGCCGGCCAGGCCGACACTGCCCGGGCCGACACCGCCGCCTTTGGCCTCAAGCTCAGGATCCCATATCCGCCCCTGGTGCTGCAGGAGCCGGAGGTACTTCGGGCCCCGTGGCTGGCGGCCCCACGGCTTTCTGCAGAGCTGCGGGGGCAAGCCTGGGACAGCACGATTGTGGCCGTCCTCGACTCCAGCCGGGCCGAGCGGGCCGCCGGCCTCCGCAATCTGGTGCTCTACGGCCAGCCCCTCGAAGCGCAATCCCCGACCGACCAACGGGCCCCCCCGCCGGGGGAGGAGAAGGTGCTCGGCGTCTCTAAAAAATACGCCGATCTGGGCCTGGACGGCCAAGTCAGACTCGAGCTGCGCACCGATCGGCTTCGCAACGAACGCTGCACCCCGGCGCAGCTCCTGGACCCGAATTCGGGCTGCAGCGGAGGATTCAAGCCCCCTCGGCTCGACAACCAGGTCAATGTCCGATCCAGCGGTATTATCGGGCAGAGGGTCCATCTGGCGGTGGACTACGACACCGAGCGCGATTTTTCCGGCAATCAGAACATTCAGGTCTATTACCAGGGCCTCGAGGATGAGATCGTCCGTCGGATCGAGGTCGGGACCGTAACCTTTCAACCCCCGGCCTCCCGCTTCATCACCGCCGCCATCCCGGCCAACAACTTCGGCGTCAACGCCCGGTTTGAGGTTGGGCCGGTGCAGATCCAGACGCTGGCCGCGACCCAGAGCGGGAGCCAAGTCGCCGAGCGGGTCTACACTATAGGCCAGACCACGAGCCAGGCCCAGGATCGGCAGGTGCGCGATCTTGATTTCGAGACCGGCCGATTCTTCTGGGTCGTCGACCCGACCACGGCCGTGCCGGGGTATCCCTCCATCGACATCCTGAATGTCACCAGCCCGATTGCCGCGATAAGTCAGCCGGTGCAGGTCCGGGTATATCGGTATCGGCCGCCCCAGAATCAGAACGGAGCCGATCCTAATCTGGGAGGGATCACGGCAGTCGCCCGCACCGTTGACCCGGGGCAGAGCTTTGGCCCGGTCCGCTGGCAGCTGCTGATCCAGGGGACGGACTACTATCTCGATCCTTCCGGCCTCTGGTTTGCGCTGGGCACCAAACTCGACCAGAACGATTACCTGGCGGTGAGTTATACCACCGCTGCCGGGACGACGGTTGGCAGCTTTCCTTCGGAGGACCGGGGACAAGGCTCCAGCGACAGTCTCCGGCTGATCGTGGAACCCAAGAAGGGGCCGGAAGCGGTCACCTTCCGGCACGAGATGCGGCAGGTGTACCGGGTTGCCGGGGCCGATCTGGATCGGGGCTCCTTGCAGGTGAACCTGTCGGTCAACCGCTCCGAACGGCCTCAGGGCCAGGCCAGCACCTACCTCAGCCTGCTTGGACTCGCCACTCCTAACGACCAGAACGTCTTCGACCGGGACAACCGGCTCTTTCCTCGGCCCAGCGACCCGGCCTCCGAGGTGGTGCGCGAGTCCTATGTCGTCTTTCCCAGCCTCACACCCTTCGCGAGTCCGGCGCTCAGTCCGGCGGAACGTTCGGACTCGCTCTACCGGACGCCGCAGTACCTCCTGCTGGTGCAGGGTCCTCCGGCCCGGTTCCAGGTGAGGCTGCAATACAACTCCACCGGGGCTGGAGACCGATCGACCCTGAGCCTCGGTGCGCTCCAGATCCGGGATGGCAGTGAGCAGCTGTCTCTGGGGGGACGCCGGCTGGAGCGAGGGGTAGACTACACGATCTCGTATGAGCTGGGGCAGGTCACCTTCCTGAACCCCGAGGCCCTGTTCGGTTCCGGCATCGGCCAAGTCACGGCCCGATTCGAGGAGCAGGGGCTCTTCGCCGTTGCCCCTACCACAATCCTGGGCCTCGCGACCAGCTACAGTCTCGGTGAAACGGGAGCGATCAATCTCATTGGGATGTACCAGCGGGAACAGAGCGCATTCAACCGGCCGCCGCTTGGCTTCGAGGCATCCGCCAATCTGATTGGCGGGATCAATACGGCGCTCCGCTTCAAACCGATGGGAGTCAGCCGGCTCCTCAGTCGGGTGACGAGCAGTCCGGCCAGCGCCCCTTCCACCCTCGATGTAAACGCGGAATTCGCCTTCACCAAGCCGGACCAGAACCGGTCAGGACAGGCGTATATCGAAGAGTTCGAAGCTGAAGCTGGAGTCCCCCTCAGCCTGAACGAGAATGCCTGGGAATTCGGGAGCCAGCCGCAGCAGCCCACCGGAGTGGAGGATATTGGGTTTGCCGGTGGCTTCCTGCCCGAGGACGCGGTAGCGCTCACCTGGCAAAACCTGGTTCCCTTGGGAGGAACCAATCAGCCGGTCGAGTGGCGGCCGCAGGACATCGACACCTTGATCCGTATTTCCGGTCCCGCCGAGCAGGTGGAAACGGTGATGTACCTGACTCTCCACGCCGACACAGCGGGAGGGGTGGTGCAGCAAAACAACCGCTCGCGCTGGTCTCTTCCGGAGCGGCTGGGCCAGCCCCGGTGGCGGTCGCTGGTGACTCCCCTCAGCGCCACTGGGCTGGACCTGACCCGCGACGAGTATCTGGAGTTCTGGTTATACCAGGTTCCCGGTGCCCGGAGCGCGGATTCAGCTGGGGTGCGGATCGTAGTGGACCTGGGGACGGTCAACGAGGACGCCCTGGGGCTGGCGCCGGACACGATTGCGGTGAC